>Ga0247815_10001536_pt1 | contig 17614 bp, 11 predicted proteins | sample UWRJL194509B1_FD_181014 | JGI IMG/M metagenome (GOLD analysis project Ga0247815, IMG submission 181014) | Plant litter microbial communities from Arlington Agricultural Research Station in Wisconsin, United States - UWRJ-L194-509B-1 | ecosystem: Environmental > Terrestrial > Plant litter >...
CGTTGGAGAAACTTACGACGTAGAAGCCAGAATCAACGCACACAATCAACACCATTATTCAAACGCATTTACTAAAATTGCTGAAGATTGGGAAAGCGTACTGGTTTTTGAATGCGGTTCGGAAGTCGAAGCGGTGTATCTCGAAATATTTATTAAGAAGATGAAAAGCAAAATCTTTATTCAAAAAATTATTAACGATCCGGATATACTCACAGATATTTTGTCAAAAAGATAACCCAGGTGTCACTGGTTCTCCCGAGGTGTCGGAACTGGAGGTACCACAAAAAAACCCGAAACAATCGTTTCGGGTTTTTTGTTTTTATAACAATCGAATATGCATTATTTATACATTTTGTTTTCAAAGTCTGCCGATAAATTTTACGTTGGAGAAACTTACGACGTAGAAGCCAGAATCAGCATCACTTAAACCTGCCGATCAAATCTTTATTTCAGGTTCCGAATTCAGCTTTTAAATTATTTTTTTTTTCTAAAACTGAATCATTCATGCTCCTCAAGTATCTCAATAATTTTATTCGGAATGTCATCAAAACCCTCCAAACTATAAGGTTTGATTAAAAAACCTTTCGTCCCGAGTTCCATACATTTGGCTTCGTAAATCGGATTGATCGCTGTTGAATACACAAAAGCGGGAATTTTATTCAATTGGTCGTCGTCACAAATCTGACGCAACGCATCGATACCATTTAAGATCGGCATATTGATATCGGTAAGGATAATATCGGGAGTTTTTTGCCGCGAATTCAGGAAATCAAGTAGTTCCTGTCCGTTTTTTACTAGGTCAACGTCTGCGAAAGCGGTATGTTTTTCAAAGGAAGCCTTGATAATTTCGGCGTCGTCTATGTCATCTTCAGCAATAAGAATGCGCAATTCCTTAAGTCCGGTCATCTAAATTCTCTAATCTTTTATCGGGAAATAAAGATTAAAAGTCGTGCCTTCTCCCGGCGTACTCTCTACTTCAATTTTTCCCTGATGGTTCTCCATAATTTTTTTGCAGATGGCCAAACCTATTCCGTTTCCCGAATATTCGTTACGCATGTGCAAGCGCTGAAAGATAGTGAAAATTTTCGTCAGATACATTTTCTCCATTCCAATTCCATTGTCCTGCAAACTAATTTTATAGTATTTTTTGTTCAGATTGTTGGGCTCAACCCTACTTTCAATCGACGATTTTATGGTGATTAATGGAAAAACATCGCGCCTGCTGTACTTAATCGCATTCGAAATCAAATTGGAAAACAATTGGCGCATTTGCACTTTTGACGCATCAATGACAGGCAATTCGCCAACATTAATCGCTGCCGAATAATCATCAATTACCATTTCCAGATCATCGGTCACTTCTCTAAGGACATTATCGAGGCTCACTTCTGAAACTTCGGTATTCGTTGCGCTAAAAGCGTATTTTACCAAATCGTCGACCAGCGAGTTCAAACGCATCGCAGAGGAATTGATAATTCTCAAATTGTTGAGTTCGGCTTTTTCAAACAATCCGGCTTTTGTGTCATTTAAATGTCCGGTATAGGCTACGATTTTGCGGATTGGCTCTTTTAAATCGTGCGAAACTACGTGAATGAACTGCTCAAGATTGGTATTGGTCTGGTTGAGTTCGTTGACCTTAATTTCGAGTTTTCGCTGGTAACTCACCAGTGCTTCTTCGTGTTTCTTCTTTTCGCTCAAATCGGTTACCACGACGCCAATCGCGTCAACATTGGGTTTCAGATTGGAAAGCGAAATGGAAACCGGTATTTTTTTGCCATCAATATTCAGCGTGATTTCGCCTTTACTCGGACCTTTGTCGAGAGTCGATTTCAGGAAGTCAAACTCTGTTTCAGAATCGACATACGAATGAAAGAAAGTTCCGATGATCTGATTTGTTGGAATTCCGGTAAGTTTTGAAAAATAATCGTTGGAGTATAAAATCAACCCTTCGTCGGAAATGCTGAGCGCGCCTTCGCCAAATTTTTCAATCAAAATTCTGTAAGTATAATCTGCGCTTTCCAGCGAATAAACCTGCGGCTGGCCTTCTACATTTACTACAAGCGCATCAACCGCGCCTTCGCGAATGGCCTCAATAACGCTATTGGCCTCAAAAAGCTGGTTCCTGAGTTCTTCATTTTCCAAAGAAAGTGCCCTGATATGTTCTTCTTTATTTTCCAATTTCACACATTTATATCGAGGATTTTTAAAACTTTTTCCGTGTCAGACAAATCACCGAGGATTGTTCTCGGGTGATTTGGCGCGGTTTTGATCAATGTCGGAATCGCGATGATCTGGTATTTTACAGCCTGATCTTTTTCCTTACTGATGTCAATAATCTGGATTTCGAATTGTCCGGGAAGGTGTTTGTCGCAAATGCGGCGCAGGTTTTCCAACGCATTCACCGATTTTACCGACATGCCCGAAACAAATAACATAAAATGGTATTTTTCGGTTCCACCTGGACTGTTGGGGCTGTTTTGCAAAATATTTATTTTAGAGGTTTGATGTTGAGCCCAACGAGCACTCGTTCTTCATTGGACAAATCCCCAATAATTTTGCGGATTGGTTCAGGAAACCGTCGCACCAATGTTGGCACAGCCAGAATCTGATCGCCTTCAGCCAGTTGAGGATTGACGAGCAAATCGATAATTTCTATCGAATACTTTCCCTCAAGATGTATTTCGGCGTATTTTTTTATATTGCTTAAAGCCTTGACCGACTTGGGCGTTTGCCCGGCGATATACAATAACAATTGCCATTCTGCGGGTTGCTTTTTCATTTCTTGTTGGTTTTAGTCAGATTTCCCAAAGCGATTTTCACCTGCAAATCTTCTGTGGCTTTTAATATTCCGAGTTCTTCTACAACCGACTCAAATTCGTTTTTCAACGCATCAATATTGGCTTCAAGCACTTTGCGCTTGCGTGCAATTTCGCGGTCTTTGCGGTCGAGTTCGTTTTGCAGTTTAAGTTTCGAAACTTTTTTATTCATCTCGTGCGATTTTCTCGCCGCGCCGGTCAGAATTCCGTTTGGACCCAATTCGATATCGAGCAATTCAATTCCGTTTGACGTAATCACAAATTCCCTGACTTGATTTGAATGGCCCATTCCGCGTGACTTCACGATAAAAATTCCGCGATTTCGTTCGCCTATTCCTTCCATATCGCGAACTGTAATCCAGGTATCGACCAGTGAAGAAACCGATTCTTCGGCAAGATCGGGCCTCAAATTGTCATTCTGTTTGTTCAGCGACGTAAAAAATGCCGTGATGTTGTTGACTTTCAGCATATCGATCAGCCTTACGAGCATCGAACGCACTTCGTTTTCATTGCCAACGGTAATCAGGTTGCTGATTGGATCCAGAATTACTGTTGTTGGCTTAAATTCCTTGATCAATTTCCGCAGCGTCAGCAAATGAAGCTCCAATCCGTTCAACGATGGACGTGAAGAATGAATTTGCAGCAATCCTTTTTTAATGTATTGCTCGAGATTCACGCCAATCGATTTCATGTTGCGCACCAATTGTTGCGGCGATTCTTCAAAAGCAAAAAACACCGTTCGTTCTCCCTTTTTACATTGCTCGTGTGCAAAATAAGCAGCAATGGTCGTTTTGGCAGTTCCGGCAGTTCCGGAAACAAGAATGTTGCTTCCCCGGTAAAATCCGCCGCCGTTGAACATTCCGTCCAAACCTGGAACACCGGTTGAAACAACTTCCGAAGACACTTCGTTGTCGAGTTTGAGTGACGTAATTGGCAACACCGAAATTCCGTGTTCATCGATCAAAAACGGATATTCATTGGTTCCGTGGGTAGAACCGCGGTATTTGATAATTCGCAAACGGCGTGTTGACACCTGCTCGATTACCCTGTGGTCTAATATAATGACGCAATCTGAAACATATTCTTCCAAGCCTTGTCGTGTTAATGTTGCTTCGCCACGTTCTCCGGTGATGATTGCGGTGACGCCTTTTTCTTTGAGCCAATGGAAAAGCCTGCGGAGTTCGGCGCGTAAAATTGCCTGATTGTCCAATCCGGAAAATAAGGATTCAATCGTATCAAGCACGACGCGTTTGGCATTTACCGTATCAATTGCGTGGTTGAGCCTGACGAACAATCCGTCTAAGTCGTATTCTCCGGCCTCTTCGATTTCAGATCTTTCGACACGGACATAATCGACAACCAGTTTTTTATCAGCTTTAAGCTGTTCGAGATCAAAACCAAGCGATTTTACGTTTAGTGATAAATCTTTCGATGGTTCTTCAAACGACATGAAAACACCGGCTTCATTGTAATCGGTTACGCCTTTGATAAGAAATTGCATCGAGAGCAACGTTTTTCCGCAACCGGCGCCGCCACAAATTAATGTTGGACGGCCTTTTGGAAAACCGCCTTCTGTAATCTCGTCAAGTCCTTCGACTCCGGTTGGCGTTTTGGGAAACACAAATTTTTCGTTTTGGGGTTTTGAGGTTTTTATCTTTCGCACGTTTGTTTGATTTTATGTGAAACTAATCAAACAAAATTAAATATTCTAACAAATTATCTGTAGTATGATTTTATTAAATCTTTACATTTTAACTCTTAGGTTTTACCCAATTATCAGATTTACCCTTCATTAAAAAAATCAAATTTTGTTTATCGTTTGCATTACATTCTTTAAATATATCTTAATTAATTTTCTCTGCCGTTAATTAGCGCTACATTTAATTGACTAACTTTTCCGTAAATGAAACGCTACAAAAAAATATTTATCGGCTTGGGAATTTTCCTGTTGCTGATTCTTCTGCTCAACGTCGGACTCAATGTCTGGATCAAATTTCAATTGCCGCGTTTGATCAATCAAAAAAACAATTCTGCTTACAACATCAGTTATAAAAAACTGGATGTGTCGCTTTTTGATTCCAGCATTCACGCTGACGAAATTGTACTTGTTCCCAAAAAAGCATTGAAGGACGAAAAGATAAAAGCCGGAATTTATGCTACCGTAAAAGCCATTGACATTGCACACTTCAGCCTTTGGAGCGTGCTTTTCAGCGACCGGATCAAGGCGAAAAGCATTACCGTGACCCAACCTGAAGTCGCGTTATACAAAAAAAGTGAAAAAGCAATAGACAACTCCAAAAGCATCGGATCGGAAGTTGTAAAACCATTTGAAAAAATCATTACCGTTTCAGACATTTATCTTAAAGACGGCGATGTAAAAATCATCAATGTTGCCAACAACAAAGCCATTTTAAGTGTCAGCCATATTAATGTGCAGCTTGACGGAATTGTGATCAATGACGATATTTTGGCACAAAAAATTCCATTTTCATATAAAAGTTATGCGCTGAGTTGCGACAGTATTTATTACAGGGTGAATTCGTTTTACCACATTCTGACCAAAAAAGTTGCGACCACAAATAACGGACTACACATTAAAGATTTTAAGTTAATCCCCGAAATGACGCGCCGGGAATTTGTCAGGAAAATTGAAAAAGAAAAAGACATTTACACGATCAACGCAAATGACGTGACGATCAAAAAAATGGATTGGGGTTTTAAAAACGAAAAGCTTTTTTTCAATTGCAACAGTGTCAATTTGGATCAGGTTGCAGCCAATATTTATCGGAATAAAATTCCCTCCGATGATTTGAGCAAAAAGAAACTGTACAACAGTTTACTTCGAAATATGAAGTTCCATCTGAAAGTCGACACGCTTTCGGTACGCAATTCGATCGTAGAATATGAGGAAGAAAAAACTTTTGAAAAAGGCGCCGGCAAACTGACCTTCAGTAAATTTAACCTGACTGCGCGAAATGTTTGCAGTGGTTTTGAACAGAAAAAACTCCCCGACTTAAAAATAAAAGTGGATTGCATTTTTATGAAAGAATCGCCGCTGCACGTGGATTGGGTTTTGAATGTGATGGACAAAAGCGACGGATTCAACATCAAAGGCCGCATTTTGAACTTTGACGCGCAGAAAATTATTCCGTTTACAAAACCTTATATGAATGTCACTACTAAAGGCGTTTTGAACGAAGTCTATTTCAATTTTACCGGAAACGATGTGAATGCGAAAGGTGATTTTGCGATCAAATACGACAATCTAAAAGTGCAGATCTATAGGAAAAACGACCGTGAGAAAGTCAACAAACTGCTTACTGCGCTTGGCAATTTATTTGTAAAGAACGACACCAAAGGCGAACTAAAATCGGTGGAAGTGGAACTGGAACGCATTCCTGAGAAATCATTCTACAATTTCCTTTGGCGAAGCATTGCTGAAGGACTCAAAAAGATCCTGATATAAAAAAAGGCCTTTCTTTTTACGGAAAGGCCTTCTAAATACAAAATTCAACTAACTCAAAAAATTATTGTTTCACCAGTTTCATCGTTTGTTCACGATTGTTCTGGTCGGTTACTTTAACGAGGTAAATTCCGCTTTTAAGGTCAGAAATGCTGTATTGGAATCCGTGTAATTGTTTTCCGTAGGTTTTCACCAATTGTCCGGTGATCGAATAAATTTCAACTTTAGACATGCCTTCGTTGATTTCGAAATAACCTGAAGCAGGATTTGGCGAAAGTCTGAGGGCAGTTTTCGATGCAAATTCGTTCGCACCAAGAACCGTTGCTTTGTTTCCGAAAACCCTGAAACCACCCGCCGGAATAGAAATTGGCGCGTTTGTGCTGGTTACGGTAATCGGACTGTTGTCCATCAAATCGTACCAAACTCCGGTTGTCGGGAAATCGGGAACGATGTTTTGTTCGGTCACGTTAAAATTAGTCAACACCACAACATTGCTGATGCTTTGTGTTCCGATCAATGCCGTGTCGTAAACATACAATCTCGGCGCCAGGTTTGTTGATCCCGAATTGATCGTGTAATCTCCGTTGAATACCGGTTCTGTTTCTTTAAGACTGATCATTCTCGCCCAGTCGTTGTAAATTTTATTTCTGCGAACATCAGCAAGCCAGTTTTGAGACCATTGCGGCTGCGGTTTGGTATCGAGTTTACAGTCGCCCAAAATCGCATCTGAACTCGTGTTTACACTTCCGTTGTTGCAGGTGAAGATTGAAGATTCCCAACCCAAATCACCAAAATGCCAGATCATTTTTGGTCCGGGAACCAATAAACTTGCTGCTCCAATTGCAGACATTCTTGACAAAGCAACATCAAGCGTTTTCACGTTGTGGGCTGGATTTGTGGAATTTCCGAACTGCAGGTTTTTGTACATCAATCTTTCTTCGTCATGGCTTTCTGCGTAACCGATCACGCGTTTTCCAACATAACCTCTGGCTTTGTGTCCCATTCTGGTAATGTCGGCGCTCGAATTGTAACCCATTGCCAATTGGCTGTACTGGTTGTTCAAAATTCCCCACATCATCACACCTTTGCTCGGTGTTTCGTTGATACGGAAGTTTGCCCACTGCTGCTCTTCATTGTCATTTCCTAAATGTTCGAAAATGGTATAGTGTGTTGGATCCAAATCCCATGAATAAGAAGCATAGGTTTTAAGAATATCAACACGGTCTTGTTGGTATGTGTTCGTACAAGCATCGCCACCAGTCGCGCAATTTTGCGTAAATCCTTTGGTAAGATCCCAACGGAAACCATCGATATGGTATTCTTCGATCCAATGTTTTACGACACGTTTCACGTAGTTTTGGGTTCTTGGTTGTTGGTGATTGAAATCACTTCCAACGCTGTAACTGTGCGTCGCTGTAACATTAAAATACGGATTTTCTGCACTTGGCGCGCCAAAACCATCTCCATCAGGATCGGTCATCCACATTCTGTTCATTGGGTTTCTTCCGAAAGCGTGGTTTAACGCTACGTCGAGAATTACTGCGATTCCGTTTTGATGGTATACGTCAATAAGTTCTTTCAGTTTTGAAGACGGACCATAAAATTTGTCATTTGCGAGGTGAAATGCCGTGTTGTAACCCCAGCTTTCATTGCCTTCGTATTCCATTACCGGCATCAATTCGATGGCATTGACTTTCAGGTTTTTGAAATAATCGACTTTGTCGATCAAATCCTGGTAACTTCTGTGTGAATCGAAATCCCTTACCAAGACTTCATATACAACCAAATTGTCTTTTTCCGGTTTTACAAAGTTAGTCACCTGCCAATTGTATGGCGTTTGTGCGGTTTGTAGCACTGTAACTTCACGCTCCTGCCCGACAGGATATGCAGGAAGGTTTGGATAATTTGAAGCCGGGATTCCCGGATCGTCATAAGGTGACAACACCAATGTAGAATATGGATCGGCGGTTTTAACGATTTTAGGAGAATTGGCAGGAACATCTGTGTTGTCACAAACCCAATATTGGTAAGAATACACCTGGCCAGCGGTCAAACCTGTCAGCTCCAACCAGAATTTTCCGGTTGCCGCGTCTTTTTTCATGGCGTAACCGTTATCCGGATTCCAGTTGTTGAAACTTCCGGCCACGTAGATAAAATCTTTGAACGGCGCGTCGAGCACCAAAGTTGCTTTCGTTGCATCTGATGGATCATAATTGATTCCGTCAACTAAAGATGACGATGGCAAACTTTGCGTAATCGTTCCGGGATTGATAATTACTGAAAACTTTCTGTTTTGTATCGCAGTTCCCTGAGTAGCTTCCAATTCGTAGTTCTGGTTGGAAGTAATATTGGCATGCGTAAAATTAAATGACGTTACAGCAGTGGCGGTACTTAAAACGACACCGTTTGCTCTTAACACATAATTTGCAGGTCCGTTTGTATTGTTGGCCTGAACGTTCAAACTTTCGCCTGAATTTAACATTGTTGTACTGTTTAATCCCGGTGCAGTCTGGCTCATCTGGAAATAACCTACATTGTAAATGAAATCGGTGCAGGCCGTTGCTTTTTTAAGTGTTTGGGTTCCGTTTGCATTTCTGAAAACCATCCCTAATTTTGAAGCGCCTGCCTGTTGCGAAGCGTTGAGTCCGAAGTAGACGCTTGGCACCAATGTTTTGCTCCACGTTCCGTTGCCGTTGTTGGTCATGTATCCAACACTGTCGTCTACGCCCCAGTTTCCTACAACTGCAAATCCGAATGCATTGCTGTCGTTTCCGATACCTGCATGCATGTATACTTTTGCCGGCGTGGTTCCCATGGTATTACAAACCGCACTGGCGAAAGAAACGGTGATCGTGATTTCATCGGTTACGCTAAATGTAGCCGGTGTAATGGTCACCTGCTGCGCCGAGGAAATCAAAGCGGAAAGGCACAGAAATAAACTTAATAAAATATTTTTTTTCATGGTATTTGGTATGATAAAAAAGGGCCTTTTACAGCCCTTTAATAGTTTTTTGTATCCTGTTGGATTTAATTTGCTGTTACCGTGTATTTGTAATCTCTTGGACTGTTCAGATCCAATGTTATCGTGAACGACCTATTGACACGCGGAGCAGGCCTGTTTTCAGAAGTTTTTACTTCCTGAACAAAGTTTGGCGCAGTTTCAACAACCGGCACAGGAACATAAGTCAGGCTGCTGCCCGCAAAAAGAGATCCCGCAACTGTATTATTGAAAGCACCGAGCACCAAGATATTCGGACTTGTTCCGTTAGATCTGAATTTAAATCCGTAACCTTCACCCAAGTTGGCAGTTACTTTCCATAAACCTGTTGATTGCTCATACTCCATTGCAGTATTGGCTCCAGGGAATGAAACTTTTGCAGTTCCGTAGATATTCCATGTTGTAGCCCGCACAGAAAATGTAAGCATTTGTGTATCTGCTTTTACAAGATAGTGTCCCGCTGTGGTGATCTGGATATCGCTTCCGTTTAATGCCAGCGCAGTACCATTTGTACCATAAACTTCAGGACTTCCATAATCTCCGCAAGAGCTTGGCTTGTAGAATTTATACGTTCCAGGCTGGAGGTAAATGTACCCTTCATAATCGGTGGTTAATACGCTCGAAGCGGCTAAGTTTCCTGCTGCGTCTGCTGCCGGAGCAGAAGTGGCAAGTATCATTGTTGGCAGCGCATTTGAATAAGGGGTCAGATTTAGCGTAACAATGTTCGAAGAATATTGTACAAATTCGTTGTAGTATCCTTTTCCAAGAGTTGATTTGATTCTAATATCAACAGCCATTGCTTTTCCGCACTCGTAACCTGGCATTTGGTTTAGGATACCATTTAATTCTTTTACCGACAAAGCATAAATAAGTCCAGGTGTAATATTGCCTGAGTTCGCGATTATGGCGTTTGCAAAATTAGTTCCGCTCGGCGCGATTTCAACGTTGTATTGTGATACCGTATTTCCGCCCCCATTGTTACTTCGGTCCCATTTTAAAGTCGTAACGACATTGGCATCATTCTGAGGTGTTAAAACCAGATTTGATGTTGGCGCATTTTCAGCTGTAAGTGCGAATCCATTTACCGATACGATCGGATCCGGATCATCTTCACAAGATCCCAATACAATAAGACAGCATGCAAAAATTATTGATTTAAATATATGTTTCATTGTTTTACGCTTTTAGTAACCCGGATTTTGGGATAATTTTGGGTTTGTATTTATTTCTTTGTTAGGAATTGGGTACAATTGCTTGTATGCCGGAATCTCAACACCTGACTGGATACCGCCTTTCCACTGCCAATTGTAACCAGAAGAGAATTTTCCAAATCTGATCAAATCCTGTCTTCTATAACCTTCCCAATACAATTCTTTGGCACGCTCGTTGAGTACAAAATCTGGCGTTAAGTCGCTTATTCCGATTGGAGCTAAGTTTGTTCCATTGGCTCTTCTTCTTAAATCATTTACATAACCAACTGCAGTGGTTTTGTCACCAAAACCGTTTGCTGCCAATTCGGCGTACATCAGGTAAGCATCGCCAAGCCTGAATAAAGGAAAATCCGTATCGGGAAAAGTGGCGTTTTTACCTGGTGTTCCGTCCGCTTTTTTATTGCTGAATTTCATCACTTTTCTACCTTGATCAAAAGCCGTAGAACTTGTCGCGGTAGTTGGGTTTGTAATTGATGCCGGATCTGTATTTCCCGGAACATACATTACGCGCGCATCATTTGCACCCACAGTGCTTGCGAATTCCTGACGCACTCTAAAACCTCCCCAGCCATTGTCAACTCCAAGAATGATCGCCATTGAATTGCTTGCGCCTCCATGTACCAAAAATGTAGTTCCTCCATAACTGCCGGTTTGAATACCGTCATATGCAATTGGGAAGATTACTTCATTCTGCGCTCCGTTGTCATTGTTGTCTGCTTTAAATAAATTGGCATAAACCGGCGCAATGGTATAACCAGAGCTAATTACCCTATTAACTGCTTCTAAAGCATCGGCACTTCTGTCTGTCCCTGTATAAACTTTTGCGTTCAATAATAATTTTGCTTTAAGCATCCATGCTGCTGCCTGATCGGCTCTTGCATACTCGTTGGTCTTTGGCGGGGCCAAACCATCGTTGATTGCGTCAAGCTCTCCAAGCACATAATCGAACACAAATTGTCTTGATTGCATTTCCGGAGGTGTTCCCAATAAATCTGCATCCGTTCCGAAAGGCAGTTTTCCAAAAATATCGATTCCATGGTAATAAGACAAAGCCCTCATAAATCTTACTTCAGCCCTAAATCTTTGGATTTCAATTTTTTGTTGATCTGAAACATTTCTACTGGCTAGTTTTGCATCTGTAGTTTCTCTCAGGAACTCATTACAAAGTCCGATTTGAAAAAAGATTCTTGCAAAAAAAGCTTCTGTATAGATATTATCTGCGTTCCATGTTCCAAAATTTAAATCTGGCAATGTTGGATCCGTCCAGGCTATAATTGCTTCATCGGTAGGCAGTTCCTGCAATTGCCACCATCCTCTAAGGTACTGTGAGTACCCTTCATCCACAGCGCCCTGATCAACTGCTCCTAAATCGGAAGCACCAGCTACGTTATTCTGCCCGGTAAGTGCCAAGCCGGCATAAATTTTCGCTAAAAATTGTTTGTATGAAGCGGGATTTGCATAAAAATCCTCATTTGTAAATTCATCATCATCTTTAGGGTAAATATCCAGGTCTTTTTCGCAACTCCAAAAAAGCACGACTAAAGGCAGGATATATAATAGGTTTCTTTTAAAGTTTTTCATTGTTGTAATTTTTAAAAATTAGCATTTAATCCTAACATAAACATTCTCGCTCTTGGAAAAATAGTTCCGTCAACTCCGTTATTGAATACCTCCGGGTCGATTCCTTTGTATTTGGTAATGATCAATACGTTTTGAACTCCAGCGTAGAGCCTTAAATTCGTCTTGTCTTTGGCCCTAAGGATATCTTTAAAATTGTATCCTACAGTCACGTTGTCAAGCTTAATAAAACTTGCGTCTTTAACATAGTAATCTGATTCTTTAACCGCTGCAGTAAAGTTGGTATTGCTATAGTCTGTAGTCGTATTTTGGATCGTGCTTGAGAACGAACTCCAAAGCCCGTTTAAAGTCGACCTGTCTGCAGAAACTTTATCATACACATCGTTTCCGATACTGGCTCTCCATCCCATTGAAAAATCCCAATTTTTATAATTTGCATTCGTTAACAATCCCATAGTTACATCGGCTTGTGGTTTTCCTGCATTGTACTTATCATTGCTTGTAATAGTCCCGTTACCATCTCTATCTACATAAGCACCTTCGATTGGCCTTCCATTTGTATCGTAAACTTGCTCGAAAACCCAATAGGCAAACGGCGACAATCCAATCTGGTGTGTTTGAGAATACAATCCATCACCCAAACTTCCCTGTGGCAAATTGTTTGTTGCCAAGCCAGTTAATTTGATATTGGTATAACTTACGTTATAATTGAAGTTTAGGTTGAAGTTGTCATTTTTGACAGCATCCACATTTAAGCCAAGCTCAGCACCTTTGGTTTCTAACGACCCAACGTTTGTTGGTCCATAAATATATAAATTGGTCAATGCGCCTTGTGCTGCGTTCGCAAACAAATCAGTTGTTTCTGAGAAATACCCATCTACTGTTCCTCTTAATCTGTTGTTGAAAAAACCAAAATCAATACCTACATTGTATTTTTTGCTTCGTTCCCATTTAAGGTTTTCATTATAACCGTCTGGTTTAGAGACTAAAACGAAAGTATCTCCTAACTGATAGTAAGCGGTGTTGGAAGTCAAATATTTCTTGAACCAAAGGTAAGCACCAGGAATATTTTGCTGCCCTGTTTCCCCGTAACTTAATCTTAATTTAAGATCTGAAAATACGTTTGAATTTTTCAGGAAGCTTTCTTCTTTAATTTTCCAGGCAAATGCCCCACCCCAAAAATTTGCCCATTTGTTGATTGGCGAAATTTTACTCGATCCGTCTCTTCTAAAGTTTACCGTAACTAAATATTTGTCGTCAAATCCTAAATTCGCACGGCCAAAATAGGCTTGTAAATTATTTCCAGGACTTGTATATGTATCTTCTACAGCTTCTGCCCCAAGATCAAGACCGTAGGCATTTAGATTTCCGGTACCATTTTTCACCTCGGTGAACTGCTGCCATTCATAACCTGCAACCACATCAACATTTAGTTTTCCGAAAGCTTTGTTGTAATTAAGCTGCCCGGACCGGTTTTCATTGGTTCTTTTGAAATTCTCATCAAAACCTCTCGAATAATTTCCAATTTGGCTGTTCAAGTAAGTATTGTCACCTACAGTTTGTGGCGTACCATTAAAACCTGATCTTGAAAACGGATTGGTGTAAACAAGTCCGTCCCCATTGTTTTCTTCATAACCATAATTTAATACGACACGAACTTCTGGTAAAAAGTGAAGCTTGTAATCCAAATTGAAGTTCCCGTAAAATCTTTTCAAGTTTCTGATATCTCTCTTATCAAGCAATTGGGATACCGGATTAGATGGGCCTCGCAAAGTAATCCTGTTGGCCGCAGACATATCGTATGATTCATAGTATCCGTTAAACACACTTGACGGATCGTATACCGATTGTGTAGGATCGAATGTAATTGCGCTTCCGATAGCACCTTCATCCGCCTTACGGCTATAGGTATATGAATAATTTCCTGTCACATTAAATTTCAAATGGTCTTTAAGCAAACTAGGGTTCAAAGCAAACGAAGCGGTCGTTCTTTTAAACTCCGAAGTCAGCAAAATACCATTATTATCAGTATTTCCTATAGTTAACCTTGCAGGAACCACTTCAAAAATATTTCCAAGAACAGATGCATTTACGTCGGATGTATACGAATTTTTAAAAATCTCTTTTTGCCAATCGGTGTTTGACGTTCCCAATTGGTCTGCTTCTGCAGGAACCCTCTCAGTGATAAGCTGCCTGAATGCGTCTGCACCGTAAACATCTTGTTTCTTAGCCAAGGTGTTCATTGTCGTAAATGTGCTAAAATTCACCTGAATCCCTTTTTTGGAACCCTTCTTAGTAGTAATAAGAATGACCCCGTTTGATCCCCTGTTTCCATAAATTGCAGCAGAAGAAGCGTCTTTAAGAATCGAAAACGATTCAATGTCGTTAGGATTTATTGAAGAAAGCGTTACACCTTCTAAAGGCAAACCGTCCACAACCACTAGAGGGTCATTTGAAGCAAGAAGCGAAGAACCCCCACGAATCCTAATCACAGGATTATCACCAGGTGTTCCTGATCCAGTAACTACTACTCCTGAAGCCCTACCATTTAAAAGCCCGTCAACACTTGTGATCGCACCTCTGTTAAAGTCTTTAGCCGTAATAAGTTCAACAGCTCCGGTCGCGTCTTTTTTCTTAACACTACCGTAACCTACCTGAACCACAACTTCCTGCAATTGGTTTGAATCTTCTTCAAGACTCACATTTAAAGTCGTTGCCGCATTGTAAGTAGCTGAATAATTTTTGTAACCTAAATAAGAAAAAACAACAACGTCTCCTTTTTTAAGGTTTCCCAACTGGAATTTCCCATCAAAATCGGTTTGCGTTCCTGCCGTGCTGCCCTGGACAACCACATTTACCCCCGGCAATGGCTGTTGCGATGTTTTGTCGACAACAGTCCCGCTCAAAGTGCTCTGTGCGAAGACACTAAAAGGCAGAATGAGTAATAAAAGTAACAACTTTTTATAAATTGTTTTCATACATTTTGTTTGAGTTAGAATTAGTTTTTTGTATGCTTAAACTTTACTTCGAATGTTAAAATTAACCAAAATTTAATACGCCGCAATTTACTCCTTGTTAATTGTGCTCCGAAAACGTTTTCGTGTTGAAAACTTTCCTGAATATGCAGATTTTAAGGGCATTAATTTCGATTAATCGAAATTAAAATTATCTTTATTCAGAAATAAATATTATCCGCTTTCGTATGAAAAGAAAAGTCACTTTAAAACAAATTGCAAAAGAACTCGATGTTTCCATTTCAACCGTGTCCAAGTCGCTGAGGGACAGTCCCGAAATCAGTGAAGATACCCGCCAAAAAGTGCAGGCTTTTGCGAAATTATACAACTACAAACCCAACCTGATCGCGTTAAGCCTCAAAAATAAAAAAACAAAGACTATCGGGATCATTATTCCTGAAATTGTACACCACTTTTTTGCGACCGTGATCAGCGGAATTGAACACGTGGCAAACGAAAATGGCTACAACGTAATCGTCTGTCTTTCAGACGAATCTTTTGACAAAGAAGTCATCAATATGGAAATGCTCGCCAACGGAAGTATTGACGGATTTATCATGTCACTTTCGAAAGAAACCCAACTCAAAAAAGATTTTCACCACATCACAGAAGTCATCAACCAAGGCATGCCTGTGGTGATGTTTGACCGCGTGACCAACGATATTTTGTGTGATAAAGTCATTATCGATGACAAACTTGCAGCGTTTGAAGCGGTTCAAAACCTAATTAACAACGGCTTTAAAAAGATTGCTTTGATTACAACGGTTGATTACGTAAGCGTAGGAAAGTTGCGTACCGAGGGCTACATTAAAGCACTGAACAACAACGACATGAAAGTCGACGAAAACCTGATTCTGAAAATCGAAGACATCGACAATTGCGCCGACCAGATCGAAAATTTATTGGCCAACCATAAAGTCGACGCGATTTTCGCGGTCAACGAACTGTTTGCCGTTACGGCGATCAAAGCTGCCGATAAAATTGGGTTAAAAGTTCCAAATGATCTTTCCGTTATTGGTTTTACCGACGGAATTATCTCCAAATATTCTTCCCCAAGCATCACAACAGTGAGCCAAAACGGAATCAAAATGGGTGGAAAAGCAGCCAAAATGCTTATCGAAAGACTCGAGTCGGAAGAGGAAGAAGAAGAACATTATAAAACCGAAGTGATCGAAACACATTTGGTCATCCGGGAATCTACGCCAACGTTGTAGTTTTTATAAACAACTGACAGTCAAAACATAAAAACGAAATTTACTTGTTTTTCAGGTATGTTAAATTATCGAAAATCATTTTTGGAACAAAAAATATTATATATTTACAGCCAATATCAAAGCTTATACTTTACTTCGAAAATTAAGTAAGTTTTGATAAGCATCGCGCTTATCGTAGCACAATTTTAAATTACGATAATGGAAAAGCGTAAATTAGGTTTCTGGGAAATCTGGAACATGAGTTTTGGGTTCTTAGGAATACAATTTGGTTTTGCATTGCAAAATGCAAACACTTCAAGAATCTTCGATACACTCGGAGCAGATGTGGATAAAATTGGTTTGTACTGGCTGGCGGCTCCGCTAACCGGACTCATCATACAACCCATCGTAGGTTATTTTTCAGACAGGACATGGACAAAACTCGGACGCAGGCGGCCTTACTTTTTAGTAGGTGCAATCTTGTCATCGATCGCATTGATCATCATGCCGAACTCGCCTACTTTATGGGTGGCAATCGGAACCTTATGGATCATGGATTCATCGATCAATATTTCGATGGAACCGTTCCGCGCTTTTGTTGGTGACAACCTGCCTGAAACACAACGAACTCTTGGTTTTGCGATGCAGAGTTTCTTCATCGGACTTGGTGCTGTAGTCGGTTCTGCGCTTCCTTATGTATTTACAAATTGGTTTGGAATTGAAAATACGGCCGCGGCCGGAATTATTCCACCATCGGTAAAATGGTCCTTTTATGTTGGAGGCCTCGCCTTCCTGCTGGCTGTTTTATGGACGGTTTTTCATTCGAAAGAATATTCTCCAGCGGAACTTGAAGCTTTCGAAGAAGCCAAACGCGAAACATCCACTAAAAACTACCATGAGAAAATGGCGACCCAAAGCGGCGTCACGATTCAAAGACAGTTTTTTATCGGAATTTTCCTCTTGGTTATTGGAACCATTGCCTCGCTTTACGTACACCACATCAATGAAAAAGTCAATGCCGAAGGACAAAACAACCAGCACAAGGAATTGTACATTCTCTCTGTCGGATTGCTTGTTGTAGGATTTTTATTTGCACTGGTTTCCCAATTGCGCAAAAAAGAAATCCGCAACGGTTTTACTGTTATTGTAACCGACTTGCTGAACATGCCAAAAACGATGAAACAATTGGCGTGGGTTCAGTTTTTCTCTTGGTTTGCACTTTTCTCGATGTGGATTTACACGACCAAAGCCGTTACCGGACACGTTTTTGGAACTTCTGATTCGACTTCAAAGTTGTACAATGATGCCGCCGACTGGGTTTCGGTGATGTTTACTGTTTAT
>Ga0247815_10001537_pt1 | contig 17610 bp, 17 predicted proteins | sample UWRJL194509B1_FD_181014 | JGI IMG/M metagenome (GOLD analysis project Ga0247815, IMG submission 181014) | Plant litter microbial communities from Arlington Agricultural Research Station in Wisconsin, United States - UWRJ-L194-509B-1 | ecosystem: Environmental > Terrestrial > Plant litter >...
TCTCGCCGAGCTTTTCCAGGTGCTGGACACTGAGAAGAGACCTGTAGCAGAGGGTCACGACCTCAACGACTTCCGTTACATCAACGGCGGAATTTTCGCAGACCCGCTCACGATCGTCCCACTCACCCCGGGATTTCGCGATGCACTACTGAGCGCGAGTGAATTCGACTGGGCGATCATCTCTCCCGCCGTCTTCGGCTCGATGTTTCAGACAGTTAAGGACAAGGAAGCGCGACGCCACGGCGGAGAGCACTACACGACCGAGGAGAACATTCTCAAGACGATCGGGCCGCTCTTCCTCGATGAGCTCGAGAACCGACTGGGGTCCGGTTGGGACGACAAAGCCCAACTAACCAAACTGCACAACGATCTCGGCAAACTCCGATTCCTTGACCCCGCGTGCGGCTGTGGCAACTTCCTCATCGTCGCCTACCGCGAACTCCGCGCCCTCGAGCTCCGTCTCCTCACCCGCCGTCGCGAACTCGATCTTCTCGACGGTGTTCACGGAGGCAAGATCAACCGATTCCAACTGAGTTTCGACGTGACCGGAGACATCAAAGTCACACTCGACCACTTCTTCGGGATCGAAATCGAAGAGTGGCCCGCCCGCATCGCCGAGACGGCTATGCTCTTGGTCGACCACCTCGCAAATCAGAGAATGGAACAGGACTTCGGCGACGCACCCGACCGGCTGCCGATCAAGATCGCTCCGACGATCCTTCACAGAAACGCTCTCGAGGTGGATTGGGCGGAACTCGTCCCGCCGACCGAGAATGTGATCATTCTTGGCAACCCTCCCTTCATCGGGCAGTACACGAAGACCGCTGCACAAACGGCCGAAACCAAAGCAGTCTGGGGTAAGAGGTATAACGGCTACCTCGACTACGTCACCAGCTGGTACGCCAAAGCAATTGACTACTATGGCGTGATCTCGGGCAAATGGGCATTTGTTTCTACGAATTCGATTTCTCAAGGAGAACCTGTCGAGTACCTCTGGAAGCCCATCCTTGATGCGGGCTGGCGCTGTCGCTTCGCACACCGTTCGTTCCAATGGCTAACGGAAGCTTCGGGCGGAGCTGCCGTTCACGTCTCCATCATCGGATTTGATCGCGCCACCACACCTCGACCGGTTCTCTGGACATACCCAGAAGGTGGTAAAGGTGCCCCCGTCGCAAAGCCTGTGACGAGAATTAACCCCTATCTCTTCGAGGGCCCCAACGTTCTGGTAAGTAGCCGCACCCGACCGCTCACCTCATCACTGCCGCCTGTCTCAAAAGGTAATCAACCCACGGACGGCGGTCACTTTTTCGTTTCCGTAGATCAATACGCAGGGGTTATGGCCGATCCCATCGCGGCCAAGTACCTGCGACCGTTCATCAACGCTCGCGAGCTACTTCATGGTGCCCAGAAATGGTGTTTTTGGATGGAAGGCGCTACTGAGGAAGAGATTAAGTCGAGCCCCATTCTTTCGGAGCGTGTCGCTGCTGTCAGGAAGCTGCGCCAGGAAAGTAAAAAGATCCCGACTCAGAAAAAAGCACTGACGGCACACCTGTTCGATGAACGCCGACAGCCGCACACCAGCTATTTAGCAATTCCGCGTCACGTAGGCGAAAACCGGCCGTATTTCACCGCGGCCCGTTACGAGAGCAACGTCATTTGCGGCGACGCCAACTTCATGGTTTCCGATGCCGACGGTTTCGCACTGGGACTGCTTTCGTCGTCAACTTTTATTGCCTGGATGCGCGCCGTCGGTGGACGACTCGAATCGCGTCTGCGGTTCTCAAACACCTTCACCTACAACAACTTCCCCATTCCCGTTGTGACGTCAGCACAGAGAGCAAACATTGTGGAGGCGGCGAAGAAGCTTGTTGATGTGCGTGCGACTTATCCAGGAGTCTCGCTGGCAGATCTCTACGAAGGCACTATGACCTCCGACCTACTCGAAGCCCACGCTCAAATCGATCGCGCGGTCGATCGGGTGTTTAACATCGCGGTCGATGCCAGCGTGGAACAACGTCAAAAGGTTCTTCTGAGGCACTACGCGAAGCTCACTGGGCAGGAGACCCTTTTTGATATCTGATCCCCCGGGCACGCGCGACGTTCGATGCGAAGGGCATGCAACTCGAGCCAGAGTGCACGCCATCGTCGAAGGCTAGCGATCACGTTAGCTACCGCAGGTCAGACCCGCAACTGCTGTCGTGTCATCCGGTCGCGATAGGCCCAAGCCGGCAAACAGTCACTAATGAGCCGGACAGAGTCTTGTGTCCAAATCCATCTTTCAATCCGTGCCCACTCTGGGCTGTGCTCCCACGTAAAAGCTTCTCTGCCGGTCAGTGGTTCCTTTCCATGAAAATCACCGCCATGTCGGCCACCTCGAGCGTTGAGAAGTAGTCGAACAGCGGGCAGACAGCTCCCCCATCAATGGATTCGAAATGCGCGTTTTCGACGGGGCCGACCATTCGCCTAGCAATCGACAATCGCATCCGGTTTCGCCGCAGGAGCCGCCCAAGTTGTTTGAGCTCACCATCGATGTGACAAAAGGGTGACGAACTCTAAGGGACTGACCGCGCTCGCGTTGCTCCATAAAGGGCCGAAGCCACCGTCGCAGTCTTAGGCGCAGGAAACGGAAGTCCGATCCACCTCGCTCTTTTCTCAAAGTTATGCGAAACACTTCTCGCGCTTTCGCTCAAGGCGATCAGGTTGCTAAAGAAATCGTCCACTGATGATCCCTTGGCTTTGGAGATGTCCCGAATATAACGAGTGACGCCGCCTTGATCGACGTAGGCACGTTTTGAGTTGGCCAACATCATGTTTGGAGCTTCGTTTCCCTTGTAGAGAGACATCAACCCGTCATCAATTGCAGATAGGGTTTCGACCAACTTAACGAATCGCGGCTGCGTCGGCTGACGGCCCGCGCGTGAGAACTCAGCGGGGCGGGTCATATCCAGCGCAAGTATCTCCTGAACGATGCCGTTCAGCCCATTGAGCCCAGACCGCTCACGCAGATCCGACATCGAATGCTGAACGGCCGCCATCGGATCGTGCCTCCAAGCTCCTGCTATCAAATTCAGCTCTCGATGAAGGCTTTCGACCAAGTGGAACATAGAGACTAATCGAGCGCGTCGGGATAGCTGCTCAAGCATCCAGAAGTTCTTGTGCTTCTGATTGACGATTGAATCGGGATTGAAAAACACTCGAGTGGTCTTTCCCGAAAGCGCGGACGCGGAGCTTGGCCGGAGGTATTTGTCAATATAGTCATTGAGACAAACCCAGTGAGCGACCCCTGTTCGAATGTCGATGTGCAGAAGGATAACCGGATTAGCCGAACCCATCGCGGTCACCGTGTGCAGCAGTGGAGTATCCACGCCCTTCAGCACCAGGACGTCGTGACCCGCGATTTGCTTCCTCTTCATTGCTGTCCTTGACGCTTTGACCTGGACGTAGAAGTGCTGACCAGTTGCCTCGAATCGCTTTTCACCGTCAACACGCCTGAAAACCTCCACATCCAGGTCGATGCCGAAATCACGTTCGAGCTTCCTTACGACCCAATGTTCTGGAAATAGGAGGCTCGCCATTAGCTCACCCCGAGCCCCGATCACATTGTTGTCTTTTTGGCTCTTAGTTGTCATTCAACAAAATTACCGCAATAACAAGAGATCCTCGACTACCGAAATGTCAGCGAACTGATTGGTTTCACCCTTCATCCCGTGTCCATTTCCCGCTGTCCGGACGTCGCGCCACCAACCGGGGAGGATATTGCAACGGTCATAGCGCCCCATGCTCGACAGCCTTGTGGGCGCCAGCACTAAGTACTCTCGGCCGAACGTCAGAGCTGTGCTCGCGATATGACAAGCTTGCGGAATCGAATGGAAGGTTCAAATTGTGGCTCCGACGGGGAATAGAACTCGAGAACAACACATCGCCGTTTTCGGTGGAGCGGGTAGCGGAAAAACCATCCTTTTGTCCTCTTTCTACGGGACGGCACAGCAGGAACCATACAAGGATGACCACCTGTTCAATGTCGTAGCTGACGACACCGGTCAGGGCACCCGGCTGTACCAGATCTATTTACAAATGAAGAATGCTGCGCGAGTACCTCAGGCGACCCGGTTCAGTTCGACTTCATACTCCTTCGCAATAAAGCTGAGGAACTGGGCCGATACCAAAGCGACAAAGAACAAGCCCTTTGATGCGCTCAAACTTGTGTGGCACGACTACCCAGGCGAATGGTTCGAAGGGAGTGTCACCGGGGCTGAGGAGTCTCAACGCAGAATCGACGGTTTCCGTTCTTTGCTCAGCTCAGATGTTGCCGTCTTGCTGGTCGACGGTCAACGCCTTGTAGAGAATGCCGGGCAGGAGGATCGCTACCTCAAAGCGCTATTCAACATGTACAGCAATGGGTTGAGCGCCTTACAGACTGGGCTTTTGAAAGACGGGAAGCGTCTCGGAAAATTCCCGCGCATTTGGGTCTTGGCACTATCGAAGTCAGATCTGCTCCCCGACCTGAAGGTAGCTGACTTTCGCGACCTCCTCATTGAAAAGGCGGCGGGAGATCTCAACGAGCTCCGAACCGTGCTTGCAGAGTTCATTCAAGTGCCCGAGGCGTTGTCGGTCGGCGAAGACTTCCTCTTGCTTTCGTCCGCGAAGTTCACGGACGACAAGATTGAGCTCAACAAGCGAGTGGGGGTCGAACTCATTCTTCCGCTTGCGGCCGTGCTTCCGTTCGAGCGTCACGCACGTTGGTCTAAAACTATCCACGATGGGGGGAAGGTCATGGAGTCACTCATAGGCAATGCGACAAACATGTCCGGAGCCGCGGCAATGGCAGCGACCCTTCTGAACAAGGTCAAGCTGCCCGGACCTCTCGGGTTAGCGCAGAACGCTCTGACCGTCGCTTTCTCGAGTGGCCTGTTAGAGGAAGCGGCGAATATAGCCGGAGAACAACTCAAGAGGATCAACAGCGCCGCAGTCGCTAAGCATGATTACCTGACCGCGACGCTAACCAAGTTCCGAATGGATTTGAACAAAGCCGAGGAGGAAAAGATATTCCTTCGGAGCGCCAAATGAACTTGATATGGGCTACACGCGGACGCACCTGGGGTCACCGATTCTTGCTCGACGGAAACTACACTGATCCGCTTGTGATTTATGACGAGGTGTTCGCCAGTCTGGGTGACGAGTGGGAAGTATGTACCCGTGTCGACGAACGGGTAGCGCTTCGATTTCCTGATCCACTGAAGCGGACGGATCTCTCAGGCAGGATAATCATCCAAGAGTTCGTCATCTTTGCCCCGCTCGCCGAGCAAGTGGCGACGGTCGCGGATGGTATCCAGCGAGTATGGGAGCGGCCGGGTATCGCCGACCACTACGCCGACATTTATGATCTGTCCGATCCTTCGTAGCCAGCGGCGAGATTCCGAAAAGTGAACGGCGATCCGCCAGCGGTCTGAACGCCTGGACCCACGCGAGATACCCCTCGGCCGCGGTCGCTCGTTCTTGCCGGTAGTTCCCACGTCGTCAGAACGAACTAGCCATATCGGCATCGGTTGAGCCGACGCCCGAATAGTGGGGATAAGTGCGATTATCGGGTGCGAAATACGCGCCCCTTGAAGCGAGACAAAGGCACTCAGACTTGCGAGAAATACAACGCATCAGAGTTCTTGGAAGATGGCAACGTGCTGCGTCATCCCGCTGAACCTCGTCGCAGCAAGCGTTCCCTAGCAGGTGAGCTGACCGGCACACGAACAACCGATGGTGCGGGCCGGCGATCAGTGCCAAATCTAACGCGCCAATGAATCAGCTCGCAGGCCGGTCGATCGGGCCTCGACCATCACAGCGAGGCGAATCGAACAATCTGCGTTTGATTGATTCAGGATTCCGGGCTTCAACAGATGAACACAGTCGTTTTTTGCAGAGAAAGGGCTAAGCCCCTAGGTGCGAAATCCTGTTCACTCCTCAGACGCTGATCCGTCGAGCTCGCTTGCGTTGTCCAAAGGATCTAGGAGCACGATGCTCACAAGCTCGGCCTTGTCACCGCTAGCGTCGATCTCGACAAGCACCCGTACCTCAACCTCGCTACTCGTCTCGAAGTAGTGGTCGTTGAGTTCGCCTTGGATTGTCACGGATTCCGTGTCCCAGTCACCCTTATAGACGGCGCCTTCGATGGTGAGGAAAGCCTCGGAGGTTCCAATAACTACCTCGCCTCGCTTTATGAACTCGAATTCGGTCGCCTGATCGATATAGCTGATGAAGCCGCTTTCGACCGCCGGCATCGTGAACTTTACGAAATCCGGATAGTCGTAGTCGCCGCCGTAGACCATGTGAAGTGAGATGTCCTTATCCACGAGGGAGTAAAGCGCGTCCGTCGCTGTTGTTACCAGAGCGGCGTGAGCATCAGCTTCAACTTCGGCGATCGCGTGCGGGATATTTTTCACGCTTACGATGCGGTCTCGAGCGATGCTGCGGTCATCGAGGTCTTGTAGAAGATCCTCGTGAAGCGCCTTCGAGTCGTCGCTCAAAAACCCCTTGTCCGCGGTCACGAACATCAATCTGTCGTGGCCACTATCTGGAACCAGCAACGCGAGCACCGTCTCCCAGATCAAGACATCTCGGAAGCCCACGGACTTCTTCTTCTGTTGGACCTCGATCTCCATAAACGGCCGGCGGCGAGCGAGGTCGCGCTCTAAAAGGTCTGCGACGGTGACAGCGGGCACCGGCACCGCGACGATGTTGCCCTTGGCGAGCACTGCGTCGAAGGCAGCATCGATGTTGATGGTGATCATGCCGAAACTCGCCGTCAGATCAAGAGCAGTCTTACTTACATCAACCCCAGCCTTCGCCATATCACCGACACCTTTTGCGGCTTGGTCATAGGCACGCTCTGCGGCCTCGCGGCGCTGCCTGCGCAACTCGCCGACTACGACCTGCGGATATACGACTACACAAGCCCCGTCCTCCGCCATTTGGATGAGCTTCTTCCCAGGGATGCTGGTCAGCCACGGATCGCTGTGGATGGCATTAGAGTCGAGCACAATGGTGAACATGTAGACATCATCCCGTGTTGTCGGTCGTCCTGGCGCCAATCTATATGTGGGCAACGACTGGTAGTTGTTCTGACCGGTTACGTTCGAAACTGTGAACCGCTCTAGGTCCTAGTCGCGTTCATCAAAAAAATCTGAACGCGCGGCGTCAAGTGCTCGCGATACGTCAGGCCGCTCGATCGCAGCCTTCACGATAGGTACCAGATCTTCAGGCATGACGAATTCAGCAGGACGAATTGAGCGATTGACCACCAACACCCAGTCCGCAGCTGAGATAAGCCCTTCATCCCTCATCGCCTTCACGTGTTTCGAGATAGGGCCGGTTTGCCCACGTAGACCGCTTTCACCGATCGCGAATTTCCCTCGCACCTCTGGATCGCTTCTACGGCCGTCTGCTATCGCGACGAAGCTCATAAGTAGAAGCTGGTAGGGGTGCAACCTTTTCAACAACGTGGCCATAGCTTCGACGTCCCAGCTAAGGTACGTCGCAAAACTCAGATCTAGCTTCACCATTTCTGGATGCCATTTTTCAATTTGCAGAGCGAGCGCGCTCAGGACCTTGAGATCGGCTGTGATGCTTAGTGTTCCGTCCATGGATATCCGCCTTTGTATAGAATGTTTACCTTCTTCTAGGCAACAATCTAAAGGACGTAAGAAATGATGTCTAGTTATGCTTCAACCCATATTCTAAAAGTGCACCCTCAGCCCAGGTTGAGTCCGTGTTTGCGCGTGTCGAGCGCTAGCTTGAAGTGACTCTCTGCCGCGTTTATCGCGCTCATGGGCGTCGACGGATCGAACACCCGCAGTAGCGAGTATCTGAAGCTGTTCGGGTTGAGGAGCTTGAGCCCGACATTGCCGCCGTGGCCGTTGGCGGCGTACGTGCTCCAGCGCTGGAAGATGTTCTCTAGGCCGTCCGCCTTGCCGACGTACTGGCGTCCGTCGAGGGTGTCGGTGATCAAGTAGATACCGACCACCGAGGACAGCGCAGTCTGCCAAGAGGCGTATCGATGCTCCCGCATCACTGCCTGCAGCTGCGGGTAGCTCAGGACCAGCCTGTCGAAGCCAGGGAACGGCACCGGCTCGGCATCGGCAATCTCCATCACTGGGTACGCAGAAGCAGTGGGCCCGGTGAGACGCCACGTGCGCGGGGATCGCCAACCGATCACTAGACGGTTCCGCAAGTCTGCCATGAGTTCAGAGACAACCAGGTCAAACGTGCGCACGACACCGTCGTTCGAGAGCTCGCCGCGGTTCTCGACCACTGCCCACAGGCGCGCCCTATCGCCGCCCTCGCGGACGAAGACGATCCAGTACCTGGGCGGCACGGGAGGAAAGACTCGCTGCACCGCTGACTGCTGGCCCGTGTAGCGCAAGATCTGTTCGTCGGTGGAGTCGGCGTGGATGCCCTGAAGGCCGGTGTCCTCATGCTCGCGGACGAAGGCATGGCGGATCACCTGCGCCTTGAGAGGGTCAATGCCGGTTCCGTGCATGATCGTGCCGAGGGTCAGGGTCACGGGCGAGTGGTCTCCTTGGTTTCGTTAGCCCAGCCTACGGTCACCCGCATGCTTTGGTCGTCGAGCCATCCGACCGAGTTCAGTTCTAGACCCGCGGCAAGCACCGTTGGTGACCCCTGCCAGATGATCAGCTCAGCGAAGGCACGTTGCGACTGCCGCGCGGCGCAAAACGGAACATCACCTTTGGACGGAGTCGAGAAGCTCGACATCGTAGAGTGACGCTATGACTATTTCGACGCCTGGGAAGATCGAGCGCACGTCGCCCTCCCTCGCTCTGCGCGACTTGACTGACAAGGACGTCCGCGACCGGATCGTCTCCAAGGCGCGAAAAGACGCTAACTCAACGCTGATCCGCAAACTTCGCGCGCACATGCGTGCGCAGCGGGTCGGCTAAATCGTCCTGAGATAGACATCACGAGCGTCGGGCTTTGGACCGGCGTGACTACTTTAGAAGCACTCCGCGTTGCGAAGCGCCTATTGCCTTTCGCCCATCAAAGGATCAGGCAGATCATGACGATTTTCAACTTCCCGCTACGCCAGAGCGACAGCCGTCCGAGCCCCAAAGCGCAGGCGGTAGCCGCGCGCGTTCGCGTGAACGCAGACCGCCGCGGCGGAGTGAAGACGCCGAAGTGGATCGTCGCGCTCTCTAAGACGCCTGCCGCGACGTAGCTCGCATCGGCTAGTTGCCGACGCGCGTCACGAGCTCAGCGAGTGACGCTCGAGCCAGCGCCTGCACAACTCGATCGCGGTTCGCCCAGGGAGCGCGCTGCTCGCTCAGCACTTGGACCAGTGCGCACACCCCCCGGCAGCTCTGCTGTCTGAGGCCGCGCCACGCGTCGCCCGCGTCGTCTATGCACGCCAGCAGCACAACTGCGTCTGCGGCGTGACGGCCGCGAGCGATAGTCGTCGCTGTCGCGGACGGCGCGGGCAGCAAGCCCGGCACGTCCAAGTTCGCCTCGATTGCAGCGTGTCGTGCGGTGATCGCCTCCGCGCTCGAGAGAGCGTCGATCGAGAAATCCGGAACTGCGCAAGATCCGGAGGCGCTAATACACGAGCTCTACGAAGCTGCCTCGCCGGGCTTCACCTCCGGGCCGATGCGCAGGGGACTTCCCTCGCCGGAGATTGAGGTCTACGGTCGCGGAATGGATGGTCTTGATACCCCCAACTGCGAGGTGTGCCTCGCCAGGCTGTGGCCGGCGGGCAGCGACGAGCACCCGTACTGGTGGTGCCCATCGTGCAAGGTCGCACGGCTGTCGTAGCCTGTTCTGGCATGGCCGGATGCTTCGTCGCAATGAGGAGCACCAGTGGGAACCGCAAAACGATACGCACATGTCGTCGACCGCAGAATGAGCGACAGCATCGCACGCCGCATCATGGAGTCCGGTCCGCCGCTATCGCTTGGCAGCGAGGAACTCGCGCTCGACCGGGTGCCGTTGACTCGAACGCCGGAACCCCTCCAAGTGCGCGTGTGGGTGCGGTACCCGGGTGGTCCGCTGCAGGTCGACGCCGAGGCAGTCGCCTGGACCACGCGCGCTGTCGCCGTGCGGTGGAAGTGCGACGATGACGTACACAAGGCGTGGGTTTGGGCCTCGGCCGTGGAGGGTGCGCGGGAGTGACTATGCTCCGACGAGGATGTGCAAGCCTGACCTCAGCTGTGGTCAGCCAATCAGATCGACGAAGCGCTGCAGATGGCGGACGTGTCGGGATTCGTCAGGATTCACGCCGCGGTCCAAGACAGCAGCGACGCGGGCGCGAGGAAGCTGGAAACTAATGAACGGGCCTCGTGGCAGGTCCTCGTCGGCAACAAGATCGACTTCATTGAGCTCGATCCGATAGAGCCACTCGCGACCTGATTCACGTCTGGCCCAGAACGCGGCAAACGCTGCGGCGAGTGGTCTTTCAGTAGTCACATAGACCAAGGACGTTGACACCGTGACACGGTCGAAGCCCGCCCGCTCGACTTAACTTCTCATGCTCGTGGCTCCAGTTTCCGCGGGGGGAAGGATTTCATCCCCGCGGCGCAGCCCAGAAATACCGCCGTGGTAGAGCGCGATGCGGCCACTTCGCACACGTTCGCTCAATTCCCGCAAGGCCGCAGAATCCACACTGTTACGTTACCAAACAGTGGTCTGGCGGACGCTCGCTATCTATGGGTCAGCGGCTGCTGGGGGTCTCCTCGCCTGCGCGAATCGACCGACAAGACCGTACGCGGCGAGATCGTTTCCAAGGTGCCCGAGGACGCGAACTCTTCGTCGATTCGGAACCGCCGCGTCGTCACGCGCGCGAAGCAAGCCAATTTGAACGCGGCCCGTTTCACGCTGGCGCGGGTGTGGAGACCAACCGGCTATTGTCGGCTGCCCCGACGACGAGAACCGCGAGCCGGAAACGGATGCCGCGTGTGGCGGCGATCGGTTACGACGCGCTCGTTCATGGGCGGGTAGCCGTAGCCCGGTATTGAGATCGTGCCAGCAGCGAGATCCTGCGAGCATGTGCCGCGGCCGATGTCGCGGCAGACGTGCTTTCGAGTCCGGATCTGACCAGTGAACGGAAGGCGCATGCCGGCGCCGAGCGGCACTTCGTACTCGTCGGCGTCCCAGCGCCATTCGAGCTTTCCGTCGCCTTGGACGTAACCGCACGACCCGCAGTTCATCGCTACGTAGTTCGTACCGGCGATGTCACTGAACTTGGTTCTCAGGCTCACCGGTGCCGGTAGATCGCTCTTCTCGAACGCGAGCCGGATGGGTGCTTCTATCGCTTGCTCGTGGCGGTACGGCGCCCATAACGCCCAGGGGTTTGGCCAGGCGAGCGAGAACCGCTCTCCACATCGCGACTCGAGATTGAGCGCTATGACCGTCCAGAGCGACATCCACTTGTCGCAGTGCCAGCACTTCGCCATCTGGGTTCTGACCGCGGCGCTCATCGCGACGAACTCGGCTAGGGGCAGAATCTCGCCCTGGAGAATCGCTTTGATGCCGTCACCGATCGCCGTCGAGTCGGCGTAAGGCGCCAGCGACGGCAGGTCGATGTGCAGTTGCTCGACCCCGCCAGAGAGCCCGTAGTGCGGCACGGTCGATGCGTTCTGCGCGTTGACGCCTGCTGTCAGCCAGAAGCATTCGATGCCGGCGGCTGTGTATCGGGCCTGGCGTCGCTCGAAGTCCACCATCGACTGGGGCGACCACTGCGCCTCGATCGCGATCATCCGCGTGCCGTTGGAGACGAGCACGTCGGCGATCCATGAACGGTCGGCGGCCGCGAACTCGATGACTGCTTCCCAGCCGATCTCCCGTGCAGCCTGGGCCACGGCCGCCTTGGTCGCCAGGTGTTCCCGTGACTCGGGGCCGCCTTCATGCAGCTGGCAGTCGGAGCCGGACTTATGGGCGAAGAATTGCGTGCCGAGGCTGCTGGTCTTGGGGACGCCAGCCTGACCGCAGGCCATGACGAGGCCCGTGGAACGATAGGCACGTTTGAGTTCGGCCCACTCGTCGGGCGTCATGCTCCACGACTCGATGCGTTCGTCCTGGAAGAGAGCGGCGAGGGGCATGATCGGTCCTTTCTGTGTTGGGCGGCGAATGCCGTGCGCTACTTGGCCGCAAGAGCGACGAGCTCGTCGAGCGATTCACGCGCCAGCGCCTGCACGACAACGTCGTGATTGGCCCAGGGCCCGTTCTGCTCGGTGAGCGCCTTCACAAGAGCGCGCACGCGCCGACGGCTTAGCTGGCTGAGGTCGCTCCAGACCTCAGTCGCGTCGGTGAGGCACGCCAGCAAGATGACCGCGTCCTCGGCGTGACGGCCGCGATCGCGGGCGTCCTCGAGGTAGGCAGCGCCCTTGAGGACTAGCGCACCACGCAACGTGGGCAGCACGAGGCGGATGGTGTCGGTGCCGGTGATCACGTCGACATCGATGGTCTGCTTCAGCGCGCGGGTGCCCCCGGGGATCCCGAAGAGCGGGCGGCCACCGAATCGGGGTCGTTTCCAAACGGACTGCCGGTCGGAACACATCACGTCGACCTGGTCGGGTCCCCGGTCGAAACGGTATGCGTGCTTCGTGTCGGTGTTCAATCGGTAGCCGGCACTCGTCAGGAGCGCATTCGCCTCGGCGAAGGTGATCGCGTGGGTCTCGAGGTGGAGTGCAGAGTCAACGTCGACGGTCGTGCGCGGCGCTGGCAGGTTGGCGAGTTCAGCATGAAGCTTCACCATGAGACCTCCGACCAACGTCCACGAGCTCCGAGGGAGCACGCGTGCGAGTTCGAAAGCGGACGGCCACGGCTGCTCTTCCCAGCGGCTCGACGTTGCTTCGATACTCACCAGAGGACGGGCGGTCATACGGCTTTCTGCGCCGATGTTAGCCACGCTGCAGCTGCGGAGTTCTCGCGCGCATCGCCATAGGCGTACAGCGCCAAGGCTTCGAGCACTCGGCGGTGGGCCTCGGTCCCTTCGACTGCAGCGATGTCGCCGGAGTCGTCGAGGCCGAGACGCAGGTTTCTCGCTTGGCGGGTCACGTTTTCGGCCACGAGGACAGCAAGTCCTCCCCGGGCTGAGAGCCCGAGTTCAGGCGTGAGTTGTGCACCGAAGTTCTGCTTGATCTCATCGTTTGCAGCTCGCCTGAGGGACACGCGGCCGCGAAGGATCTGTCCGGCTAGAGCGCTGACCTCGATACTGCGAAGGCGTTGCTTAAGACGACTGCGTTCGGTGCTGGAAAGCTCGGCAGTTGCTCCTGTCGCGAGCAGGTCAAGAGCAGCGTTCTGTGTCGCTATCGACCAGTCGCGGCCTCGGTGGGCTGTGCGCTCAAGGGCTTGGATCTGGCGCTGCGAGAACGAGTGGGCTGCGCCAGCTTTCGAAGCGACGATGCGACCGTTCGCGGCGGCGCGTCGCACCTGCCGGGCGCTTACGCCGAGTTCGGCAGCGGCTTGCGAGGTGGACATGGACATACATATATCGTCCCATGCAGGACTATATACGTCAATACTCGATACACTTGGGACCTTCTTGCTCGCCGCCGGGCATTTCTCACGGGTCGAGATGCGCGTTTCGCATCTAGGAGTCCAAAGCAAGCGGGCGGCTATTCCGAGCTGATCGTGCGCGGCGAAAGCGCGGCAGTGTTCGATCTCCTGCAATATAGGAACGTCACTGCCGAGAGGACAAGTCATGCCCGTGGCCAAATCACCGCAGCTTGTGGAGAGCTTGAGACTTGCCCGCGAGCAGTCCGCAATCGAACTCATTGCGCAGGGTCTCATCAGCGTTCCGTTGTCCGCAAGACAACAGCAGGCATACGACGACGCTGTGCGCTATGCAGCCGAGGTTGACGCTCGGGAACGTGAATACTACGACCAACTCCCTGCACGGATCGCGGCCGACAACACACGAATTACGGAGGAGCTCAACGCAGGCCGACTGTACCTGGCGAACGAGCACGGAGACGGCGCCACTCCGACTATTCACTTCGCCTCCTGCTTCTCCGTCCGGCACCAAGTAGATCGTGATGTCGCCCACGAGTTCGACCGACAGCGCGACGACGGGCAACCAGACGGCTCCTGGCACGCCGGGCCAGGTGTTGACTACGTTGCGAAGTGGCCGAACCTCCTGACGCTCGACGAGGTCGAGGAGTTGCGCGCCTATCGCGCTTGTCAGCTGTGCAACCCGGATACCAAGGAGCGCAAGAAAACTCCCGCTCCGAAGGTCAAACCGTCGAAGCTCTCATCGATCACCATCGATCGCATCGGCCGCCACTACGAGACCACGTCGGGCGAGTACCTCGGAATCCTCGAGAGCTATACCGTGAGCGCAGACATCATCGTGCTCCAGTGCACCGAGCGTGACTATCGAGGAGTGCGTGACTCTCTAGTGGTGCTCCTCCCGAAGTAACCACCGGGCCATTCAGGTGGTCATTTTCACGTCGGCGATTGCTGTTCTGCTGTTGACCCCCACGAGATGCCGCCGTGTCCGGGATACTCGTCATCTGGGCGCAGGCCGGTCCTCCGGCGAGCTATCCCCGCTTTCAGGCAGACGCGTAGTGGCATCAGGCTGAGTCGTCGGGGGGTCGATCTGCTCCGGGTCAAAACTGCGACTGATGATGCGTTCGACGGCAGCGGACTGCTGGCGGACCGCGGTCCGTGTCCGAGCGCCGGCGTGCGTCCTGAAACCTTCGACGCGGAGCAGGTCCTTCACACCCTCGTTCTCGCCCAGTACGTATGCCCGGGCCAACAGGTCGTTGAAGCGCGTGGCTTTGCTGGGGTTGTTCTCGTCTGCGGGGACCACAAGCATCTCTGGCTTTGATTCTCGGATGAGTACGCTGTTGGCCAAAAACAGCGCAGTGCGCTTATTTCCATCTTCGAATGGCTGCGCCTTCGCGATCTGCACGAACAGTTCGAGTGCTTGTTCCCGCGGGCCGACCTCCGCCATGGCGCGATCAATGATCCGCTGCAGGGCTCTGTCATTCGTCGCTGGCGGCTCGTGGCGCCCGTAGTGGGTGCTCACGCCGATCTGCCGAGCGGCCGCCCGATGCTGGCCCGGATGCAGAGGGCCGCTTCGCGTGATCTGTTCGTTCACCGCCCGAACGTAAACGCTATCGACGGGTGGCTGCCGGTTGCCGATGATGAACTGCGCGAGGTCGCGGAGGCCCTGGAGGAGCGCCCGGTCAGACTTAGAGCTGATCCCTTCGAGGCTGCCCGAGCTCAGGAAGTTCTCGGTATCGAGACGGCTTGCGCGCAAGCCGTCGAATACCGCGCCTGCGGAGTAGACGACATCGGCAAGATCGGCGACGGTGAACACCGTGGCTGCGACAGCCACGCCAAAGACAGGCGGTGTGCGCTTATGGGCGCCGAGCATCACGGCCTCCTTGTGTTCGTCGTTATTTGGAGGTTAGCGCCCCACCCGCCGGTAGCGGTTCACCCAGCCGACCTCCGGAACGTCTATTACACCGGGATCGAGCGAAGGGCGGACGCTGTCGACCGCTCGTTCCGAGAATGCCGACCGGTCAGCGTCTGCGAACGTGGGCGGGGCAGGCGTGGACGACCTCGGTTGGAGCATGCGGCTAGACCAGAAGGGGCGGCGGAATGACCCCCATCCGAAGCCGGCCCGCCGGTTCTCGGCGAACACCGCCGCAGCTCTGGCCAATGTACGGGAGATTGAGTGTCACGACTTGGATCGGCCTTCTGCCACAATTCAGAAGTTTGTCGCCGTAGTCGCAGCCGAAGATCACAAGGACGCAAACAGGCCGGCGTCCAAGATGGCGGTTGAGAATGCGGGTGTGCCAAATCTTGGGAATGCACGCCTGACAAGGCTTGCGTTTGTTGCCTTCCCAGCAATGCTTGCAATACAAGGCTTGTGTACATTGCCTTCCGAGCAAGGCTTGTGTTTAGTGCGTTCCCAGCAATGCTTGTGTTTATTGCCTTCCCAGCAATGCTTGTGTTTATTGCCTTCCCAGCAATGCTTGTGTTTATTGCCTTCCCAGCAATGCTTGCAATACAAGGCTTGTGTTTATTGCCTTCCAAACAAGCCTCTCAATAGAAGGCTTGCCCCTATCGACTTCATTCGGAATGAAATGTCGGTTCACCGAGCGTGTGTCGTTCATCCATTCGGCCTGCGGCTACGCGGGAGCGTCTACTGGCACGGCATTCAGTTTTTCGATGTCCCCTATGAGTTCAAGCACAGTGTCATACCTATCCACTAGCTCGTGCTCGGTGCATTTGCGTACGATTCGCCCTATTTCGCCATCCACCGGGGCGAGAACATCACGGCTGGTGAAAATGTAGGAGAGTACCCAACCGATCGAGTAGATCTCGTTCTTCACGGCGTAATCCTTGAAGCTGTGCAATTGCGGGTCGCGGATCGTCCCCCGCATTTCCGTGTCGGTGCGCGTAAATTCCGAGTTTCGATCTTTGACGAGTCCGAAGTCGGAAAGCTTGAGCACGACCGCGGGGCTGTCAAAAAGCTTGACGAGTACATTCTGCAGACTGATATCGCGATGCAGATGACCCTGACCATGGATGTAATTGAGACCGTAAAGAAATTGCAGTGCAATGCGCTTTCTCGACGCAAACGCGAGCGAGCTGTTTGTTCGCGCTATGTAGCTTCGGAGCGTTTCGTCACAAAATTCCATGCGGTATTCGTTGCGGTCTTCGTCGTACTTATAGACCTGAACAACGTAAGGAAAGTTGAGCTTTTTCATGACGTCGAACTCTTGCCTAAACCGCTGAAGGTCCCTTTCGTGAATCCCTGATTTTGCCCGTTTTACAGCGAATTTGATGCCGTAAGTTGGGTCAACGTACGAGAAAACGTTCGCGTACGAACCGTGGCCGACCATTTTGAGATCTGCGCTTTTCGGCTTTTCGGAAACCTTCACGGTGGTAGTCGGCCTGCTCATGGCGGGTTCGACCTTCAATAGCTCGATGGGCTCGAAGCCGTCAGGGACGGTGCTCCCGCCACTTCGGCTGAGCCAAGGCTCACACCGCTCGATCGCTTCTTGGTAGGAATCCACCAGCTGAACTCGAACGCCGGCTCGATAAAGGTCGTGGAAGTCCTGGTTGATTTCCAGGATAAGGTCCATGAAATCGCGGCTTGGGTCAGCCCAATAGTGGTGGGTCGATCGAGCGCGATCATTGATTCCCGCAAAATGGCCATTCAAACGACCGTGCAGCACCGCGAACATATGCCCGAACTCGAGATCGTCTTCGTATAGACGCTTGAAGGCGGGCGTCGTGGCAAGTGCGCCGTACTTCTCCCGCAGATCAGAAATTGTTAGCTCGGCGGCAGTCGGCACAACTCGCCCCTTCTGAGGTAGAGCGGAGTCTAGAGCGGAGTAACACTAGACTGGAGTCCATATTCTTGAAGCTCGGCAACCAAAAGCGCAGGTGAGCGTCACATTTCAAGTAGGGCGGACGGGACTTGAACCCGTGACCGACGGATTATGAGTCCGCTGCTCTAACCAGCTGAGCTACCACCCCGCGCACCGCCCAGGTCACCGGACGAAACGCAGGCGACCCGCAGGCCGCCGCGCATCCACGATACCGCGTCGGAGGCCGCGTTTCGGTGCGGCGCCACCGTGCCGCGTGTGACAG
>Ga0247815_10001538_pt1 | contig 17601 bp, 24 predicted proteins | sample UWRJL194509B1_FD_181014 | JGI IMG/M metagenome (GOLD analysis project Ga0247815, IMG submission 181014) | Plant litter microbial communities from Arlington Agricultural Research Station in Wisconsin, United States - UWRJ-L194-509B-1 | ecosystem: Environmental > Terrestrial > Plant litter >...
GTCAGGCTGTTGAGAGAAGAGTTGAGGAGATCATAGTTGCGCGCGTCGTGTGCGATTTCAAGGATCGCGCAAGCCACACGCGAGGTCGATGTCCCGTCTGACGCCTACAAGAGCACGATAAGCAACATAATCAGATACGCGTGCAGAAGAGCTAGGGACTTGCGTTTCTGCATTGCTTCTCGAGAGCAAGCAGCTTGTCAACTGCCTCGGTGACCTTGCCTGTCTACACTCGCGCGCAGCGACGCGTCAGTCTCGCGTCCTAATACGATCATCAAGTGTTGGGCACGCACGGAAGCGAGGGACTTGGCCTCTGGCACCAATTTAGTGACCTCAGGCGTAAAGTCGCGCTCCTGCTTTCTGGTCGTTTCAGACATGATGAGTGCAAGTGGCAGAGGTTACGCGTCCAGGCGCCCTTCTACACTCCGACACGCCTCGTCAAGCCGCCAATTCTCAACTCACATCCTCGACTCGGAGGCCTTTGAGGAAGAACGCGTTGATTGAAAATAGCAGATCGTACAAATAATCCCGCGAATAAGTTGCAATATGACGCGAATGGGTCTAAGCCACAGGTTGCGTCTCCTCGGCAAGCGCGTTTTCCAAGTTTGAACGCATCATCTGGGCCGTCGCACTGGCAGGCACATAGTCCGGCAGCACACCCTTCTTCCACAGCGCGACGTATGCCTCGCCCTTCTTGAACTCTGCATCACTCTTGCGCTCGATGATTGTCTTCCACCGCTTGCGTGCAGCCAATGCACCACTGTCGAGCTCATCCGAGTAGTCCCAGGTACTCATGTTGGCTTCCTCCGCGTTGAACATCCTGTCAGTCGTTCCAGGTCCGAATACAGCACCATAGGCCATCGCCTCGAGTCGCGCCACGGCATGTGCAATATGTGCTTCTGACCGCAGAGCACGGAATTGTGCGACCGCAAGCTCGTACGCATCAGAAAGAGACTTCTCGTGTGTAGTGTGCAGGTTCAACGCAAACTGTACGCAACTGAGACACAGATTGAACGAGCGTCAGCGCGCTCAGTCAAATTTCCACATCACCTCCTCGACCTCGTAGACACTCACTCTTCCGGCGACGGCTCCGTACTGCGCTGGCGTAACCTAGTCCACTCGGCACCGCGCACATGGTGCTCTTCTGCAATGGTGCCTCTTTCTGACAAGGACCTTGGTCTGAACGCCTCAAACGGATGGTCGCGAAAGAACTGCCGCCGGATATCGTCTTCGAGATAATACACCGGCAAAGGCTTCACTTTGGGCGTGCCCATCCGCTTCGGCTTCTCCCAGCGCACAGTGTCCTTATCCCGCACATCGAATGGCGTGCGCGACAGCGCGACCTTTGCAGGCAACGCAGGCGGAGGGTTGTCGAGCACCACTTGGTACCATGCGGGCGATTCGCGGACATGGCGCGACTTTAGAAGACGGCCAGCAGAGTGGTGCACTTGGGCTGCGAACCGGCGAGGCATTTTGGAAGAAGAGGACGAAGCGCGGGCGGAGTCTGGACCGTGCCAAAGCTCGAAATCCCAGTTGAATGGAACTTGTATTTCGTACAATCGTAGAACAGCAAATGCAGTATAGTGGCTACAGGAGGATTATAATATGTATTCTGGGTTCAAAGTATGTAGAGAAGTCATGCACAGAGGTATTCATTCAGCTGTCCGATCCGATCGTTTCTGTGTCGTATCGTCCGTCTTCGTTTGCCTCACGGCCTGATCCACAACATCAGACGATGAAGTCGCATTGCTTTCTGATTGCTGCGGTGGGGTCTTGGTAGGACTAAGCAGCGTCACGCCGCTCGCTTCTGCGATGTCTTCCGCCAGATCCTCGGACGAGATATCTCGGTATTGATCATTACCCCCACCAGCGTTAAGTGAGTCAACCGCGGCTTGATCACCAGAAGACCGATGCTCCGTCGTTACGCCTGCCGCGGCTTGAGCCTCCGGATGTTCAAGTTTGGGCTGTTCGTCATCGCCGACGAGTTGACCTTCAACCGTTCGAGCTGCGGATGACCTCTCAGTCGTCACCCACTGGGGCAATTGAAATACATACCGAGATAATCGCAGATGCCAAGATAAAACGTGCCAGGCTTGAATGCAATGGACTTGAACGGCGCAAGCCACCCAATCTGCAGCGGCATAAGTCTCACAGGCCTGTCGCGCATAAGACAACACCTACCAAATCCAAGTGGTTGACATCCTGCAGTGTCCCAAGGTAGACGCCCTAAACCAAAGAACCAGTCAGCTATACTCTCCCTCAGTGTATCGGTATCGCTCACCCATTTAGCGCTCTCGATGCTCACTAGTCCATCGTTTGGCCCTTCCTTTTCCAGAATGACCGAATGCGAATACTTGAACGCGTCAAGATACCCGGGCTCAGCGACCGCTCCCCAGCTGAAATACTGCACGCCCGGCGCGTCCAGCACGAGAGTATTGAACTGGCGCATGCTCTCCGGCGTGAGCGAACGGAACGCCGAGCCATCGCCACCTCCAATAGGGAGCATGTCGAGCCAGGAGATCATGGATGGTATTCTCTCGACTGAGTTGTATCGTTAACATGGTAGATGGGTGGCTGAAGGAAGATTCAGGAGACTTACCGCCAACTTTCTCGATGAAATGGTCCGCGAACGCGCTCCCGCGATGTGGCGTCCCAATTGTCGTAACGGACTTGACAGTGAACGTGTAACCTCCCTCCTCGCCAGACAACAGCTGCGACGCCAGGTACCTGCAGTCAAGCCCACCTGATAAAGTTGAGAAGAGGCTGTGTGAGCGGCCGCACGAAATGAAAGACCTGCGCAGCACCAAACGAGACGCACCCATACTGTGCCCAATGAGATGGACTGCGCGACCGGGATAGACTTCCTCAATCTTGGCTGCAAGCACTTTGGCGCGGTCGGCTGGACTGGAGGTGCCGGGGACACGAGTGAGGAGTGTCTCAACGCCGTTGGCACTCAAGACTTCCTGAATTCCGCGCCAATGTGATATCTGGAGTGGGAGCGGTCCAAGCGTGACCTTGTCGAATCCCAAGAGGCCGTGGCAGAAAACGACCGGACATGTAGTTGTTGCGTCTGTGAGTAGTGGTGATGGCGCTGTTAGCGAGCGCGAAGGAGGCTGCTGGCGTCACACACATACATTTCTTGCGTATCTGCTCCCCCTCGTTCTCGACCGTCTCAGCTTGATCACTCTCATCTAGCAGCTTGTCGACATCGCCCTTGTTTTGAAACCACCACCATGCGGGGCTGGTGGGACTGGTTGCCTGTGCCGCGGTGGTATGAATTTCGCGGACTGAGGACACAGAATTGCTCCTGCTCGCAATCTGGCGCAAGCTCGCAATCGCATTTGTCGGGCTGGTAGGCGCAGGCTCATCCTTCACCAGTGGACTTCCACCAAACGTCGGGCCTCGATACGTGGGTAGGCTTATTCGCGCGAGACCATCGAGGTAAGGAGAGCCTGTGAGGCTGGGCAGTGAGAGAAAGCTCTGAGGGTGGCGTACTGTGGCGCCTTGCTTGTGCATACTCTGCTGCTGCTGTACGAGGTTAATAGGTCTCTGGCGGGGAACGCAGTCGATGAGCTGGCGTTGAGGAGCGTATACGTCTTCATCTGATAGCGCGGCGCTGAGAGCTGCAGGCAGTGACTCCGCGTCGACCGTGTGCGGCGCGGGCGTGTTCGCGTTGCGTACGACTGCTGCCGCAGGACTTGTCAGCGCACGCGTAGCCGTTGATTTGGCCTGCATGCCGGTAGAAGATGATTTGGCTAGCGCGCTTGTCGTGCGATGAGAGGTCGAGCGGCGAAGTTGCTGCATCAACGGGTCGAGTACAGCTTGGGCACTTGGAGGATCTGATACTGGCAAAGTAGATGTATCTGTGCCTGTTGTTGGCGAGGATGGGCGCGAGGATGGACGTGACGAGACAAGTTGGCTCAGGCGGTCCGTGACCGGTGTGCGGGGTCTGCTGGTGCTCATTCTCCTCTCGTCGTCATCGCGAGGTAACAGAACAAAGTGGCTGCCACGGCAAATCACGATCGCAACCTCACACTCGAAATCTCAGGGGCATTTTCGCGTAAGACGTTCACAGGGTATGCAATTCACGCTAGGGCCGAAAATACAATGAAATTTTATAAATTCGCCAGAAAAGGCGCCAGACGTGAACGATAGGTACTGTGGTACAACGATCTGCCCAGCGAGTGAGCGAGAGCTTGGGAAACAAAGAACCAGAGGCCGAGAGTGAAAGTCGCGACTATAAGAGTAGATGAGGCTATGGAAAAAGCTTGAAGAGAAGGGAGTTGATGCCAGTGGATAGTGGAGCGATGGAGGATGAAAAATGCAGCAGCGGAGAGTGGGTAGACCACGATGCGGAGGAGGATGCTAGTTGTTGATATCTAGTGAGGGAGCCGATGGTGGTGGGAAACAAGCTATGAGTTGAGCAATTGCAGGTGACAGAGATGATGCGGCGAGAAGCAAGGTGATCCAAGATACAAACGAGTACACAATAGCAGTAGCAGGCGAGACGATATGTAGAGCTATCCCGTGTGGGATGAGTTTCTTGTCCGGATGGAGCAGTGTAGCAGAATGGAGTGGAAATGTGGTGATGGTACAGGGTGCATGGAATGAAGCAGTCGATGACCGGGAGTACGAGATAATCTAGCATGTAGCAGAGACAGCGGTGGATGTCAAGGGAAATGTAAAAGGATGCCGGAGAGCAGTGTAGCAGGTTGACGAGGAACGATGCAGGCGATGGAAGGTCGAAATCAAGAGGGAAGAAGCTGCCGAGGCAAGGACGCCGGTGAACACGAGCGTTGAAAACCCTCCAAAGAAGCGAATGGTACGAGAGAGGAAAGGACGGCTGGGAGGCGAACTTCAAGGCACTTGTCGTTCTATGAATCTGCACGCGAGACGAACTCCCACGACTCGTTTCGTGGCAAGTTCTTGTGCGTGCCTCGCGACATCGAGCTTGAACTTGTATCTCCGGTTGACGAGCTGCTCGACTCGGTGCTTGACGAGTCTTCGCGGGCGGGGAGCGTGGTGTAGTCCGCGACAGAAACGGCGTTGTCCAACACGACTTCATCGAGAGCCGGTAGCTCCGCCTTGAAATGTCCTGCAGCACGATCTTCGAAGAAAGAGCCGGAGCGAGAGATCTGTGACGCGTCCTCAGATGAATTGAGGTTGTCCCACAGCGAGGCATCGAGGTGAGCGTCAGGGTAGCTGGCCCAGACGCCTTCTCCGGAATGAACATGCGAGCCACCGTCGGCGCTATCTGAGCCATCTCCATCACGAGAGGACGAGCCAGTCGTTGATGTTGTTGACGCATTGTCGATATCGTAGGTCGACTCATGAACCAACTCCTCGCCAGCATGGCCTACGTCAAAATCGTCGCCTTGGTCGTCGTTGGCGTGAGCATCGTCGTCGTCATGGTCCTCGTCGAGAGGAGCAACCACCTCCTCCCACTGAACAGTACAATCGTCGTCCTCAATATCGCCTTCGTCCTCAACGTACTCCTCTTCCAAATAAATGGGGACCTCGCCTTCCTCGCTGCTGCACCGCGCCTCGGCGTCAAGGTCGGCCTCGGAGTCACTCAGAGCAACCGAAACAGACGAAGCATCGTCGTCCACCAGCTCGTTGTTGAGCTCATAGCCAGGAAACCTACATGGACCGGTGTAGGTACCATTGTATGCATCCTCCTGGACAGCACAGAGCAGTATTTCTGCTTGCTGGACGTTCTCGACTGCAATAGCCAGGTGTTCGCCGTCTGATGCAAGTGTGAAGTTGTCCTCGTTGATTCGTTTCACGACGATATCGAGACGCTCCTGGATCTGCCGCATTGTACGCAGCATATCGTCGACGCGAGCGCGGTCGGAATTGTTGTGCAGGCCATAATATTCGAGTGTCGCCTGCTCAACGTTGAGCCGCCATCCACGGATCCCTCGTTCTTGTACAATCCATGAGCGACCCCTCCACGACTTTGAAAGCGGTCAGAACTCACTGTCTACCCCTTGCTGCCTTGTCCGATCCTCCGACACCATCGTCCGGTACGTGACCGGATTGCGAAACGGTTGCGCTGAGTCTTCGAGCCTCGGTTTTGAATCAGGTACTAGCATCCGGCCGCGTACGTCCCAGGTCAGCACGTTCAGTGGGTCTAGACAGGCCATGACCAAGTCCGTCGCGCGAACGACATGGTCAAGGACCTCATCGCGCAATACGTGGTCGTGGCGAAATTGGTCGCGCTGGTAACGTAGGCGATGGCCTCCAGCCCTGAGGACGTCTTCAGCAACCTCGTGTGCGCGAACCAGCGGATCTCTTTGCTGTTCAGCGAACCAATCGACGGTCGATTGATACGAGGCGACATCAGATGCAACTGTAAGAGACAAAATGTCAACATATACGTATACGTGTATCCAGTTGATACAGACCTGCCACGCTGTCCTCGTCGTCCAGGATTTCTGTGGATGTACCATCCCGGTGGGATTTCTCTGTGGTGCGAGATCAGCATCTCCCCGTGTTCTCACATACGAACATGTACGAACCCTGTCCACCTCCGCCGCGCGGAAACTCGCGTGGCTCGTCTTCCTCGCCGCCAAATCCGAGCTTCCAGAAGAATTCCCGCCATTCAGGCCGTGCTGACGGTGCTCGACCATGTTTCGTGAAGGAGGACGCCGATGATACCCGCCTCTCTGCAAAGAGCCAGAAGTTACCACCCTCCGACGAATCGTCGAACTCAATTGGGCGTGTATCGGGGACCGGACGGTCACGGCCGGGTAGTGGAGCCTTGAGATATACTGCATCTGGCGGTGGAGATTGCGAGAGTGTCGAGAAACGAGCTCGGCGAGAGGTTTTGCCCTGCGAGTCACGGCTGCGTGCGGAGCTCTTGCTGGTACCGAGCCCATAAAACCGCCGGCGAGTGATTCTTCTCGGTCTCCATCGCTCATCGACAGCACCGAAACGCTTGTTGCCTGTCGCGGGAGCTTTCCAGGCCAACTCTCCTCGGGTTGCGGCCTCGGGGCGATGGTCTGCGAGGTCCTTCGGTACCGTAGATGCAGCCAAATTCTTGGGGCGGCTGGCAGGATGAGAAGGTGTTGTCGTATGTAGACCATGGGTCGACAAGCCTTGCTCCCGCTGGACAGCTCGAAGCGTGCGCACAAACATCCGCGAAACGCCAGCGAGCGGTTGCCCGAGTGCGACGTCACGACTTTGCAGAGTCTTACTGAGTAGGGCAGTAGGGTAGAGTGGTACCTTGCTCTTGCTGTCGTCGGCGACTTCGGCGTCCTTGCTGTCCTCATCCTCAGCGTACGCGCGATCCTGTTGAACCTCCTCGCCGTCGAAATTATCTCCTTCTTCAAGCTGTGCTGCAATTGCAGCTTCTACACGAGAGCGCTCTATCGCTCGCCCTTGAAGCACGTCCCGCCACTGGAGTTCGTCTTGAACGGCTGGCCCTCGCCTGCAGATACGGCAACGGCATTCCACCTGGTCGCCCAATGGTGGTGTCGGATGACCCCCACGTCGCCGCTTGCGTGGACTCTTCGTCAATGATTGGCTTGGCTCGGCGGACTCTCCGCTGGTGTTGGCAGACGCGTAATGGTCAGATGTTACGGCGATATCATCCTCATGAGAGGGGTTGGCCAGTCTGGCGAGCCTTCGTCGACTCATTGGTGGTGGACTGCAGTTTACATTAGTACAAACTGGATTTCATAGGCTCCACTAACCCGTTGCTAGTCAAATCGGTGAGCTGTCGGGCCCTAGTGCAGGAGTGAGTCGGAATAAACGGTGCATGTCGCCGCCACTCACCAGTTCACATCCGGAAAGTTCTTGCAAAGTGTGGAGGCAGCACGCGCAATCCATGCGTCGCGTCTCTCCGTTGCATGAATACGACGAAGCTGTTGCGAGAGTGCTGTGCGGTTGGTGACGAACTTGTGAAGAAGATGTACCTCTTCTACGCTCAGCTTTCGCGCGCTGTCATCGTCTGGAGGCCTAGGTTCAATCAGTCAACAGGCAGGCCTTAATGAAGGTGATGCGATGTTTACAGTGGTATAAGTGACCAACCGTTGCCGTCACGAAGGACAACGCCCAGTGTGTTCGCGGGTATTGTGATGCCACGGCACTGATACCATTGCTCGGTAGCCTGCGACGAGATATGTTACGAATAATCAGCAGCCTCCGAGTTGTACTTACAAAGATCTCTATATATGTTTCCTGGCTTGAGTGTTCGTTGATACTGGCCATGGCGTGGGTGTTAGGTCAAGGGGGAAGAAAGGGAGGGTCGGCAAGCAGTGATCGCGGCTAATGCCGGTCACGTGTGCCGGTGGGAATTGGCTGCCACAAGAGCCCGGTCAACTCGCACGCCCACTCCACTGCCCTTTGTGCTCAAAACATCCTACATATCCCGCTATCCTGGGCACAAAGCGCTCCAACATTACGAAAGCCTCACATGGCCACCGCAGCCCAACGTGCCCGTGGCAAGATAACAACACCCAAGCGTCTCATGGCCTTTGGATTGTCCCACGTCATCAAGTTATGATAATTCATCATTTAGTGAGAGAATGTGATACACCTCTCAAAATGCTTTAGACAGAGAGACCTGCAGAGACGATGGGGGCCGCAGGCTTTTGATGCGTCGATTACCAACGGCGACGGCACATGTTTCTTCGATGGGTAAACTCGCGTTAGACCTCAATGTCGCGGGCGGCGCCATCGCCACAGACCATGAGAGACCCACTCCGCGCGTATTGTCTGCGTCTATCGAGTGGTGGACGGCCAATCCCATCACACAAGAGCCAAATTCCAAGTCGAGTGACGAAGACACGCAGAGGATTGACAATATAAAAAGATGTGACATTTAATCAAAAAAAGTATGTTTGGGCTTTGCGACCAATCTCCTTGTGAGTGGCCATTGAAGGCAGACCAACGGGTAAAACCCTGTGGGAGTGACCGGCAGTTCCCTGCCCGCAGCCACGTAACTCCCCGTTGACCCTCACCCGAATGGTATACAGATGATGTATAATACCACACCGAACCTATGCGACAGTAAAGATTAGTGGTTGCTCTCGCGTAAAATGCTCAGCTCACCTTCAGAAACCCCAGCCCTGGTATGCCGCCCTCGCAGCCCCCCTCCCCCATCGCCAGAAAAAAGACGGAAGAAGAAGAAGAAGAAGATATAAGAAAGTGAAAGTCATAAAAAGGGAGAAAGCGAAAGTGAAAGATAAAGGCGAAGAAAGTTATAACCCGAAACCAACCGGCTCCCCCACGTCGCGTCTGGTGCACCGGATGCATGGTTAGGTAGCTCGCAACTGAATCGAGAGCCTGCCATGCCCTCCGCGTTTCGACGACACAATGAAGATGGAGGAGCGATTGTGAATGGGGGTGGCAGTTAGTCCCCCGAGGCCACGCAAGGTGCAAGGCCCGGATATGCAGACCACTTGCCTTGCCGCCAGACTGCACTCGATGCTCGCTTGGGAGTGAGGTCATCGCGTCAAGCACAGCCTGCCGACAATTGCACTAAGGCCATCGAGACTCCTACGCGAGAGAAGAGGTTAGTGGTGGCCATAGCACATCGAACAGTCCCGCTCACCTTTCAGATTCTCGACCACGCCGAACACGCCGCCCTCGCGACCGTTTCTCACAACCATCGTCGAGCCCTCCCGGGTACTCGACGTGGTGTGGATACTGTTTCAAACTGCTCTTATTATGACTAGACTATTTGTATTCTACAGTGATCCCTCTTCCTAATACCGTGCCCGTCTCGTGGTGGTGAGAGGGCAGGTGAGGGTAAGGCAAACGCCGTGAACTCGACCTAGCTTTATACTCATGGATGACAGAAAATGAGACAGTCATAGCACAATCCTGGCGCCATCCGGATTTCAACGGAGCCCCACAATTCGGCTTGGTTGGCTTGGTCGGTGAATGGGTTGGGACTAGAAACTGATGACCTACTACCGACCGTTGTGCATCACAGGCTCTCGGCCTTGTGGAGCGAGCTCACTAGTGGAAATCTCTGCAATTAACAGCCGTTGAAGGTCTAATTACACGGCGTTGTCGGAGGTCGACCCACGATCATGGTGAGACATCCCCGTTGTGGCAAAATTGCACGGAACTGACCGGTCGGCGCTTGCCGTGCATTACGAGCTTGATACGGCCGTGATCGGACGCATTCATTCGATCGTTATTCTAGCATCGCCACCCGAGACATTCGAACGACTGGGCAACGAAGCTTCGTCAGAGATGACGTTCGACTGCAATTGAAGATCTTTTGCCGTTTCCTCCAAAAAAGCAGGCAGTCAACGTATCTGCCTCATTCCGTGAGAGTGCGTCTACAGTTACAAAAAGTGTGCGTAAATCGTGCCGGCGTCGCAGAGTGAAGGGCGAAGTGGGGTGAGTCCATCGACAGCACATTCCAGTGCGCAGTTCAGTTGGGTCGGGTCGGTGGATGAGATGAGCTCGAGGGGGAGGTCAGATGGAAGAAAAGTGCGGGGGGAAAAAAGGAGGGACAGGAAGGGTCGACATGGAGCACGAAACTCAAGTCCGATGCAGGGAGGAATGTGCGAGTAGAGGCCTCATGCCCACTCGCCAGCCGTAGTCAGCTCGTAGAACACTTTCCTCCGTGCCATCAGCGCTTCGTAGGAGCCCTGCTCCACGATTTCGCCTTCCTGTACGACGATGATACGGTCGCACATGCGCATCACAGGCACCTTGTGCGTGATCATGAGCGTCGTGCGACCATCCTTGATCCCGCGTATTGTGTCGATGACGGCAGCCTCGTTGGCCGGGTCGAGGGCGCTCGTACACTCGTCCAAGATCAGAACCGGTGCTGGCCGCATGAGAGCTCGTGCGATCTGGATGCGTTGCGCCTGACCACCAGACAAGAGCGTGGCCTTGTCGCCGATATTCGAGTCGTAGCCGTTCGGCAGCTCAGTGACGAAGTCGTGGATATGCGCAAGCTTTGCAGCGTGTTCGACTTGTGCTTGCAGAGCGCCTTCGGTGCCGTAGGTGATGTTGTCGCGGACTGATGCATCGAACAAATGCGGCGACTGGGAAACAATCGCGACGTTGTTGCGAAGATGGCTGACCTCGGTTGCGGACAAAAGGCGACCACCCATGGTGATGATACCACGAGATGGCTCGTACAATCGCTGAAGGAGTGCAGCAATCGTGGACTTGCCCGAGCCGGAGCTGCCAACAATGGCGACAGACTCGCCAGGGTTGAGCCGCATGGACAGCCCGCGGAGTACGGGAACGTCTGGGCGCTGCGGGTATGCGAACGAAACGTCTTGGAACACGATAGAGCCGTCGATAGGCTGCCTCTCCAGACCACGAGACTCTTCGGTATCGCCGCGCAGCTTGGTGAGGCGACCGAAATCGTGGGCGGCCTGGACGGACTTGGCAATGCGTTCGACTGAATCAAGGTGTCAGACTAATTGCAAGTCGCGGCTGAAGTAAACTCACCGAATGCCAGGAGCTGCGATGCGATGGTGACTGTGAACGCGACAAGATTGAGGACCTGAAGCATCCGAAGGTACGTGTAGTCTCCCTTCGCCATGAGCAGCGCGCCAACGTAGAACAGCAGCGCTGAAGGAAAAGTCAGATCAAGAATCGGGAGGCGTGGAACAAACTGACCTTCCGCGAGGTAGATGAGAGCACTGGCAATGCCAACTGTGCTGCCTTCGGCGAAGCCACCGATGAGACCAGCCCGATACGTCGAGTCGACAGAGTCATTGAACTGGCGCAAAAACACGCTCTCGAACGACATGGAGCGGATCTCGCGGATGTTGGCAATGGCCTGGATGTGGAATGTAAGCAGCGACCGAGCTTGGTTTAAAGCGAAAACGTACATCGTGATAGTTGCGAGCGACCTCCTCGCGGAAACGCTTGTTGCGCAGCTCGAACTTGGCCATCATGCGCGCTTGGAGAGCCATGACGATCGCGAAGACCGGCGCGAAGGCCAAACCAGCCAGAGTGAGCTGCCAGCCAAGCACCAAGGCCCAGATGAAGCCAACAGTGACCATTGACACGACGACGAGAAACTGTGCAAGCACAGTGACAACAAGGGCGCGGGCGTCGTCGCCGTCCTGCATCAAAATGTGGACGATGCGCTCTGGAGTGTTGGCGGGCTCGTCGAACCACTTCTTGTCCTGCGAAAGGATGCGCGGGAAGTTCTTGCGACGCATGCCGTTGATCCAGTTGAAGCCCGCGACTTCCATGATGAAAAGCTTGAGGCCAGAGAAGAAACCGTCTCCGAAGGCGACGAGGAGGACAAAGAGCGAGACGCGGGTAATGGGACCCATGCCAATCGTGCCGACGCTGGCGACCTTGACGAGCATGACCGAGAACAAGAACGAGAAGATGGGCATCATGGCGCCGCTAACGAGCGAGACGATCATGCCGAGGATGATGAGCCACTTCTGTGGAAGCGTGGGCCAGAAGAAACGAGCGACGGCCAGGAGCGACGCTGCCTTTTCCTCCTTCTCGGCGGCAGGAGGGGTCGGCTTCTCCGACTTCAGCTCGGGCAACGTGCTTGCTGGATGAGGCACTTTCTCAACATCGACGATGGTGTGCTCTTCCGGGCGGACATAGCGGGACGATTCACGGCTGGGACGGGGCGACGCATCGCGCAACGCGATATCGCCCTTCTCGACTGCGCGCGACTCGGTCGCGGGCAACGGCTTTGGGAATGACGGCGAAGTCGGCGTGAACTGCAGACTCGCTCTTCGTTGCAAGAGACGCGATTCGTGCGTACCCTCCATCATCGTCATGAGCGTAATGCTCGAAGGTCGCTGCTTGCGAGTGCTCGATGTGAGTTTGAGCGACGACTGGCGCTTCTGAGCCGAGCCACGACGGGATTCGCGACTCCAGCTGGACGGCTGCTCGGCAGGGGGGACGCCTTGGGATGGCGCTGGACGAGTGGATGGTGGTGGACGGGTGAGGTCGGTGATGGCATCGAGCATCCAGGCTCCTGACGCCGGCCGCAGTGCTGCACCGATGACGCTGGCGTGCTTGCTGGCGTGCTTGGCACGGCGCTCTGTCATCTCCTGGTCTGCCTCGTCAAGACGGATGTCGACGTCGCTGGCGGTGTCGAGGATGATCTCGGGTGCCCAACCGTAGGAAACGGGCTCGTGAACGTCACCGCTGTACTGACGCATCTCCTTCCAGACAGAGTTGTTTGCCGCGGCCAGGTCCTCACAGTAGCCTTGCTCGGCAAGACGCCCGTCCTTCATGATGTACACAAAATCGGTCTTAGCGATCAGGTTGAGGTCGTGGGTGATGACGAGGGTCGTCTTGCCTCGCCGCCATTGGCGGATGGCAGAGAAGACGTGGTTGCGAGTGGCCGGGTCGAGAGCGGAGGTTGCTTCGTCTGCGACTACCATCAGTACGGGCACGTAATCACTGGGGAGGTTACAAACCGAGAATAAGGACAGTTGGGTCACGAAGCTTAGCACGGGCGAGGGCGAGACGTTGGCGCTGACCACCTGAAACATTGGCACCCTTGGATCCAAGCTGCGTCTGATAGCCGTTGGGCAGGTCCTTGACGAAATCGTGAACCATGGTCGCCTTGCACGCCTCAGTTACCTCGTCAGCCGTGGCATCCTCGGGAGAACGGCCCGGCACGCCGGCGAGACCCATTGCGACGTTCTTGTGCACGTCCATGTCGAAGAGCACGCAGCCCTGAGCGACTGCCGCGATGTGCTCCTTGGTGAACTGAGGGTCCAGATGCACGAGCGACTGGTCGTCGAACTCGATGGCTCCGATGTCTGGCTCGTACATGCGCAACAGGAGCTGCGCAACGGTAGACTTGCCAGAGCCGGAGGGACCGACAACGAAGGTCATCTCCTTCGCCGGAATGAACATTGACACGTCCGATAGTGCGGCACGATCAGGGCGCGTAGGGTACGAGAAGGAAACGTTGCGGAGGACGATTTCGCCAGTCGGCGCACCCGCGGGACGAATCTTGCGAATTTCGGAGCTCTTGCGTTTATGCTTGCCGGCTTGGAAGAGCGAGGTGCGCGGGGCGGCGCCTGGGGTGACTGTGACCGGAACGACCATCGATGCCCGCGAACCACGGGGGGTTGGCAGTTCGGTAGGAGGCGGGTCGATGAGGGTGATGAGCGAGACCATGGCCCACTTGCCACGCGAGAGGGTGATGAACAGCGGGACCGTCATGTGGAAGTTGGAGGCCGCGACGAGACAGGCCCAAAAGACCTGGACGACGTCGCCGAACGAGACTTGGCCCTTGCGAATGAGATGTGCGCCGAACCAGAAACCCTGGACGAACATGGACAGCATGGTGAACTGCGAAACGCCGGTGGTGATGCCCCACAGGGTAGTCTCGCGGAACGTGGACTTGCGCAGTGCCTCGAGATGAGTGCTGAAGCTGGTCGACTCGTGCCGGATGGCATTGAAAGCCTTGACGGTTGCGATGGATGAAACGGCGCGCGAGATGATGTCGCTCGACTGGGCGTAGTTAACGCGCTGGCCCTGAAGAATCGGACCCGCGGCCATCTGGGAGATGATTTGGATAACAGCGGTGACAGGCACGGAAGCGAGGATAACGAGGGTGAGCGCCCATGAACCACGGAAGGCGAGCACCAATGCGGTGATGAAGGTGACGAGATATTGAACAAGCTGGCCCATGGCCAACGACGATGCTTCGCGCACGTCGTCCGTGTCCCTACGAAATAGAACAACAGTCAGCCACGTGCACAATCCGAGCTGAAAGGGAATCTGACTTGGCGAATTTGGCCATAAGCCCGCCGGGACCGAGCTTCTCCTCGCCATCCTTCGAGTCGTCCGCGTCTCCACCAAGCTTTGCGTCGAACCAAGTCATCTCGCGCGACGCAACGGCCTCATAGACGCGCTTGCGAAGGCGCATGGCGTTGCGCTCACCAGCAGAGATCCAGATAGCTGACATACCCATAGTGAGAGCAAATGAGCCAATAGCCAGCGCAAGGAGGTTGATGGACGCAATTCCGATGCCCTTGAGCAGATCATGCTTGTCTTGGGCAGTAGGCGGTGTATCTCGTGGATAGTCGGCGAATACGTTGAATGCCTGGCCCAGAACAATGGTCATAAAAGGAGCTACACCCCCTGCAGCGACTGAGAACGCTATCGCCGGCAGGATGCATAGGAAAAAGTCTCGGATTGTGAGAAACGAGTAGAGAAGGCGAATGGAGGGTTGTGGTGGCTTGTAAGCAGCTTGGGGCGTGGGCAGTCGTGTTGAGGGAGTGGGCGTGATCGTGGCGGCGGACATAGTCGAGGCGGTCGGAGACTGGAGCGCGCCTTCTGTTGGAAAAGGAGTGTGCGAGTACGTGTGCACCGAGGTCTCCATGACGGGTAAACTCGATGCCTGAAGAATGGAGAACAAGACGCTAACCTAGGTCCAACCGCCGCCCGAACGCCTGCCCAATTAATGCCAACAAGAACGGTCGTGCAACAAAGGGAGGGCAAGATACTCTGCGTCCGAGACATGCCGCCATTGTGCACCAGCACCGCCACACCCCCGGACTCAAACAGGCGCGCGAGTGGCCCGCCGCGAATTCCGATCGTGTCAGATCCGTCACTAGTCTGTGTCTCGGGATAGAGTGCCTGAGATCCTCCGCGACCCTTTCCGAGGTACGCTGCGGATCAAACGGTCAAACCTGACGGAAATACCCGGTCACGGCACGTCATTGTTAATCTCACCATCTACGCTGGGTGCCACCTGCACTCCTACAAGGGTTCTAATTCGCTCGTCAAAGTGCAGCCAAGTCATCCACGCCTGCTAACACATCAATCCGCAAGCAGATGCGAACCAGCTGCTGCCTCCGCGGCTGCATGTGCCTCTCCTCGCCCTCGGCCTGTCAGCACCTGTGTCGTATGAGAACCCCGCTGAGGAAATCAAGATGCCCCTTCGTCAGCTCACAGAACCCATCCCGCCGCCTATCACAGGAACTGTGCCGCGGACCGGCGACAGCTCTTGTGCACCCGCGTCATATGGGGCAGCCGTTCACATGGGCAGGGTATTTTCCTGGTTTCAGCCGCCAACACTGTGGTGCAGCGAGCTCCAATCTTATGGGTCACCCCACACTGCTAGTCCAGAGGAAACGTCCAACCTTGGATTGTGTGCGATGGCTGCGCCACCTAAAGGTTTGGTTTAGGCTTGTTAGATCGAGAGACAGATGTGACTCGTCTCCAGCAAACACGGGAGCTGTGCCTGGTTCTTCAATTCAAGTCAGGGTTGAGGCGAGGGTCTATGAACTCCCGGCGATTGCCGCTCGTTTAACGCGGTCGGGTGATCCCGAGCTTTGCCAACTCCGCCTGAATTTGCTTATCCCTCTTCTTTGACCTTCTACGACTTCAGGCTTCGGTTCTTTCCTTGAGGCATTATGTCTGACGCTGAATTACACTGTGCTCTCCAATACATTGCCCAGCTTCCGCCAGACGCCGCACGTGTAGGTCCACACGTCGTTCTTGTGGCACCTCCGCGCTTTACTCACACGTATTGTGTAGGACGACGCACTTCACTCAAGAATAGACGCATCTTCCACCGCTTTGATTGGCGCTTTGCGGTCGACGCCGACGTCATCTCAATCATCTAAACCCTTCGACGCGCAGCTCCTCGCCAGCATCGGTATTCTCCTACCCCTATCCGGTATATCAGTATCTCATGACGCTCAGTGCTTCCTGAATTTCTGGGACATCTGCTTGCTCAGCGCGCCCGCTTTCGTATCATTCATCGACGTGACGGTTTTGAAGATGTCGCAGTGTGCTGGGTTGACGATCTTCTTGCCGCCATTGGCGACTTCATCTGCAAGCTCATCCAAACAGGCGAACCAACTCGATCGATTCCTGCAGGACTCGTGTCCTTCTGCAGCGACGAAAAGCTTCGCGCTGCAACTCGGCTTCCAGGTTCTTCGTCATTCTCGTGGTGATTTTTCCCACCGCTGCTAACTCTCTGCTCCTCGCTACGCCTTTTCCTTAGACTCATGGATGGAGCTTCCTACATTCATCACATCAACAGATATATCCCACGGTTCGCGTCGACTTGCTACAACTCTTCTCTATGGCGCCTATGTGCTTCGTCCGCTACTCGACCCGGCTCAATGCAAAGATGACAACCTGACTGTAATCGCTCGAGCCGTGCAAGAAAGACTTGATCACTGGTGGTCGGCTTCCGACGAGCGCCTTCAACCTCTCGAGCTCGCTATGCTTGTCTCACTCTTTGCGGTGCCGCTTCCTGTTCTTGTTCGCTGGTTCTCCGTGTTGAACCACTCCCGCAGCAGGACGACTACCAACGCGCCGGATCCATGTCGCCTCGACTGGTTCCTCATACATCCGACATCCTGAAACACGTCGTCCTGACGCTGCTATCATCGCCACAAACCGACGAACTGGTTGCAGACGCTCGCGCGGTACTGCTCGAGGCGAGCTCCGTTGTACCCTGGTCGTGGACCTTCTGGCGAGAATTAGACCAGAAAGGGCCTACCTCGGCTCTGGTAATTCGCCATCTACTTTGTTTCTCCAGTGATTGACTTGTGCTGACTTTGCTCTCAGACGACGGCCTGGATTTGTCTGCCCAGTCGCGCCACTTTGCGAACACCGCAGTACTCTGCTATCTTTCATGACCTCGACAAGCGTCGAGACGCT
>Ga0247815_10001539_pt1 | contig 17596 bp, 14 predicted proteins | sample UWRJL194509B1_FD_181014 | JGI IMG/M metagenome (GOLD analysis project Ga0247815, IMG submission 181014) | Plant litter microbial communities from Arlington Agricultural Research Station in Wisconsin, United States - UWRJ-L194-509B-1 | ecosystem: Environmental > Terrestrial > Plant litter >...
TTCCCATCCCGAACAGAGAAGTTAAGCCCGCCTGCGCAGATGGTACTGCAGTTATGTGGGAGAGTATGTCGTCGCCTTTCTTTTGAAAACCCTGTTTCTAAACGAAACAGGGTTTTTTGTTTTATTGTGAAAATAAACTCGAAAGACTTGAAAATTAAATAATATTTAATACATTAGGAATATCACACTTTTAAATACCAGCCCAATAAAGCTGGTATTTTTATTATAGAAATTTCTGTTTTTATAAGTAAGTAATAGCTGAGTTGAAAAATTACCAAATATTCAATTAATTTGTATGTTTAACCGAGAAATCTCGCATCTTTATTCCCCAGCCCCCACTGGCTCGAGCGTCCGCTCGTGAACCCAAGGCTGACAAAGAGGAAAAACAAAAAAGCTCCAGATTTCTCTGAAGCTTTTCTCGTTGTAGCGGAAGCATTCAAATATCTAACCATAATATCTTGGATTATTACAATGTTTTAGAATGGGCATCTTAATTTTTTTCTCTTCTTTTTGTTTCCATCGCCACTTGGGATAGATTGAATTTGAATTTGATTTTATACTTGGAAAGTTTGTGCTTTACGGAAAAATCTCGCATCTTTATTCCCCAACCTTGCCAAGGCCAGAATGTTGGCAGATAGTTTGAGGGAACCAGCCTAATTAAAGAATAAATTAATTTAAAATTTTGAAAGAAAACGAATTAACAAAAGATGATCTAAAGTTCCTAATGAAACAAATTAAAAGTTATCAAAATGGTTCTATTTATTCTATAATTTTATTGCCACTACTTTACTATGGTTTTTATTATTTTAACTTTCCGCTTAAAAAATTAGATCTTATCAATGGATTTGGAATGACAATTCAACTAATTGTATTAGGAATGCTAACGTATATAATAATTAAAGGAATTGAAAGAAGTAAAAATCTGAAGCATAATCTAATAAAACAAAAGAAAATAACTGGACATTTTAAAATTATAGAAAAAGAAATAACGAATAAAAATGATGCAGATGAATGGAGTCACTATGTGATTAAAATCTTTTCAGAATTTGAAAATAAAAATAAATACATTTTCCTAAATAGAACAGATTATAGAAGAATAAGTGTAGAGGATTTAATCTACGTAGAATATTTTACTGACTCAAACTTAATTAAAACTCTGAATTACAAAAATCGAAAATTAGAATATTTACGCTATCAAATTTATGATAATACTTGGGGGTAAAAAATGAAACAAGAACAAATAAACCATCTGACAACAGCTACTACAATGGATCTGGGCAATTTGCTAAATGGAAAGTTGGTTTTGTATTTGGGATGATTTGCAAATCCTAAGAATGAGTTTAATTAGTCCCCCAAAGCAGATAATCCTGTAGTGAATGTTTTAGATTCTAAATCATTTATTAGATATAATAATATGAAATAGATTTAGTTTGGAAGTCAGAGACTTCGAGGCTTTTTGGCTTTAATATATATTATAAAAATTGCGCAAAGTCAGAGACATTTGCGCAGCGTTAGTGAGGAACGCTTCGCGGAGCAGGAGTAACAAGCCTTAACATTATAAATATAAATATAAATATAAATATAAATATAAATATAAATATAAATATAAGAAATAAATAACTTTAGGTGGCTTAGATTTACAAAAAATATAAGAATCCTCAATATAATTATTTATCCTTTACTAATATTTTTTGGAAATATATATCAGCATTTCATTCTTGTGCTTTTGTTTTTATACCTGCATTTATTTGTGATTTTATTATTCATAACTTTGGAAATTAGATATGTAGTGTTGACAAGAAAGAACTTTTTAGAACATATTTTTAAAAACTGGCTTGTATTTTTAGGGTTTTTAATTTTGACATATGACATCGCTAAAATATTTTTACCCAAGAGCTAGTACACCCATGTGTGTTTAAGAGGAATCACAGCCAAGGCTGGCTGGATTTGCTCTTAACAATTTAAGAAAAGAATAAAAATACGCTTCTAAAAAGTCCTGGTTTATTCTTTTTTTATAGTATATATTAGGAGGTTAATGTAAGAGTTGTTTGGATATAGTTCTTGGGTTTAAAGGACGCACCAGCGCACCGCATAACTGCATCAAATCCATAACTCATCTTAAAACTACTGTGTTAAATCAATTGATTATAAGTACCTCTTGGTTGTATTAATTTTTATTTTTTTTGACTATAACTTTGTTTAAGATAAAAAATGATATAATAAAAGAGGTATTCATTTTACGCTATGAGTCAATCGAAGAATTTGAAAGAATATTACTTTGATTATATAATGTAACTTTCAATTTGTATCTTAATTCTACCTCATAATATTTTGTATCTCTTAGCACTTCAAAAACTAATTTTTGGAGTTGTAATTTGTAAATCTTTCATGACATCAACTGATTCGCTTTAGCTATAAAAATAAATAAACAAGTTAGCTTATTATTCATTAAGAATGTAAAAAAAAGGCATCAAATGTCTTAAATTGGCGCCATTTCGCAGTAGTGACCTCTACGTTTGAGATGATCTCTCCGCTGGCGCTGGCGTCCCGCTCCCAAGGCTGACAAAGAGGAAAAACAAAAAAGCTCCAGATTTCTCTGAAGCTTTTCTCGTTGTAGCGGGAACAGGACTCGAACCTGTGACCTTCGGGTTATGAGCCCGACGAGCTGCCTACTGCTCTATCCCGCGATGTTTCGGGTGCAAAGATACGCAGTAAATACGGTTATGCAAAGAAATTTAAGGAAAAATTTTTAACTGTTTTTCGCACCAAGGCAATGTGTTAAACTATAGTAGTTTACGTTTAGTATAGTTAAAGTGTTTTGGCTCTGCACTATGATTTATGGGCATATTTGAGTAATTCTAAATATGGATCTCCTTTTAAACCTAATAATAAACCAAAAGCGGGTTCAGTTTTATAACCGTTTTGTTTGAGTTTGATAATCTCTAATCTAAAATTTTCACCTTTTGATTTGAGAATTTCATATTCAATAATCATATGCTTATATCCATTTTGTTCTTTTGTGGGAATATTTTGTCCAAAGATTTCAATTTCAAAATCGGATATTTTGAAATTTGCTATGACTGATTCGTGATTGTCAATTAGAATTTCTCTAACAGTAAATTCGTTTTCGTTTCTAAAAGATTGAAGTTTTTTAATAAAATTTGTTTTGTCTTTCCAATAACATATAATATCCAAGTCGCTTTTCTTGATATCAATATTAACCGGAATTGTGCCGACCAAAATAGGGTCAAAAGTCTTAAGTTTGGATAAAATGTTATTTTGAATTAAGATCTCGTAGGTCTCAATTTGCTTTTTGTTACCGCTTTTTAGATATTTGATATTACTAAAATCCGTCATCGCTATTTGTTTAAGTTACTGGCAGCACAGGTTAATATGCCAAGCTCAATGATATGCTGATTAAGATGTGAATATTCATAGCGCTGCAAATCGTATTCCGGACTCAATAAGAAATATTAAAGAGTAAATAAATCCCATTAAAAGTACTGCTTTCTTATACATGAGTTTTGCTAAAGCTAAACGATTCGAAATAGATCGTAAAATCTACAGCTAATATATCAATTATTTTAAATCTGGAATCAACTGCAAATGTGCAGTAATAAAAAAAGCTCCAGATTTCTCTAAAGCTTTCAATTTTTATTGGAACAATAATTATTCTTCTAATGCTGTTTCAAATTCCATATGATCAACGGTCTCAACTGCGGGTTGTATAGGTTTAGAAGCTTTCAGGGAGTTGAATCTTTCCAATTCCTCCGCTTCGCCTTCTTCACCGCTAAAATACGGGAAAACATCCATAATTGGTGATTCTGAAATGGCAGGAATAGAATATTCTCCCATTGTATTTTTCATGACATGAAGAGTATTGTCAAAAGCTTCTCTTACATCATTTGCCTGAACTAGCAGATACATGTTAGATTTTCTTTCTTTTCCGCTTTCTTCATCATAAGCTAATAGTGAAACTTTCGATTTAAACCAACGATCTGCATTCTCAAATGGGTGAATTTCAGCATAATTTGCTACTTTTATATTGGTGATTTTAAACTCTTCACTAATATATTGCGCCATTTCTTCATTAATTCTTTTTTCAGCTTCTGTATAAGACAAGGCATCAACCAAATAAGGTTCGGTTAAAACTTTTTGTCCGCCAGTTTCATCAGTTTTTCTATATTTTACTTTGCATTCGTACCAGGTTGCGCTCATCTCTATAATTTTTAAGGATGCCAAAGATAGATTTTACAGGAAAAATAAAAGGGTAATTTGTAAAATAGATATTCACAATTTTCTATAAGATTTATAAATGCTTAGAAACCAGTTGAAATTAATTTTAATTTGCTGCTATTCATTTTCATGAAATAGGACCAAGTTTGATTCAAAAAAAAGCTCCAGATTTCTCTGAAGCTTTATAATGATCGTAAACCTAAACTTTAAAAATTAGTATTTACTTTTTTAGAACGATCTGCGATGTATGAGATCAACCATGCTTTTGGTCCTTCTTTTACAAAGTATATTTTCTTTTTTTCTAGATCGGGAATACTTTCCAAACATGATAATAGGATAGTGTTTGCAGAAATAAGATATTTCTGGTCATAGATGCTTAAAACTCTTGCCGCTTCAGTATTGGTCTTGGCAAGTGTATTAAACTTAGTGAAATTATTCTGCAGGACCGCATCATAATCTATAACGTCTGCCAGACTTAAAGGAACAAAATGCTCTTTTACATTTTCATTATAATACAAAGTCGCAAAGGCCCACACAGCACCTCCGGATAAATAAATCTTTTCTTTTTTTAAGATAAGAGGATTTGTGTCGAACATTTCTTTTATCTTCTTGCGTAATACCGGGTTAAAATCAAAAGATTTTTCCTGATATGCTGATAAATCATTAGTTTGGCTCGGATTTACCACTGTTTTTTTAACTGCATCGGTAAGTGTCATTGTTCCGAAATCAAGCTCCAACGGGATGAATTCTAATTTATTGCCTTCCAGTTCATCAATATAGCCGCCTTTTGTATTTTGTGCACCAATATCAAGCAAGATTGCATCAGCATAATCAACCGGTGGTATAGATCCCTTAACGAGCACTTTCGCTTCTTCATCAGGATCAATAACATCAAGGTTTTTTTTGGTTAAGCCGGTGATTTTATTTTTTAAAACATCAAGGTTGCGGGCAGATGCAAAAACGGAAGCCGTTACTATAAATATATTTTCTTCGGGAATTTTAAATTTCGCTTTTATTTTTGTCAGGTGATCCATGACAATACTGCCAGCTTTGTTGATGTCGTCCTGAGTAAGTTCTCCGGTCGCAGCAATATGTTTGGCAAAACTAAGGCCTTCTTCATTCGAGAAGTAAAGAATTTTATAATCTGCTTTTTTGATATTGTTTACTTCAAGAACAGAAATTTTTATTGTTCTGCGGCTGATTTCAATTCCGGCATAAAGATTTTTTTGTGAAAAGGAATTGATTGAAAAGAATAAATTGAAAAGGATAAAAAATAGAATTTGGGAGTTGTTTTTCTTAAACATTGGATTTAATTACGGTTATAATATAATTTGTTTTTGAATAAGGACTTATGTGTAATTTTTTGTGATATTTTTGAGAATGTCATAATTTTGAATTAATAATTATGGCTTTCGTTATAAGATTGCAAATTTATAAAAACATTTACTAATATAAACGCAGTTGGAGAGAAAACATATTATTAAATCTTTAATATAATTTTCTAAGTTATTGAAAGAAAATAATTGCTGGGAAATAATTTTGCAAAGAAGCGCCGTCTTTTAAATAAAATATGTACCTAACTTTCACTAACTTCGTTATGCTGGATTTAGCGGCAAGATGAAAAAAATATCTAACAGACGACAATGTGCTTGAAATGTCGCCAAAAACAGATGAATTATGTCGAGAATTTTTATGGCAATAGGTTTAACGGTAACTTTTACAGGTTGGATTTTATATCATCTTATCGTTAAAAAGGACTTGAAGAAAAACTTAAATAATATGTTCCTGGGGCTTTTTTTTATTGGAACCTGGGCACTTTTCTACTTTTTTATTGTTGAGTGTTTTTAAATTCTCAGGATAACAGGCAGAAAATTAGCATATAAAAATAGCTCCAGATTTCTCTGAAGCTTTTTGTATTCCTATCGCATTAAAATGATTTAGCCAATTTATTTAAAGTTTTAATAAGGTCGCAAGAAGAATTTTATCTCTTTTTTATATTAAGCATAATTTTATAAACCGATAGCTGTTTTGTAAGTTTTATTAAAATCTATATCCAGCACTCAGTCCAAATTTTGCAACAATAGTATGGTCTGTTTTATCTGCATTGAATAATAGACCGCCATATCCAACGTTTGCTTCAATAAGAAACCCGCTTTTACTGATCCATTTCCAGCCTCCGCCTGCGCCCAGAGCAAAATCAATAACGTCGGGATTTTCGGTATATATAGAATGATCTTCTGAAGCGTATATTTTTTTGCCATCTGTAGAAGTCAGCATTCCAAATCCTTCAACAAACCAGCCTGATGCATATTTTTTACCAAAATATCGTCTGTAATACGGAGAGATTGAATAGTTTAAATCAATTTCATTCTTTGTATTGTCAAGCACATAATAAAAAGAAAGTCCTAATGACGAATTATGATTTAAATGTCTTTCGTAACCGGCCTGAAAAGATTGCCATAAAGGAGCAATTGCATTTAATTTAATTTCATTATTTTTCTGGTAAGGATCAATTTCATTTTGTGCATTAGCAGAATAAAAGACAGAGAAAAGGATAGGTAGTAAAAATTTTTTTTTCATAAAAAGTGATTTGAATTATTTAAATCCAAAATTCACATAAGAAAAATTAGAAAAGGTTTCAAAAGCTTAAAAATGGATAAATTGGCACTTATTTGCTGGTGTTTTTATATTCATTCGGTGTCTGGCCAGTGACTTTTTTAAAAGCTTTATAAAAAGTTGTTTTCGAAGTAAATCCAGATTCTAGTCCCATCGCCAGCAAATTATAGTTTTCATATTCAGAATTTGAAATCATTTCCTTTACTGCTTCAACTCGATATTGATTGATGTAATGGGCAAAGTTATCTCCGGTAATCGTGTTTACAATTTGTGAAACATATCCAGCGCTTATGCCTAGTTTTTCAGCGACTTTTTCCCGGTTTAATGTACTGTCAGTATAAATGTGCTGCTCTTTGCAAAGTAGTTCTAGTTTTTGAAAGTAAAGATTATCAGCCGTGATAGATTCCTTGTATTCTTCTGTTGTATTATTTTCTACAATTTGCAAATTGCTATACGAAAGGGCTAAATCGTTATTTAGAAAATTAAAAACAGCCTCTTTATTTTTGGCCAGTTTGTATTTGTAAATGCCTATATACGCTGTCCAATGAATTATGAATGTTGCACATAAAGCCAGCACACTCATAGCAGAAGAAAGATTGAACTTAATAAATAAACTAGCCAGATAAATAATAAGAAAAGCGAATGTTAATGAAGTAACAATTGTTAATAAAGTAATGATCCATTTTTTTTCCTCTGGATCTCTTAAATGTTTTATTATAAAATAGGAGTAAAAGAGTAGAAATGGTATGAATGTAAGGGCTAAAGTAAGATGAATAATACCCAGTATTGTCATTAGACCATTGACTGATTCAGGAATATTATAAATTCCTGCAACATAATCAAGATCATGTGTAATATTTAGGACAGCAGAATAGGCAAATGGAATAAAACATAGATAAACTTTTTGTCTGCTTTTTACAGTATTCTGAATCCGGTTTTTAATAAAGAGAAATAGGAAAACGGGTAATAAAAATATCCACTCGATATTGTCAATAAAGCGTAAAAAAGGATAAGCAGCAAATGTGTCTTCAATCTCAAAAACATGATTCAGTAAGATAATTGAAAGTGTAAATAATAAGTATGCCAGGTATTTATTTGAATTACTATTGAATAAGGAAGACTTTAAAATAATTAAGCCTAAGACTATTCCCTGAAAAATCGCAATATTTAAAAGTGTGGTATAAATCAATTTTTTAGTATAAAGTTATTTTTAGAATTAATCTTGGGATACCATCATTTTAATTATTCATTTTAAACGTAGCTCATTCATACAAATTGATAGACGAATTTATAGTAATACTGATGATTTTCTTAAGGGATTAAGAAATGATTAACTAAAACGAATCAATTTTAGAGTGGATCATCTTAGTATATAGGAGTTTATTGGAAGAATAATATTCACATCTAATGGGGCAAAAAACATGCAGTAAATAAAAGTAATTGACATGATTTATAATACTAAAAATTATATATTTGAAAACAAATAATGTGTACTGCTTATCACACACATCTACCCCAATTTGCGTTGCTTTGTGGGTTTTACCTCGCATATGAATAAGTTGGCGGTAATTTGGCTGAACGACAATAATAAAAAATAACTAAGAAAATGACTTTCATTAAGACGATTTCTACATTTCTAATTACACTTTCAATTGTAACAACAGCTTTTGGGCAAGAATCTAAGCAAAAAACTAAAATCTTATTAATTGGGATAATTCACTTCGAAACACCTCATTTAGATGCACATGAATTAAAAACAGATGATTTTTTAGCTCCTAAAAGACAGCAGGAACTGGAAGAATTGACCGGAATTTTGAAACGAACAAATGCTGATAAAGTGATGATAGAAAAACCATTTAATCAACAAAAAGTATTTGATAGTTTGTATAATGCGTATTTACAAAATAAGTATACATTAACAGTTTCCGAAAGAGAGCAAATTGGTTTTAGATTAGCTAAAAAATTAAATTTAAAACATATAAATTGTGTAGATATTTTTTATGGAATGACACACGACAGTTTAGTTGCTGTAACTGCTCAAAAAAAAAATCAGATGTATTTATTAAAAGAATTAGGTACAACAGCAAATAACTTAAAACTTGAATTCGATGATGTAGTAAAACGAAATTCAATAACCGAAATATTAAAATATATAAACAAAAAGGAGCTTTTGCAGAAAAATTTATCATTGTACTTAAAATATTATGCAAAAATTGGTGCTGGAGAGAATTATATTGGTGCAGAAGCAGTTTCTGATTGGTATTTGAGGAATTTGGCGATTTACTCTAATGTTATAACGCAAATAGATGCAAATGACAAATATGTTATACTAATATTTGGACAAGGACATATTCCGATATTAAAACACCTGCTGCAAAATAATGACGATTTTGAAGTCGTTGAAGTAAACAGCGTATTAAAATAAATTACACCCAATAGCCAGAATTAAAATTACAAAACCAAAATATGCAAGACGAAATAATAAAACACACAAAAAATATATATTCAGAGATGAAAAATGAAAAACATTCTTTCAAAGAAAAAGCAAAAGAAATACTTGCTGAAATTTTAATTATTGTATTTGCAGTTTCACTTTCAATTTGGCTTCACTCCTGGAGCGAAGAAAGACATCAGCATAAAGATGCACAAATATTTTTGGTTGGGTTGAAAGAAGATTTACAAAATGACATTTCAAAGCTGGAAGAGACAAAAAAAATATTAGATAAAACGCAGCAGCAAATATCATTTGTTTTAAATCTTACACCACAAAAAATAGATAGTCTGAAAGCGAATCACCAACCAATTAATTCAGGTACAAATTTTATTAATACAGTAGTAAATAATGGGCGATATGAAGGCTTTAAATCTAGTGGAAAAATAAATACCATAGAAAATCAAAATATAAGAAATAAGATTTTGAGTTATTATCAGCAGACTATTCCTGAGATAGATTATGTCGAAGAAACATACGAAAGACTTGTTTCAAAATATGTAGATTTATTAATTAATGGAAGCGATGATGATGATATAAATACAAGTGTATTAAAAAAGAAGACAAAGATCATTTTATCAGGTCTTAATAATTTTACTAAATCCAGTCAACAATCTTATGAAAACGCTATTAAGCAAGCAAGAGAAATTATAAAAGAAATTGACAAGGAAGAGAATAATTAATAAAGCGAACCCGAAGCCAGCTTTGGCAATATTGCAATGGTGTAGCATAGATTTAATGATGCTTCTGTATGTAAAATTAAGTAAGAGAGTTTTACAAATAATTAAAAGCAAAAAAAAGTCCCCTTGCTGGCGCGAGCCTTCCGCTCTTAGACCACTGGGTTGTTTAAAGTAGATGATTAAAACACAAAAAGCTTCAGATTTCCCTGAAGCTTTTTACTTTAGTAGCCCTAACGGGACAATTCTCGAACCTTTTTATTGATGATTTAAAAAAATTGAGATATTTAGTAAATGATTATTAGAAAAATAACTTAACTGCAGTTCTTCTTCTAGTTTACATAATAATTTTATGCTTTATTTTTTTTGTTCATTTTTTTCCTTTAATCTTTTCGCGTTTTTTAGGCTATTATTAAGCATCCACTCAATCTGACCATTGACACTACGAAATTCATCATTAGCCCATTTTTCAATTGCTTTCATCGTTTCTGAATCAATTCTTAATGCAAATGACTTTTTTTCAGACATCTTTTTATTGATTTAAAGTACCGGTATTTATTACAGGTTTAGTTTCACTATCGCCACAAAGTACTACCATTAAGTTGCTTACCATTGTTGCCTTTCTATCTTCATCAAATTCTATAATTTCTTTATCTGCTAATAGTTTTAAAGCACTTTCAACCATGCCAACTGCACCTTCTACAATTTTATGACGTGCGGCAACAACAGCCGATGCTTGTTGTCGTCTTAACATCGAATGAGCAATTTCAGGAGCATAGGCTAGATATCCAATCCTTGACTCTATTACTTCTATTCCGGCAATTTCTAATCGTTGCGTAACTTCGTGTTCAAGTGCTTTGTTAACGTCATCAAAATTAGTGCTTAATGTTACGGTTGCTCTTTCATCTTCAAAATGGTCGTATGGAAAAGAACCTGCAAGTTTTCGAACAGCCGAATCTGTTTGAATTCTAATGAATGTCTCATAGTTGTCGACTTCAAACGTAGACTTAAATGTATCTTTAACTTTCCAAACTAATATAACACTAATTAAAATAGGATTCCCCATTTTATCATTAACCTTAATTTTTTCGCTTTCAAAGTTTCTTGCACGCAAAGATAAACTAGTTTTATTATAAAGTGGATTTACCCAAAATAAACCACTTTGCTTAATACTTCCTTTATAATCTCCAAATAACAATAGGACTTTTGAGCTGTTGGGACCTATTACAATAAAACCCTTTGTTAAAACAATAAATAGCAGAAGTGCAGCCACTGCTAATATCATGTTGTTTGAGATAAAGCCATAAAAGGCTGCAGTGATTGATAGTAATAGAATGACAACAACCAAATAGCCATTAAAGGGTATTAAAACTTTTTCTGTTTTCATAATGAGTAATATTTAAATGATATTAAATTGATATCATAAAGATATGTATTATTTTAATGTGAAAACATTTTTTTACTTTATAAATTTATAAACAAAAGAAATGTTAGAGTTAAAGTACAAATAATCTGATTATACTGATTTGCAATTTGTGTTCTTGAAAAAATTAAAAAATACTTATAACAAAAAAAGCTTCAGATTTCTCTGAAGCTTTTTTTGTTAGTAGCGGGAACAGGACTCGAACCTGTGACCTTCGGGTTATGAGCCCGACGAGCTGCCTACTGCTCTATCCCGCGATGTTTCGGGTGCAAAGATACGCCGTTTTTTGAGAAATCCAACGAAAACTTTAAAAAATGTTTTATTTTCTGTATTGAGTTGATATGACTACCTTTGCAAAATAAATATTTCACAAATGTCACATAAAGCAGGTTTTGTAAACATCATCGGGAATCCAAACGTTGGAAAATCAACATTGATGAACGCCTTTGTTGGAGAAAGATTATCGATCATTACATCAAAAGCACAAACAACGCGCCATCGTATTCTTGGAATCGTAAATGGCGAGGACTTTCAACTTATACTATCGGATACTCCCGGAATCATCAAACCCGCTTATGAAATGCAGGAATCGATGATGAACTTTGTAAAATCAGCTTTTGAAGATGCTGATATCTTAGTTTATATGGTCGAAATAGGAGAGCAGGATTTAAAAGACGAAGCTTTCTTTAATAAAATCATTCATGCTAAAATTCCGGTTTTGCTGTTGTTGAATAAAATTGACAATTCGAATCAGGAACAGTTAGAAGAGCAGGTAGCATTTTGGACAGCAAAAGTGCCAAATGCTGAAATTTTCCCAATCTCGGCTTTACAGAATTTTAATGTACCGGAAGTTTTTGGAAGAATTATCGAACTACTGCCAGAATCTCCAGCGTATTATCCTAAAGATCAATTAACAGACAAACCAGAACGTTTTTTTGTAAACGAAACCATTCGTGAGAAAATCTTGTTGAATTACAGCAAAGAGATTCCGTATGCAGTTGAAATCGTAACGGAAGAATTCTTTGAAGACGAAAAAATTATCAGAATCCGTTCGATCATTATGGTAGAACGCGAAACTCAAAAAGGAATCATTATCGGACATAAAGGTGCCGCTTTGAAAAAAGTAGGAACAGATGCCCGTGCCGATTTAGAGAAATTCTTCGGAAAACAAATTCACATCGAATTGGTCGTGAAAGTGAATAAAAACTGGAGAAGCAACGCCAATATGCTGAAACGTTTTGGTTACAATCAATAATTTTCCAAAACATCAAAATAGTAATTTATGCAAGTTTCGACGAAGTATTCAATACCAATATGTTGCGGACTTATATTGATTCTGGGTATAAATTACTTTTTTAGTTCAAAAGAAAAACCCGTTCCAGCTAAACCTGAAAGCACAAAAACGCAATCAATTGTACAAAAAGACTCTGTCGCTTTTGATACAACTGCTTGTTCTGATAAAGAGGTGAAATTGTTTTTAAGCGAATTTATAAAGCAATTCCAAACTAATAAAGCTTCAAATATTAATAAGTTCATAGATAAAAATAAAGGATTGGCAATCTTTGTTAAAGATGGCTATTATCCTATTTTAAGCTTTCCTGATGGAATTGATGATTGGATTGAATGGTTCGATTTTAAAATCTATGATAATGTAGAATTTGGAAAATTTCCTAAATATCTGGGAGACGGAGCATTTGAAAAGACAGGTTTTTATTATGTGAAATATCAAAATAAATTCCGTTTAGATGATTTTGACGATACTTACAGTAATCGGTCAGATGAAGATAAAAAGCCATTTCGCCAGCTCGAAAAAATTTGCAATTACAGAGCCGATGTAATGTCTGTAGATAAAAGTAAAGTCTTGACATTATATTTTAGTATCTATAAAAATAATAAATATTTGGTTGGTATTACTCAGGATTCTGTAGATGATGTTTTATACACAGATCAGGAAAAGGAGTTTGTGCCAATAGATACAGAAGAGCAAGTGGAAGCGTTTTTATCAAATAACAGAAGGTTTTGTGATGAAGCAAATAAGGCATATGTTGACTTTGATAAAAAAGAACTTACTTATTGGGATTTTGGAGATCATCCTTATCCGTTTAGTAATTATAAAATAGGTCCTGTAAATGTTATTTCGGCAAAAATCAAAATTAGGGATATTAAATTTTTTAATTTAGGTGAAGAAGAAGAAGGATTTACTTTAAAATTATCAAATAAAGGTGTTTTTAGTTCTTACAGAATGGGAGCCAGGCCCCAATATATTTATGAAAAGTGTAAATAATTAAAAAGTATTTACTGAAATTAAGAGGTTGAAATTTTTCTGGAGTTCAGCAAAACAGATATTATTTTTAATGTTGACTGAATTTCTTAATACCTCGAAAATCCTAGCCCTGATAGAAGTGGAAATCCTTTTTCTGGCTGCTGCCAGCCAGGAAAAGATTGCAATGGATAGCAGGAAACAGCTCCCGAAAACCATCCTTAATAATACAAGAATAACAATAAAAATCTTAGGTACTTAGAAACTTAGCGACTTAGTCACTTTTTTAACTACCTTTGCAAAAAATTAAAATAAAGCATTTTGGATTTATAAGTGATTGATTATAGGATACTAAAATCAAAAAATCTAAATCTAAGATCTAAAATTTACACAAATGAATAACATTGTTGCGATAGTAGGAAGACCTAATGTAGGGAAATCAACCCTTTTTAATAGGCTGATACAAAGAAGAGAAGCTATTGTAGATTCGGTTTCTGGAGTTACCAGAGATAGAAACTACGGTAAAAGCGAGTGGAACGGAAAAGAGTTTTCTGTAATTGATACCGGCGGATACGTTCGCGGATCTGATGACGTTTTTGAAGGAGAAATCCGTAAACAAGTGGAGCTTGCTATCGATGAGGCTGATGTTATTATTTTTGTGGTTGATGTAGAAGAAGGAATTACACCAATGGATGATGTTGTTGCACGCTTATTGCGTAAAGTGACTAAACCAGTTTTATTGGCTGTAAATAAGGTTGATAATGCAATGCGTGAGAAAGATGCGATTGAGTTTTACAACCTTGGTTTAGGAGAGTATTTTACGTTTGCCAGTATTTCAGGAAGTGGAACAGGAGATTTATTAGATGCTTTAATTGACTCTTTTCCGGTAAAACCAGAACCCGTTCAGGAGGAAGTAGTTTTGCCTCGTTTTGCTGTTGTAGGACGCCCAAATGCAGGAAAATCTAGTTTTATCAATGCATTAATTGGTAAAGAGCGTTTTATGGTAACAGATATTGCAGGAACAACCCGTGATGCCATTGATACGAAGTTTGACCGTTTTGGATTTGAATTCAACTTGGTTGATACTGCGGGAATCCGTCGTAAAGCAAAAGTAAAGGAAGATTTAGAGTTTTATTCTGTAATGCGTTCGGTTCGTGCGATTGAGCATGCAGATATTTGTATATTGGTTATTGATGCAACCCGCGGATTTGAAGGTCAGGATCAGAGTATTTTCTGGCTGGCAGAGAAAAACCGAAAAGGAGTTGTAATCTTAGTAAACAAATGGGATTTGGTTGAAAAAGATACCATGTCGACACGGGATTACGAAGAGAAAATCAAAAAAGAATTAATGCCTTTTACAGATGTGCCCATTTTGTTCGTTTCGGCTTTAACGAAACAACGTTTATTAAAGGCATTAGAAGCGACGGTTACTGTTTTTGAAAACAGAAAACAAAGAATCCCAACTTCTAAATTTAACGAATTCATGTTGAAGGTAATTGAAGCGTATCCGCCACCGGCAACTAAAGGTAAATATGTGAAAATTAAATATTGTATGCAATTGCCAACATTAACGCCTCAGTTTGTGTTTTTTGCTAATATGCCACAATATGTTAAAGAACCGTATAAGAGATATTTAGAGAATAAGATCAGAGAAAATTGGGACTTTTCAGGAGTGCCGATCGATATTTATATCAGAGAGAAATAAAAAATTAAAGTCCCCAAATAAGGGGATTTTTTTTTGCCTGACTTTTTAATGGCATGCTATTTGAATAAATGTGAAAATTACAATTAAACCTTTTGCGTTTTTTGTAGTCTAACCATTCTAACTAACCTAAGTATTATTTTTATGACCAAGATTTATTCCTTTTTATCGCTCTTTTTTCTTTTTGTCTTTACTGCAAATGCGCAAAACGACATAACTGTTCGAGGCACTATTGTCGATGTTAACACACAATTGCCGTTAGAAATGGCCACTGTTTATTTTACTACTGTTAAAGATTCTACTGTAATCGAATATGCTACCACAGATAAAAACGGTGATTTTAGAATGAACATCAAAAAATATGACAAACCTGTTTTTTTAAAGGTAAATTATATGGGTTATCAAACCTATTTTGAAGAATATAAAGGACTTACAGAAACAAAAGATTTTGGAAAAATATATTTAATTGAAAGTGTAAATGCCCTTAATGATGTGGTTATTAAAACCGAAGCGGCTCCAATTACCATTAAAAAAGATACTTTAGAATTTAATGCCAATTCCTATAAAGTGCGCCCGGATTCTAATGTTGAAACATTGTTGAAGCAGCTTCCAGGTTTTGATGTCGATAACGACGGAAAAATTACGGTAAATGGGCGAGAAGTCAATCAGGTTTTGGTGAACGGAAAAACTTTCTTTGATAAAGATGGCGCTATTGCGATTAAAAATTTACCGGCAGATATCATCAAAAAAATACAAGTTTCTGATTTTAAGACCAAAAAAGAAGAACTTTCAAAACAGGAATCAAGTTCGGATTTTTCGAGTATCAACATTACTATTGACGAAAAGAAAAACAAGGGTTATTTTGGAAAAGTCATGGGCGGTTACGGAACAGATGACCGTTTTGAAGCCAATATCAACCTGAATTATTTTAATAATAAACAGAAAATAAGCCTGCTGGCTGCGTCTAATAACATCAACTCCTCCGGCTTTTCTATGGATGAAGTTTTTGATAGTATGGGAGGCGGGAGAAACAATACAAGAGGCGGCAATTCTGGCGGAGGAGGCGGTAACGCAAAAGGAATTACGCAGTCGAATTTAATTGGTGTAAATTATTCTGACGACTGGAGAAAAGATCTGCTTGCGATGGGAAGTTATAATTTCTCGAATACGGTTAATAAAAACGACAGCAAATCGAATCAGCAGAGTTTTTTACCAACCGGAAACATTATTACAGCTGCCGATTCTAAAACGAGAAATGAAAACACCGGGAACAATGTTAACTTTGAATTGGAGTATAAAATCAATCCGTCGATGCGAATTGTTGTAACGCCGAAATTAAGCCAATCCCGAACTAACAGCAGTAATATTTCATCTAGTTTTTCTGAGGATGAAAATGGGAATTCTTTAAACGAAAGTAAATCAAATTCTTTTTCTGAAGGCGAAAACACAAATTTTGGAAACGCGATCAACTTTAATAAAACGTTCGAAAAGAAGTCAAGAAATTTAAGTTTTGTTTTTTCTAATAATAATACCGACAGTGATTCTAATACAAGAAACATTTCGGAAACAATTTTTTATCAGGACGACAAACCGGATGATGAAAGGAATCAAAATACCAAAAAGAAAACTACCAGCGATTCTTATTCTGCTGATATCGAATATACAGAGCCTATAACTGACTCTTTAAGAGTACGATTTGGTTCTGATTTTGATTGGAAAACTGCGGCAACCGACGAGAGAACTTTTAATTTTGATCCTGCGACGCAAGAATATACAGATTTGAATCTGGCTTTAAGTAATTATACCAATTCAACACAAAATTCAGTTACGCCAAAAGTGGGAATCACTTTGCAGAAAGAAAAATTCACTCTTAATCTGGACAGCCGAACTTCAATTATTAATTTTGACAATCATTCGTTATATTTAAATAACGTTACAGATTTAAGTAAAAAATATGCACTGCCTTTTGCAACTGCATTGTTACGATATAAGTTCAGCCGATCTAAGAATTTATCTTTTAAATATGATTATTCGAATGCACTTCCTTCTGCAACTCAGTTGATGCCGGTTGTAAATCTTAACAATCCGTTGAATACCATTGTCGGAAATCCTGATCTGCATCCGGTAGAAAAAAATAGTGTAAACTTTAATTTTAGAAATTACGATTTTCGTTCTCGTTCAGGTTACAGCG
>Ga0247815_10001541_pt1 | contig 17593 bp, 21 predicted proteins | sample UWRJL194509B1_FD_181014 | JGI IMG/M metagenome (GOLD analysis project Ga0247815, IMG submission 181014) | Plant litter microbial communities from Arlington Agricultural Research Station in Wisconsin, United States - UWRJ-L194-509B-1 | ecosystem: Environmental > Terrestrial > Plant litter >...
GTCTGATCCTTGCCGCTGGAGACAGGAGTGGAAGCATTTATCTGTGGCAGGTGGAGACTGGTCGGCCGCTTCATGAGCCGTGGCAGGGAGAGGCGACCTGGATCAACTCGATTGCCTTTTCACCGGATGGTACGCGCCTCGCATTTGGCTCTGAAGACTCCATGGCTGGTACCTGGGACGTTGAGACGAGAGAGCAGACTCACTTTCTCGTCGGTCACACCGACTCTGTGCTATCCGTCGCTTGGTCTGCCGACGGGCGATTCATAGTCACTGGGTCACAGGACGTGACTGTCCGACTTTGGGACGCAGTATCGAGCGCGACTATCTTCATCTTGCGTGGACACGGCTACAAGGTCTCCTCGGTGATGCTCACACCCGACGGCAAGTCCATCATCTCAAGCTCTGAAGACACAACTATCCGTATCTGGGATGTCGAGGGGGCTCGTCTGGCAGACAAGGGGACATCAGGCCCCTTTTCGATGCTGCCCGCCGCTGGGGTGGCCAATCATTGGGTTGTGGGCTCATCGCGTGAGTTGCTCCTCTGGGTTCCGTGGGACTACCTCGCCCATCTCAAAGATGCGCCAAACTGTAAAGTTCTCATTGGGCACCGTCGTATCGTTCTGCGTATCAATGATGGTAAATGGCATGCTGGCGAGAACTGGACCAAATGCTGGCAGGGTGACCCAATGGGCGGTCACTGAGAATCTTTCTTTGCCTGTTCGTGTAATCTTTGTTGTACCTACGCTCTCTACGTTTGGAATTAAAGGTCTCTGAGTGCGATTAATAAAGAGTAGCAAGGGTAGTCCAAAGTTATGACGAGCCTTCAATCGTTCTCGATCTCGACTTCACAACCAGCAGGTATACACACTATGTCTCAGAATATTAAGAATCGCTGCTCAATGTTATTCTTTCTGGATAAATAATACTGCAGAACTAGAGACATACGCCGGAGATATTCGTTCAGTTTCCCTCGCGATAGCCCTTAGAGACTACGCCACAACTACGAAGCCAAAGCCAACGGCATCTTCCCTGTGTAATGAATACTGCCTTATCCTACTGGTGTTCTCGTTATGTTCGGGTACTGCTGTAATATACAAAGGCATATGAAATTAATGCGGTAGTTTTGTACAGGTGCTACCACACAGAATACGCAAAACAAACTGGAGGGATACCTCTCGCAGAACTCATACTACGCCCAAAATGTGGTGTAGTGTCATCTTTGGCTGCGACTTGCGACGAGCTCAATTCCGTCATCGCCTCGCCATAAGACTGTCCTTGGATATCTACATTCTACCCTCAGGAGTGCATGGGTCGAGAGATAAGCGGCGACATAGAAGCATGAGCGACGGCGCTGTGAGTCGGTTTGACGCTCCGATCATGATTCCGTAACTAGCTGCACGCTTCACCAGGAGTTGTGAGAAATGTCAGCAAGTTCAAGTGACTAGCACGACCAACGACCACAATTCTTTCGGGCCAAAATGATTATATGTTGGTGAATGCCATTTACTCATGACACCTATGGCACAACATACCGAGAAGCCAGGTACAAGGGATAACCGGAAGACTATGTGAATCTGAGGTATCTATAACGAGTGAAGAAACTGAGGCGACTGTGGCAGCTACCAAGGGCCGGAGAACAGCTCGCCACGATGCTGAAGGATGGCTACACTCCGCGCAAGGTTCGCCTTGTTCGCCTTCCACGTCGCCCAATAAGCCTTACCATCATCAGCTATGACCTGCCCAAGATCTTTCAGCCCCCTGCCATACATTTGGCCGACGATGTGGATAGGTCGGACGATGGTGACTTCATCACTGGCCGCACCGCTGGAACGGAATGCGAATTCAAGCGTATTGAGGCGAGACTGTAGCCAGCTTGAAGCAAAGCTGAAGCCCTGACCGGGCGAAGCGGGGAGACAGAGGCGGCCGGCCGTAGCATGTTTGAAGTAATAGGCCACTCGCGCCAGTCGCGGGCCTGCGCGATACGCAACGAGAGCTTGACGGATGCGGATAGCTATCCATGCTAACGGCGCTGATGCTAACTGGTTGGCCGGAATTGGAGGAGGAGCGTAATGCATCATGGCGTTATTGAGGTACGGGGTTGTCGGCGGCAGGATCGAAGGGATGACCTCGCGGATGTTGATAACCAAGTGGTAGTTGTGGGGCTGCGCGTCTCGCCTATGCGCATAAGCGAACTGAAGGGCATTCAGTACTAATAACGCGCCATGATATGGGAGCGCTTTACCTTTGCCATGAAGGCTACAATGATGTCGCTGGTGCTGACCTGGATGTCCTGGCCGTCGGCAGCGGCCTGCTTGTTCGCAATCGCCTTCTGCTCCGCTACCCAGCTCTTTGGGAGTCTAAGCAAGACATTCTGCTGAGTCCCAGCGAAGATCATGGACCAAATGTATTGCAAGATGACGACGACCGTGTCGAAAACCCCGAGGAAGCGCGTGGAGTAGCTTTTCTGTATCCAGGGGTCTTCCACTTGACCCTCTTTTTCGGCGGCAGCTATGAGAGCAGAAGGGTCGGTGAATGGCGAGAAATCGACAGGTGACGCGAGGATCGTGTCGAGTTTGCCGCGGGAAGCGGCTGCCCAAGCACGGAAGATCATTGCAGCGCCCTCGGCATCAACCAGCATGTGCTGGGCCGTCAAGCCAACAAGAGTTAGATCCTTGTAGACGGCAACATGGGCGTTGATTGCTGGCGCGTCGCGGTTGATGATGGCGGCCACATCTATTGGACAACCGGGTCCGCGAAAGAGGCTGGCAGGTCCGTCGTCGGTGAGAAGAACAATGGGCCGAGACTCCTGGTCGTCAAAGCTATCGAGGTTTGGTATAGTGTTCCTGGGCGCGGGCTGGTCGACGTGGATAGCTGAAGTAAAGCCCACTGGTTGGCTGTGGTTCTTCAAGTCGCGCGGGATGTGGAACTCGTATTTCTGCTCAAAACTGATTAGTTACAGTACATGCTCGAGGGAACAAGCATACCTTGCGAGTGCTCACAATCCTCGCGGCCGCACGAGGAACTTTCTCGCTGACGGCTTTGAACAACGCCGCTCGCAGCAGCTCGACGTCTAGAAGGCCTCTTGCCGGTGTCTGGAAAACGAGACCGACTGTAAAGCTTGTGCTACGTGGCATTTCATCGAGCGCAGAGGCTGGGTAGACGTTCATGGTGGGCAAGAGACGAGGACCGGCTCCACGCGCGAGCAGGGCATTATGTTGACCGTCGCTGTCATGGTGCTGACGAATGAGTTGCGCAGTCGAATGTCAGACAGCGCATCATTCGCCGGTGTCGTAGGCGATGCAGCTGTCAGGATTCACCAAGCAATGGTTCATTACAATCCGGAGAGTTGCTGGTACGGGGACAAGCCGCAACACGCCTCGAACTCCGATCAGGACAGCAAAGATTCCATCCATTTCTCAAAAAAGCGGAATCGCATAAACAAGGACGAAGAGTGGTGAAATTATACTTGATACGCAATTGCAAAGTACAATATTGCTACAAACCACAAACTAACACTTCGCCGCGCTGCTTGAGCGCGGTGAGGCTCCTCGTCAGTCGCCGGCGACCCGTCTGCCACGAGATCCAGTATGCATCCCCATCATCGCATGTAATGAAACCAACGTCGCTAGGTCGGTTGGACATATGTCCCATCACGTAGATAGGCCTCGAGACCTTCCGCGGTTCGTCGTATTCGCCGGGTTGGTTCAGCGAGAACTCGATCGCGGTGAACTGGGATTGTAGCCAGCTCGAGACGTACCCTGCTCCTTCGCCCGGGCTAAATGGCAGAAAAAGCTTCCCGCTATCCGAGTGATTGCAGTAGTACGCCACGCGTGCGAGGGTGGGCCCCTGGCGAAATTCTTGGATAGCGCGGCGGAATCGTAGTGCCGTCTCGCCTAAAGACTCTGTCCGGAGGACATTCGCCGAGACTGGAGGAGGACCGTAGTACTGTATAGAGTTTCCGATGTATGGTTTGGACAATGGGAAGATGGTCGAGGACAGCAACGGTCGCATGTTCACGAAGGCGTGAAAATTCAACAGTTGCGAGTCGGTACGAGCCGCACACATGACCTTATGGGTGGTCAGCTTCAGTTTCAACCTGACTGGTGAGAGCACCAGCAAATTTATGGCGTACCTTTGCGACAAGAGCCTGAAGGATGTCGTTCTTGGCGACAACTGGTCGGTCCTTGGCGTAGGTCGTGTCGACTTCCTTGTTTGCGAGTGATTTCTGCTCTTCGACCCAACTCTTTGGAACACGCAAGAGTACGCCTCTCTGCGAGCCGCCGCTGATGACCGACCACAGGTACTGGATAACTACGATGATGGTAGCAAACAGACCCAGCAGGCGGATCGAACGGTCGTTCTCCACCCAAGGGTCAGCCCCCTGACCCGCCTCCGCAGCCGCGACGATGAGCTCAGAAGGCACGAGTGGGTGGAAATCCCGAGGCGATGCCACAACAGAGTCGAGTTCGCCCCGTGTGGCTGCAGCCCAAGCACGGAAAAGGATAGCCGCGCCTTCTCCATCGGCGAGCATGTGCACAAACGTGATTCCGAGGAGAACTTTGTCCTTGTATACACCAACGTGGGCATGCAGTGCGGGACGGTTGGGTTTGAGGAAGCCAGCAAGGGTGGTTGGACAATTCGAGCCACGAAAGTGAAAGGAAGCTTCAGTGTCCTCGGGAATAACAACAGGACGAGAGTCTACACCGTCGGCCTGAGTTGAGTTGAAGGCTGGCATGACGTTCCACGGAGCCACTTCGTCTTCGTAGACATCTGAAGAGAAGGTGACGGGCGTTGCTTCAGCATCAAGGTCCCGTGGGATGTGGAACTCAAATCCTGGGCGCTGCGCAGTAAATCGGGTCAGAACCAATATAGCCTGCAAATGTTCTACAAGCTACCTTTCGCGTCCGGATGATGCGCGCAGCCGCGCGAGGCACCTTCTCACGAATGGCCCTGAAGAGCGCTTCGCGCAAGCGATCCACGTCTGGTGGCCCTTGTGAGTCAACAGGTAGAACGAGCCCGATGGTTAGCAGCACGTCGCGCGGTGCGCGGTCAATGGCTGTAACGGGATACACGTCCATGGTAAGCGGTAAAGGGGCGAAGAAGGCCCTGTTCTGGAGAGTTCCGGATTTGAATTGATCGCAGCTGTCACACCTGAAAGATATGCTCGGTGGGGAAGTTGCGGTCTATGGTGTTCGGATGGTCTGTGCAGGTAAGAAATGTTGCAATTTCTGGATGCCGCACATCACTTCTGCTGAGGTTGTGGTCCTGGCGCCTGCCGTGCTTCTCCCGGGAATTGAATTGTGAAGATGACATTAGAACACAGGAGCCAGTTGCGGTCGGAATCTGCGTCGTCGGCGAAGCGCTCGAGTAAATGTGAGGTCAAGACGCGCTGGAACTCCGATTCAATTGCATCTTACCGCTTGCTAATGTCTCGTTTGGATTTGCCACCGGCGTTCTAAAATCAGCGCTGCCAAACCCGGCGCGTCTTATTGAAGCAGTGCTGATCGAGCTGGAGAGAACCCGAAGACCGGTGAATTGCTCAATGTCCTCACACCTAAATCGAACCTAAACAAGGCAAATGTTAGGCGCAGTCCTTGCTCTCACTCTTCCATGGCCACACCGTGCCGCTCACTCCCGTTTGACATTTTGATCCAATTGTTTGCAGAACAGGAGGTTCCCATTCTCCAGGACTTCGAACTTCGCGGTCAACGCGCGACCTTCAAGCGCAACGAGTTGCTCGTCTGCTGTGCTCTCGTGTGCCGCACATGGGCTCTTGCGGCACGGAACGTTCTCTACCGTGACATCGCACTCGGTATAACGTTCCGAAAGGATCCTTCTTTCCCTCGGTACACGTATGGGGACACGACAGAGTCTCTCGCGCAGCTCACGCGCCGCCTGCGCGATGACACCAAACTTGCGCGATGTGTACGTGGGCTCCACCTGGGCTACGGCTTTGCCGTTAGTCGAGAAATTGGTCGTGGGATCAGTGCATACACCCATACCTATGACCTCCACTCCATTGCAGCGCTCATTGCATGGTGTCCCAAGTTGACGACACTCACCCTGGATATTGGCATGCGCCAGGTAGCAGACAGACATCATGCTGGACCTCTTGATGGTCTTTCGTTTCTGGAAAAAGACCTAGCGCGGATGGAGAAGAAGGTGAAGAACCTACGCGAGCTCTGCATCCATCGCGCTTGGCACGAGTCAATTGGCAGTATGGACACTCCTGGATTGATCCTCGTACCAGCTCACAACGTAGCTCAACAACTGCTTCATGTATTTTCAGGATCCCTTACACACCTTCGGATACAACTACCGCACCGCAGCGATCTCGACCTAGCATTAACTCAGTGGGTGGCCTCACCGAACGGTCAAATCACTCTCCCTCGCCTGCACACCATGGTATCCCACTGCTCTCAGAAGTTTTTGGAAGATACTGTGGCTGCAGCTCCGGCACTACGTCGTCTGTTTGTAGCAGGAAATGGCACTAGCAGGCTCGCGATTCCAGACAATGTGACCGAGCTCACTCTCATCGGAATACTGGGCGTCGTCAGTATCGGCCCGGAATCACAGCTACAGTCGCTCTCGTTTGCGCCCTGTCGTCACCTTGGCTCGCATCCCTCTCCGGCCGACACCTCGCTGTACGACGTCCTGCTTCGAACATTGCGTTTATTTCCACGTCTAACCAAGCTCAAAACATTATGGATACCAGCAAATGGATTCTGGCATCCAGAGGCACAAGAATTGGATGCGACAGGAGGGTCGGCTGGGGATCATCTGTCCTTACTCATCGTGGCAATCCGCGAGGTTTTTGCAGCTGACGCGTTCGGCGTCACCGTTGTGGTCGTCGGGATGCCATTTCCCGGCCATGAGAGATTGCAGGCAGCTTTCAGCGCCGATATTGTGGTTCAGTTCAAAGAGTCAGCAGTTGATTTTCATTGACGAATGAATTAATCGCAATACGAATTATCGTGTGAATGTATATCGTACCCCAAAAGCATCGCCAAAGCAATTTCAACACAAAAATTTCCAAGGTTAGTCTGTATATTGGGTAGCTGCCCAAACCCCCCAACAACGCTTTTTATGTGGAAGCCACAAAGCTAGTCATACAAGTGATGCAGCTCATGGTGGCATTTGATATATTTATATTACACCAACCTCTTCTTCGTTTCGGTCTCGGATTGTGCCAAGGCATCATACCAGGTACGGCATTTCGCGAGTGCGGAACGAAATCCAGCATGCATCTGCAAGTGCAATAAACGGAGGGCAAGTGACACCAAAACTGGTAAGAGCTCGGTCGGAAACTAGCAGGTTGTTCCAACGTTTGAACTATCACTTCCAGGCCGTAGGAACAAAGAGCAACTCACAGACCATCCCGAAATGAAACACGGCCGAAGTCGTACGCGTGTTGAATGCGAGGCACAACATGTGTCAGTACAGGAAACCGGGGGAGGGACCGGAGCTAGACTTGGAGAACCGCCGCCATGACTTCAATGAAATCCCTTCACTACGCAAGCTGAATAAGATATCACCTACTTGGATAAGCGTTCTATTTAGCCAGCCCTACTTTTATGATCCTACTAGCGACCCTTGACGTGACCCGTGAGTGTTTGATCGTGCGAGCACAGGGTCTACCGACATGGCTCTCGCAGGAGCTCGCGCTTCGGAGGCGCGTAAAGCACGTGTATCGATGCAGGGTTAGTTTCTGGGACGGTCTCTCCGTCCCTCCGTTCCCCGTGGTCATCACGATGCCCAACACGTCAAAGGGGTGCAGACTGAAGTCATAAAAGGTAGACGACGGCATCGACTGCTCGGTTGAATCAACCCCATCCTGCCGTCACCAGACTCTGCGGCGCTCTATTTTCTCGTCTATCCGCGCCACACAAAATATCAGTCTAGAAACAAACAGGTCGTTGATCAAATGGCTTCCGCTCGCAGCGGCGAAGCTCGGGATCGCGCCAAAGTTGCGCGCGAGCAGCAGCTGTTGGGATCCAAACTCCCTATCATAGCGTAAGCCGAAGCCAGGCTCCGTCAGTCCAACAGGTTTATAATTTCTATGTAGCGTTTTTGGACAGTCCGGCACCGGAAAATCAACTGTACGTTATGACCAGGTATCGTTGGGCTCATTGCGACTAAATTCGTGACACTCGAAACAGTTCATCAACCTCATCGCATCGGAGAAGCAGAAGGTCGGCAATGGCCTCCAGTCTTGCACCAGAGAAGTCAGTGTTGTCGAGGCCAAGATTGGGGGGCAAAGTGTCGTGATTGTCGACATGCCAGGTATCGACGACACTTGTACCGGCGTGCAAGAGGCAGATGTCCTCAAAAGAATTGCCAAACAACTTGCAGACATGTGAGTCTACTTCCGATCATGTTTTTAATACGGGACGAATTAACTGAACGGCATGCATTTCGTCTACAGGGCACAGTGTAGAATTTGGGTAACCGGTGTGCTGTTCCTGCACCGCATTAGTGACAACAGATTCTCGCACACCGCCCAGCGTATCTCTACCGTGCTCAACAGCCTCTGCGGTAATGCCGCAATGAAAAATCTCATGCTCTGCGCCACAATGTGGGACAGGGTTCCGGAGGACGAAGGCAACAATCGTTTCGATGAACTCTGCCAAATTGGAGTCTGGAAGGATATGATCGCGAATGGCGCCGGCACGGCCGTGATCTCCAATAAAGGCTCCGACGCGAAAACAAAGGCGGAGAAGATCGTGAGCGATCTCATCAAAAATGCGCAGCCAGTGGAGCTTGCCATCCAGGACGAAATGATCAATCGAAAAAGGATCCTGACGGAGACCAAGGCGGGGAAGATTCTTGAACAGCATCGAGAGAAGCAAGCTGAGGATAACCGCAAGGTAACAGAACTCAATAAAACTGTACGAAAACGTAGAAAATTTTGTATAATCCAGTAGCCCACAGCCAGTTTCAAACGAGCTGGTGGCGGGCAATGCCGTGATAGCCGCAGCCAACATGATCTCGCTATAGCTGTACTCGTTTCTCAACTGTTTCCCTCAAGTAAGGCACACCTGAGGTCGCGCAACAGGTAGCAGGCTCGCAATGTAAGGTTTTGAAGGGGAAACAGGAGTTTGAAAATTTTACCTTCCCTCAAAGTATCTCAGTTAACGGGCATGCACGGCGGCATCTGCACCCGCTTTTACACCTGGTAAAGTGCTGGATAAAATGTACAGACGGGATATAGCCATTACTTGGAGTGATGTATGGGAGGACCGAGCAGGGCCAAATACTGCAGCAGCAAACATATCTCAAGGTTGAATCAATGCACACCTCCTGTAGCCTTCTAGCACTGTTTGAGATCACTGGCACAAAACAGACATCTATAGTACACGAATTGCTTCGTTGCTTGAGTCTTTGAGTGTGGCAATACAACGTGCCAGCCGTCTCCGGCCAGTACGGAACGAAATCCAGTATGCATCGTCATCGTCGCAAGTAATAAGTGTAATGTCGGGTGGACCGGTGGCACAAAAGCTTGGCACAAATACTGGGCGAGATATCTTGCGCTGTTCGCCAACCTCCTCTTGTCGCAGTACAAACTCGATTGCCGAAAATCGAGACTGGAGCCAGCTGGACACGCAACCAAAGCTCTCACCCGGCCCGAAGGGTAGCATGAGCGTACCATTCTCCATGTACTTGCAGAAGTGGGCCACGCGTGCGAGTACAGGTCCGTCACGGTAGTCCTGAATGGCGCGGCGGAACCTGACAGCTGTCTCGCCTAACGACTCCGTCCGGAGAACGTTCGCAGGCACTGGAGGGGGGCTATAGCATGGGATTGCATTTCCGATGTATGGCTTTGAGGGCGGAAAGATGCTCGAGGATAACAGAGGGCGAATGTCGACGTAGGCTTGGATATTTACAGCCTGCGAGTCCGTGCGGGCTGCATACATAATCTGAGCAGATAGATATTGAGTTCGCGTCTCTCTAAACAGAGACAACATATCCTCGTACCTTTGCAACCAGCGCCTGCAGAATGTCGTTCGAGCTCACGGCTAGCCGGTCCTTTGCGTTGATTGATTCAACTTCCTTGTTCGCCAGTGCCTTCTGGTCCGCGACCCATCTTTTAGGCACGCGAATAAACACGCCTTCCTTGGGACCCCGGGTGACCATAGACCACACAAATTGGACTATGACGATGATGGTGGAGAAGAGGCCGAGGAGTCGGTACCCACGGTTAGTCTCCAGCGGCCAGGGATCCACATGCTGCCCCGCTGCCTCTGCTGCAGCAAGTAACTGTGACGATAGGAGAGGACAAAAGTCTCTCGGGCATGCAACAACCGAGTCCAGTTCATTGCGCGTAGCCGCAGCCCACGCACGAAAGAGAATCGCGATACCCTCTGCGTCGGCGACGAGGTGGGCGAATGTGAAACCCAAGAGAACATAATCCTTGTATACTTCAACGTGAGCGTGTAGGGCGGGGCGGTTGGGGTCGGCAAAGGTCAACTTGCACTTGGCGCCTCGAAAGTGGATTTCGTCACCGTCGGGAATGACAACTGGGCCTGCGTCCGCATCGTTGTCATAACTGTAGCTGAGGAATGGTACCGCGCCTCGCGGTGCATTCTCATCTTCATGGATAGCTGAAGAGAAGGTGACCGGTGTCTCCTCGGCGTCGAGGTCGCGCGGAATGTGCAACTCGTAACCGTTGGGGCTCTGCATAACGTATTAGCACCATCATCCGGATCAAGCCATGGTTCGAGTTGAGCGTGCCTTTCGATTTTTCACAATCCGCGCAGCTGCGCGTGGGACCTTCTCACGAACTGCCCTGAACAGCGCGTTGCGCAACTGTTCAACGTCGGGTGGCCCTCGCGGGTCCGCAGGGAGAACAATGCCGACAGTCAAAATGGCGTCGTATGCGTTAAGGTCGATTGCAGACACTGGGAAGACATCCATCGCAGTTGGAGGGAGAAGAACGTGTGTCTGCTGCGGAACGTCAATATCCGGAGTTACAGGTGTCGCCAGCAGTTCTGTCTAACGTGGAATCTCCGAGAATCCGAATCTCCATCAATTTGGAACCCCCATCGAACTCGGGGATGTTTAAAACCAGCTACCATCCGCGAGTCGGTGGTTTCGTCGCACATGGCGGAAACAATTATCAGCGCGGTTGTACACCTGAAGGGTGGTGTAGGGTGAGCGCGCTGACAAACAAGCAAGCAAGAAGATATTCACCTTTGGACAGAGTGGACAACGGAAGCGGGCGCGGAGGTTTTCGCTCTTGTGGACCTCAAGGTGGCGTTTGCAGTCGGGCTCGCGAGAAAATGCCTGGTCGCAAACTGGGCAGCGAAATCGTTTCTGAGATTGCGGAAACATTGAAGATGTCGCTAGGTGTTGTGTTTCCATCTTGTTGGAGCCGTGAAAGCGTGTCTTTTGCTTAACGCAAGAACCAGAAGACGAGAAGAGGAAGAGGAGGAGGGGTTTGACAACTGGCGCTTAGCTAGCGGCTTCGGCCGTGATAACAGACTCTAAAAACGGTGATAGCGCGGACACGGTTCGAGCCCTCTCATTACTTCCGCCCCCGTCTCCCTCCATCTGATACGTCACAGTACGGTTTTATTCTCCAGGGTTTCTGCTGGTCTCCCACTTGCAGAAACAGAAGGCGATTCAGTTACCGGTCAGAGAGTTTTGGCGTTGAGGACTCGCACGCTGGAACTTGTATTTACCAGGAAGACTGACGCGCAGACGCGAGAGTAGTTCGTGACGAGACACTACAACACACGCGAAACGGACTTGTATAGCTGCCATGGCGGGAGGTGGCGTGAGCGTCTGACTCAGCGCGACTAGGGACTATCTGCTCGCTCATTGTGGCAATACGCGAGGACTTTGCAGCTGACACCTTCGGCTCTAAGACTGTGGTTCCCGAGGCGCCACTTTAGGACCCTAAGCGGCTGAAGACAGCTTACGGGGACCATATTACGGATTGATTCGAAAAGGCCAGCTGTTGAGTTTCGACGGCGAGCGTATCAATAATGGTAACAATGATCGTGTGAGCTCTAATGTGCATTAGTTGGATTCTTGAGTTCATTTTAGTCATCTACAGTACACGAACTATTCCGTTGGTCTGTTCCTTGAACGTGGCAATGCACCGTGCCAGCCGCCGTCGGCCGGTGCGAAACGAAATCCAGTATGCATCTCCATCGTCGCATGTAATGAGTGTAACATCCGGTGGGCCATAGGCGCAGAACCATGGCACAAATACTGGGCGGGAGACCCTGCGCTGCTGACCATCCTCATCTTGTCGCAGCACAAACTCGATCGCAGAATATCGGGACTGGAGCCAGCTGGACACATAACCCAAACTTTCACCCGGTCCAAACGGAAGTAAGAGTGTACCGTTTTCCGAGTATTTGCAGAAGTGAGCCACACGTGCGAGCGCAGGTCCGTTGCGGAAGTCCTGGATGGCACAGCGAAATCTGACAGCCGTCTCGCCGAGCGACTCGGTGCGCAGGACGTTCGCAGATACTGGCGGGATACTATAGCATGGAATAGCATTGCCGATGTAGGGTTTTGATGGCGGGAAGATGGTTGAGGATAGCAGAGGGCGGATGTCGACGTAGGCGTGAAGGTTCAAAAGCTGCGAGTCTGTGCGGGCTGCGTACATGATCTGAGCGGATAAGGTATTGAGTTCGTGTTTCTCTGAACAGACAAAAGACTGTCGCACCTTTGCAACCAAAGCCTGCAGAATGTCGTTGGAGCTTACGATAGGCCGGTCCTTCGCTCCGGTTGCCTCTACTTCCTTGTTCGCCAGAACCTTCTGCTCTGCGACCCATCGCTTAGGAACGCGAACGGATACACCTTCCTTTGGGCCGCGTGTGACTATCAACCACACGAGTTGGACTATCACGATGATGTTGGACAAAAGGCTCTGAAGGCGGTACCCACGATTGGTTTCCAGCGGCCAGGGATCCTCATGCTGTCCTGCAGCCTCCGCTGCCGCAAGCAATTCTGAAGACACGAGCGGATGGAAGTCTCTCGGGCATGCAACAATTGAGTCGAGCTCGTTGCGCGTGGCTGCGGCCCATGCACGAAAGAGAATCGCAATACCCTCCGCGTCGGCGAGGATGTGGGGAAACGTGAACCCCAAGAGAACGTAATTCTTGTATGCTTCCACGTGGGCGTGAAGAGCGGACTGGTTGGGGTCGGCAAAGGTTAGCTTGCGCGCAGCGCCACGAAAGTGAGCTTCGTCGCCGTCGGGAATGACGACTGGACCCGCGTCGGCATCGTTATCGTAGGTGTAGCTGAGAAACGGCACAGCCCCTTGCGGCGCGTCTTCATCCTCGTGGAAGGTCGAAGAGAAGGTGACTGGCGTTCGCTCGGCGTCAAGGTCTCGCGGAATGTGCAGCTCGAAACCGTTGAGGCTCTGTGTAGCGTGTTAGTACAGGCATCTAGACCAAGCTCGGCTTTGGGTTGTGGAGCATGCCTTTCGATTCTTCACAACTCTCGCGGCTGCGCGTGGGACCTTCTCGCGGATAGCCCTGAACAGTGCGTCGCGCAACGGCTCAACATTGGGCGGTCCCCGTGGGTCCGCAGGAAGGACAAGGCCGACAGTTAAAATAGCATCGTATGCGTTAAGGTCGATTGCAGACGCTGGAAAGACATCCATCGTGGCAGGAGGGAGAAGAGAGTTCAGTCTGCCGCAGCGATCCACACGTCAGGCGACTGCGCTGTGATACGGAATCTCCGAATTTCCAACAACAAATTGCAACTCCCGCCAAATTGGGACAGGCGACAGACAGGTGACAGGCGGTGGGCGGAAACGGCATTGTGTGGAGGCATGATGTTTGAGAGTGACAGGGGAAAGAGAGGGGAAGAACCGACGGCCCGAAGTGAAGTGAACCTCTGGTCATCTTCGGCTGAGATTCACCTGCTTGCACTGAACAGATTCGCACCCGAAAGCAAGATATGGTGATCAATCAGTGTGATTGAGCAAATGAGCGACCGGTGTACAAACGAGTGAGCCATCGGCGACCGACCCAGGATCTACTGAGCTACGGGAACACGGATAGAATGATGGAGAGGAGAAGCGGCATCAAGCCTGAGAGCAACCAAGGACAGAAGGATAGCCACAATTGCGGCGCGTGATGCGCTAGCCCCAAATTAGATGATCGCCGAGAAAACTGGGACCCAAGGTGAGTATATTCAACCGCTCACTCGTGTTAGCGGACGGGCTGGATGCCCTGTCGGTTCTTCCCATGGTGATGCCCGCGGAAGCCGTTTCCGCCATTCCAGTATCCACCGTGGCCATGACCATGGCCAGAGCCACGGGTGTGAGAACGGATAGCAGAAGTCGACACATGAGGTGTTGTGGCCGGCGGCGTCGTGGTGGTAGGAGTCTTGGTCGCGGTAGAGCTGGTGGAAGCCGGCAGCGAGTGTGAAGTGGACGTCGACGTCTCAGTCGCTGAGGTCTCGAGCTCAGTCTCCGATACGGAGGGTGAAGTAGTTTCCTGACTACTGGTATCCGTTGGAGGCGACTCGGTAAGGGTAGGAGTAGGCGAAGATGAGGTCGAGCCGGAAAGACTGCTCGTCGAGGTCGCACTCGGCAACCCGTCCAACCCACCAGGGCCAGTGATATCAAGCAACGCAGAAGTCGGCTTCATCCCCGGAAAGAAAGTTGTTGGAATTGGCGGCACAGTGAACGCCGCTGTGCTCGGGAATGGCGATGGATGATCATTCGCCATCCTCGTAGCCGAATATCTCGCCGCCGGTGCCGAAACCACCGTCTTACTGAACTCATACGCACTAACCGGCCCCTCGCGCAGACATGCACCCTTCCCAAACGCATTCTGACACGTCCATGCAACCTCATCTCCATCCGTCGTCCACAAATCGACGTTCTCCAGCGTGATGTCCGTACACGGTACGTCTTTATCGCACTCGAGTCGAATCGCCGGCCGTTTCGCATCGCGGTTGCATCCGCGCCAGTTGCGGAAGGTCAGGTTTTGCAGTTGGACGCCTTCGGCCCCGCGGTTGGCCATCCAGGCTTCGTTGATAGTGAGCATGTTGGCGCTGTCGTGCATGATTATGTTTTCCCAAAGCATGTTGCGCACGATGCCGGAGCCGCCGTTGGTCTTGATGTATGCGCCGGTTGCGCGGTTGAGATAGATGTTGCGGTACACGACGTCGGTGATGTTTGTTCCTGTGACGCCTTCAGAGAGAGGAAGGAGCGGCAAGAAACAACAACGCACCAGTGCCAAGCGAGCCGACGGCGTTGCCACCACTGATGTTGCAGTAGACCGTCTCGACCAAGACATTGTGGCTACCCTGCTTGATAGTCACACACTCGTCTCCATTGGTGATCTCGATATCGTGTATCCACGTATTGACCGCCGACACATCGAACGCGTCCGTCATACCCACTGTAATCCCTCTCAGGATCATATTATATATCTCCCCATTCCGCACGTTGTCCAGGACGACGTAATACGACGGCGAATCGACCAATGCGAGTCCGTGCATCGAGAAACCGTCGATATCTTGCAACCGCATGAATCGCGGACCGTACTTGCCGTCCTTGAGAAACTCGAAGCCGAACCCCTGGATCGCACCCTTCGAGTTACCACTGAAGAACTCAAAGTCCTTAATCCCACGCATCGTGAGGAGAGTTCCACCTGCCGTACCACGGCGGATAATCGTGCCATCGAGTTGCAGCGCGACGTTCGTTCCGCCGCGCAAGTTGATACGCGATTCGAGGCCGTAAGAGCCTGGTGGAATGTAGACGAGCCCACCTTTCTTGCAGGCTTGCCATGCGGAGTAGAGGGCGGGTCCGAAGTCGGTCTTGCCGTTGGGTTTGGCGCCGTAGTTGAGTACATTGCAGACTCTGACGGCGGCTTTCTGTTGGTATGTCGTCGTGGGACCAACGGGGCCTGCCAGCTGGCCAGAGACGAGAGCAGCGCTCAGCGCCAGTACGAGCAGGGACTGCAACATGAAGGAGAGGGATGCGGGGAGTGGGGAAAGAAGGGAATTATGAGAGCAAACGCGCGCGAGCGTGAGCTTTTGAGGACAACAGAACAGTCGTGATCGGTCGCGGAGCAACTTGCATGGACTGTATCCCAGCACCTCAGGAACATCGGCAACCATCACGTCGTCGTGGGTTTGTGTGTGTAGAGACTCGAGCCGGACCAGCTGCCGGATCAATACGCACGACCGCCACAGTCTCCACGTCTGGGAACACACAGCGAAAAATCGACGCGGGTGTTTGTAGGCTTGGACTGACGTTCGGAGTGTATCTCGACAGTTATGGTCTCACCTGGTATTGATATAAACCTTAGGGATGTCAGGAGCACAGGGGGGACAGTAACACAACAACATGTAAAGGAAAGCGAGGAGATGTGCGGGGATGAGTGCATGGTGAGTGATGAATACAGCAGGATGTGGCGAGAGATGGGGGTACAACCAAGAAAAGAAAAAAACAGAGGAGCGTACATCGATCACGCCTCGGCCACGGCAGGAGTGAATTGACCAGAACCGGGCGGAGGCTGTTGGAGGTTGGGGATGGGTAGCGGCTGGACGAGACTTGGGTCCGGCATCGCATAGGGATCCGGCGCGGTATACATCGGCTTGTAAAACACCGTCGTGATATACTGCCCATGACATTAGCACCCCTCAAACAACACCAAAAACGAACTCAAACACACCTTCTTCTTGTACCGCACCGTATCGCACACCGCAATGACACCGTCCCGTATAGCTGACGTCCCCAGATGGTGCAACACGACATGGCTGGGAACCGGCAACACGGCATCATCGTCCCCATGTGGCGCCTCCACCAGAATCGCGCTGGTGGTATTCGTCGGCAGACTCAAGGACTCCGGGAGACTTCCTCCCCTCGTATCCTGCGACAACGGACTAGGCCCATGCGTCCTATCCCGCTCGCTACGTCTCCCTCCCGACGCCTTCTTATCCTTGTCCTTCCCCTTACTCCGACCAGGCGTACTCGCCACCGCACTCGTCAGCGCCGTCTTCTTCGCTTTTGTTCCCAGGACCGGTTTATCGAGGTGTCGCGGAAGAAGCGGAGGATGCGGGTGAAGCGGCATCGGAGGGATCGGGATCGTCTTGCGCTGTTCCGCCGTCAACGATTTATGTTCGTTCCATTCCTCCTCCTCGCGCTGCGCATGGATCAACTGGATGGGAATCTCGTTCGTCCACGGCGGACTCGAGCCCGAGGGGTCTTCCGGGTTCCCAGGTTCTTTGAGCCACGTAGAAGCAGAGTGCATGGGTGGATGGTGTTCGCGTCCGCCGCTGGGTGCGTCCATGGGCTGGGGTGGGAGGGGCGGCATGACGGTGACGTAGTTGACGAGTTCGCCGTCTTCCTCGGGCGCGAGTGGGAGGTCGGACGTGATGTGTTGTTGTCCGTCGACGAGGAACTTGAGCGGCATGTTCCCCACGGGCAGTCTGATCGTCTCCGACCATATCTCGCGCTCGGGGTTGTACGTCAACCTCGTCTGACCATTGTGTCGGTCCTGCACCCACACCTCTGGCAACTGGTTCGGATTCGGCTGTTTAGGCTGTTCGACGGTCGGAGCCAGAGTAGACTTGTCAGGCGTCCAAGTGATCAGAGTGGGCAGTTCCATTTGGT
>Ga0247815_10001542_pt1 | contig 17582 bp, 13 predicted proteins | sample UWRJL194509B1_FD_181014 | JGI IMG/M metagenome (GOLD analysis project Ga0247815, IMG submission 181014) | Plant litter microbial communities from Arlington Agricultural Research Station in Wisconsin, United States - UWRJ-L194-509B-1 | ecosystem: Environmental > Terrestrial > Plant litter >...
AGATAATTGCTGTTATTAACCATAAAGGGGGAACAGGAAAAACAACCTCTACGCTGAATATTGGCGCCGGATTGGCCCGTGCAAAAAAAAGGACTTTATTAATTGACATTGATCCGCAATCGAATTTGACGGAAGGCCTCGGACTGAGAGATGTCCAGACATCCATTTATGACAGCATAAAAAATGACACCCCACTCCCTATCGTGTCTATCTCAGAATACCTGGATATTGTGCCATCATCCCTCGACTTACTAGGTGCGGAAATTGAGCTGGTATCGCGACTGGGAAGAGAAACTATTTTGAAAAGATTGTTGAAAGCAGTACCTGAAAAATATGATTATATCCTGATTGATTGTGCCCCGGCTTTAGGAATGCTTACTGTAAATGCTCTGGTTGCAGCAGACACGGTATTGATCCCATTAGAAGCAGAGTATTTTGCCTACCGTGGAATTGACAGGCTAGTGGCAATTATTTCCGATGTAAGGACTCACTACAATGAAAACCTTACGATCGGTGGTGTGTTCATTACCAAAATAAACCCAAGAAGGGTAATTACTGAGCAGATTACCGGAAGTATTAAAAAATATTTTGAGGATAAGTTGTTTAAGACATCCATCAGGATAAATGTAGCACTTGTAGAGGCGCAATTAAAGGGAATAGATGTTTTTGAATATGCCCCGGCATCAAACGGTGCATTGGACTATGCTGAACTGACAGATGAAATTTTAGTAAAAATATAACATTATGGCAAAGAAAAACTTAAGCGGCATAGAAGACAATGTCAAAAATTTAGGGGGCGTATCTGCCTTATTCAATTCACCTTCAAGAGAGGAAGCAACAAAACCTGAAAACCAGTCAGCCTCTGCTGATGACGAAACGGTTACTTATCCGTTAAGACTGAAAAAAAGTTCATTGAAAACGTTGAAAATACTGGGTGCCCAGCGCGGAGTAACGGTAAGGGAACTCATTATGTCAGTTATAGAAAAGGAATATGATCTCTGATTATACTGCCCAAACATTTTCGCTTAAAAGGGGTTGTTACTGCAGATGAAACTAAGCTTAATTATCCTCTCCTGTATTCTGCCAATTTCCCTCGCGGCGCAGCAACCTATCAAAAGTAAATATAACCTTTTCAGGCCTACCCCTAAAACCGAAATGAGGGATATGGATACTGACCGTCCGGATGTTACAGAATCACCCTTCACCGTAGATGCGGGGCACATTCAATTCGAAACAGATCTGACGAAATTCGAGAAGGAAAAGTCTGAAAGCACACTAACGAAAACTACACTACTCAATCAGTTGAACGTAAAAATCGGGCTCACAAACAGTACGTCGGTACAGGTTAATATTCCATCTTATGGCATACAGCATGAAACAGATCTGGCCAGTGGAGAACGTACAAAAACTCATGGTATTGGTGATCTAACTGTGCGTGTTAAACAAAACCTGACGGGCAATGACCATGGTAATTTCGCGCTTGCAATTTTACCCTATTTGAAATTCCCTACCTCAAAACTGGATGACGAAAGCAGGTATGAAGGTGGAATCATTATCCCTTTTCAAATCAAATTGCCCCATGAGTGGAAACTTGGGATGGAATTTGAAGGCAGCCGTCTGAAAGATGACGACGGGAAACTCATGCACAATGAGTTTTTACAAGCCCTAACGGTGAGCCATGAATTACTGAAACATCTGCAAGGCATTGCAGAAACGTATTATAGCTACGATCTCAAAAAACATCATTGGTCGAACTTTTTGAACGCCGCAATGCAGCTGGACGTATTGGATAACCTTAAACTGGATGCAGGCCTCAATTATGGTCTTCAGTTTGATGCATCCAATACCTATTTCATAGGCGCGTCTTTCAGGATGTAAGCAGTCGTTTTTTCTGGCGCCCCAGTTTAAACATTGCCGGCACCCAGTTTAGCTATACTGACACGCCAATATTAAACATTGCTGACACTCAGTTTTAGACATTGCTGACACCCAGTTTTAAACATTGTTGCTACTTATTTTTAAACAGGCTGGCATTCAGTTAAACATTGTCGATAGGGATCTGAAACCAAAACTCAGAGCCCTCATTTTCTACACTATCTACTCCAATTGTTCCCCGGTGCCTGCTGATAATCTCCGCCGAAATATACAGGCCCAGCCCCAGCCCGGAAATCATTGAAGTAGCATCAACTACCCGGAAAAACCGGTCGAAAACTTGTTTGGTCTTGTTTTTAGGTATACCAATCCCATAATCTTTAACCGTAACCCTGACATCGCCGTCAATTATTTCAGTATATACTACAGCAGTCTTGGTATTTGGCGAATATTTAATCGCATTTGACAGGAAATTGTGGATGACCTGTTCTATCCTGTGCTGGTCACCGTAGACTTCAATATTATCAGCTTTCTCCAGGATGATCGTACTGTTATCAGCACCATGGATATCACCAATACACTCTTCCAGAAGTTGTCTGAGATTAAACCGGGTGAAATTGAACTGCATTTTACCCGCCTGTATCTTAGTGACGTCAAGCAAGTCATTTACCAAAGAAGTAAGGTTACCCAGCTGCCTGGTTGCTTTCTCAATAAAACCGAGCATTGGACTACCCGAATTACTTTTTTGGGCCAATCTCAGGGCCAGCTGTAAAAAGCCCTGAATACTGGTAATTGGGGTCTTAAGTTCGTGGCTTGCGATACTCATAAATTCATCCTTTCTCAGCATGAGTTCTTTAGTTGCCTGTTGTGCTTTGATAAGATCTGTTACCTCAAACCCAAAAAAAGCAATACCATCTATTTCACCATTATCTGCAAAAACAGGTGCATGAATATAATCAAACCAATGTTCTTTAATTTCATTGGTTGCCGGATCAGACTTTATAAAGTGATGAGTTTTCTCGACAAAGGTTTCGCCGGTTTGCAGTACGCGGGCTTCAATTTTCTGAAGTTCGGGATCGCTTGTGTTAAGACCTGGTGCTGATGATGGTTTCCCAAGATATTCAGCTTCTCCATTAAAGTCAATAAAGGCATTGTTGACAAATTCATATACGAGATCCGCCCCTCTTCTGATGCTGATTAACGCTGGCGCATTTTTAAAAATGCTATAAAACTCATCCTGCTGTTTTTTAATCAGTTTCTGCAACTCATTACGGCGTTGCTCCATACGTTTCTGCTCAGTAATGTTGATTACGTAAGTGACCAGTTCGGTATCATTGGATTCATCCAAAATGGCAGAGCCTACAAGCACCGAAATACGGCTGCCGTTTTTACAGACAAATTCCTTTTCAAAAGGATGGCTAACGCCATGGTTTCTCACCTGTAACAAGGCATCCTCAGTTATGTGCAGAAACTCGGGTGGTGTGATACTATTCAGATAGAGTGAATTGGATAGATCATCCCTTTTATAACCAATCATATCCAGGTATGCGTCATTCGCATCTTCAATCAGGCTCGTTTCCAGATCAGAGAATACCATACCTATAACATTGGAATCAAACACTTTCCTGAATTTCCGTTCGCTGGAGCTCAATTTGGTTTCAACCTCAATAAGTTTGGTAATATCTACCATGGTACCCACCATCCGGAAGGGAGTCTGAAAATCATCATGCATAATGGTTCCCCTGTCAAGGATTATCGCATAACTACCGTCAGCTTTTTTAACCCTATACTCTGCAGACCACTGCTTTTTATTATCGTTGATAGCTCCGAAAACGCTTTCTTTTACAGCGTCTACATCATCCTGATGTATTTTATCAAACCAAAAACCAATAGTATTACTTTCGTTGCCTGCTTCATAACCAAACATCGCGGTGAAGTTATCACTGCGCCACATGGTATTGCTCACCAGGCTCCAGTCCCATATTGTATCGTTAGTAGCCCGGGATACCTGATTAAACCTTTCTTCGCTTTCAGAAAGCTCACGCGTACGTTCGCTAACCTTATGTTCAAGATCGGTATTCAGCTTTTTGAGCGTTTCTCTGGTTGCGATAAGCTCATTATAATTTTTTCTTAATTTTAGCGCCGCAGCTTTTTGATCTGTAGTATCTGTCAGTGTCGCAGCAAAACCGTCCGACATTTTTACCGCCACCATATGGTACCATCGCTCATGCAATGAAAATTCATGTTCGATAGCAACACCCTTTTCTACTAAATTGATATATTTTTGAAACAGGTTGCCCTCACAAAGTTCAGGAAGCTGCTTTACCAGCAGTGCATCTTTAATGTCTTCTTTGCTTCTTTCCAACAAACTTATTGCTGCATCATTGCTGGACACACACTTGAAGTCGGTAATAAAATGGTCCTGATTACGAACAGCGGTGAAAGCAAGGATGCCGTTCAGGCTGGCATTAAATACCCCACTGATGATATTGTTCAGTTCTGTGATCCGGGATATATCAACGAAAGTAATGACCACCCCGTCGTTTCGCCTGTCTTTTCTCAAATAAGGCATAATGCGCATTAGACTTCTGTCACCACTTTTAAGCAGCACCTCTTTCTCAACGATATGATTTGATAGCAATACGGAACGAATGTCTGCAGAAAGGTTATCCGCTTTTATATTGTTGGAGATATGTTCAATCGATCTTCCAATATCAGCGTCGATCAGGTTAACCATACTTGTAGCAGCGGGATTAAATTTCCGAATATAAAGTCCGGCGTCCAGAAATACCTGTCCAATGTCTGTGCTTCTGAAATAATTGTCAAGGTCATCATTCAGGTCAACCAATTCCTTAATCTTAATCTGGTGCTCTGTATTTAACGTATGCAGCTCTTCATTAAGTGACTGAAGTTCCTCATTGCTGGATTGAAGCTCTTCGTTGGCAGACAATAACTCTTCATTGGTAGACTGCAATTCTTCATTGGTGGTCTCCATTTCTTCCACTGCCATTTGCAGGTTACTACGTGTTTCATTCAACTCCGCCTCGAGCTCGTAGATATATTCATTGTGTTGGTCACCAGACAAAACTGCCAGGTTAAGCTCTTCCTTTTCAGGGATAATCTCTGCAATATTTTCAGAGAAAATCACCATCGTGTAAGTGTCCTCGGGGCCTGGCGGCTGAATGGAAACATTAAGGTACACATCATTGTCAGCCCGGTGGATACGCAGCCTGTTGATCTGCACCTTGACTTTCTCTTTCCAAACTTTTCTCAATGCAGTATTCAGCACGATGGAAATTTCCTTAGGTACCATTTTAAGGATATTCAGCTCAATTTTTTGGTCGGGCAGGGAGAGAAACTGCCTGTAGTTACCAACGGCTTCCTGAATAACATATTCTTTATCAATAAAAACACCAACATAACCAAGGTCTGCTGTGATAAATTTATTAAAGCGCTTTTCAACCTCCGTAATGGGCTGTTCGGCAACTATATTTTTTTTGCTTCTTTCCTGTTGGGAAAGCAATCTCCCTCCTGTATTGTAAGTATTAAAAGACGAATAGTTAATTTTCCCGGATTTCTGATAAAACTTCCATTTTCCGGAGATCTCGGTGATGCCTTCTTTTATAGGGTTAGCAGTTTCACTGGATCCCAGAAAAAGATATCCCCCATCATTTAAAGAAAAATGAAAGGTGGACAGAATTTTATCCTGCAGGATATTGTTCATATAGATCAGCATATTCCTGCAACTGACTAAGTCATTTTTTATAAATGGCGGAGACTTTGTTACGTCATGTTTTGCAAAAACTATCTGTTTCCTAATTTCAGGAATCACACTATAAAACTTACCTTCCCTCACAAAATATTTCCTGAGAATAGCAGGTGAAACTTCCTTGGCTATACTCAACGGGTATTGGTTCCTGGCTGCAATTTCGATACTTTCTTCATCAATATCTGTAGCAAAAACTTTCACCTCAATATTTTTATCCATCTTTTCAATGCATTCGTTGATGCTGATGGCTATTGAATAAGCTTCCTGACCGGTACTGCATGCGCAGACCCAAACTTTGATGGTATCTTTGCCTGATTTACCGGCAATAATATCTGGAAGGATATCTTTACGCAGCATTTCAAAGCATTGCCTGTCCCTGAAAAACTTTGTAACGCCTATCAGAAAATCCTGCCCAAGAATACCTACTTCCTCGTCATTGTCCTTTAAAAACCTCACGTAATCGTCCAATCTGGTAAAGCCATTTTCATTCATCCGCCGACCAATCCGTCTGATGATGGTAGCGGTTTTATAAAGATGAAAGTCATGCCCGCTTTTTGCGTGCACCAAAGTAAAAATCGCATCAAGCAGCTCCTCATCTATGCGTCCGTCCTGCAGTACTTTTACCGGTTCCTCATTTACATAATTAAATAGCTCTTCGTAAATCCTTTCCGGTGGAAGTATGAAATCTGCATCGCCAGATGATATAGCGCTATTGGGCATTCCGTCAAACTTAGCAGTTGCGGGATCCTGAACAATCACCATTCCACCAAATTCTTTAACACTGCGAATCCCTTTGGTACCATCAGTGCCTGTACCAGACAGAATAATTGCTATGGCTTTGTCTTTTTTATCTTCTGCAAGCGTATGCAAAAAAGTATCTATTGCTGTATTGGGAGCCTTTACCAATGATTTATTGGCTAATTTTAAGCGTCCCTTATTCACAGTCATTAACTTATTATTTGGAATGATATATACACAATCCTGCTGGATTGCCATATCATGTGCCGCTTCAAACACCTTCATATGGGTGTGTTTAGCTACAAGTTCTACCAGCAGGCTTTTATAGTCGGAAGATAAATGCTGTATTACGATGAAAGAGAAACTTGAGCTCTCCGGCATGTGGTCAAAAAACTCATGTATAGCCTCAAGGCCTCCTGCGGAAGCGCCAATAGCCACGATGTATTTATCGTATCTTACATTTAAACCCTGATCTTTAGATTCAGCTCTGCTCATGAAATTAGTGTAGTAATTGTTTTGCACGGAATTCGAAGAGGAAGTTCCGTAATGATTCAGCAACCTCAAGTTCATGACTTGTCCATGGAAGCGAGTGTTGGGAAACTGTCTGTTTCCACAGTTCAAAGGAGTTGCGCGGATGATAAACTTTGCTATCTTTTTCAAAGTTGATAGCCAAGTTTGGATTACCGCCCCAGCTAATGTCTTCAATCAGCTCTGGTCTGAAACAAACCACAAAATCTGCTTTATTTGTATTGATTGGGATAAATATCAACCCACTTACACGGTCGGCATATTCTTCTGCCTCTGCATATAAGCCAGCAATATAATCTGTAGAGAAGACCTTATCCTGGTTTTTTCCCTCCAGCCAAAGCAACAGGTTTTCGAGTTCATCTTTCCCGGGAACAAGTCCTGTACTTTCAATTTTTCCATTAAGTACCAGCACTGCTCCGGTAGCACCAAACAACGACATTATGTTGGCCTCCTGGTGATGCATGAGGCCAGCTGCGAGTTCTCCATCTGAATATACCTGATCAGTAAGTATTATCCGTTTCTGCTGGAGTTCCTGAGCAATCTGGTAGCGCTCTTTATTGATCAGGAGGCTAATTTTATTTGAAATAACGTCTGACAACCACTCAAATGTGGAACACACTTCAAAGTCAATATATTTAGGCCCTATGTGGTGGCAGGAAATAAGCCCCCAGAGGGTATCGTTATAAATTACCCGGATAGACATCGAAGCCTCAATACCCATGTTCTTCATATACTCCAGATGCACAGCAGCAACGCCCCTTAAATTACAATCTGAAAGATCTGTAAAGGCATTGGTAACCGGATTAATAACTGGATAGAGGCGGACAGGCTTATAGTTCCTGTCTGGAATGAGACGGTAAGGATTTTTAAGATATAACTGCCGTGCCTGTTTCGGCACATCAGATGCGGGGAAAGTTTGCCCAAAATAGGCAGAGAGCCGTTCGTCTTTATTTTCCGCAATCACAGTTCCGTTCCATTCTTCGTCAAACTGGTACATTAACACGCCATCGAATCCGGAAATATTACGGAGTTCGCGTATAGCAATATCGCAAACCTGTTGCACTGTAGCGGCCAGATCTATCGTAGCACTGATATGTTTTATTCTTTGATAAGTATCAGAAAAGCTACTACTTCCCCCGGTACCCGCTTTCTCAAGTTCAATAATCAGAATATCTGATTTAATATGTAACAGTGCATTAAAAGTGTCTGTTATAGAAGAATCTGAAAAACCCAGCGACAATGGAACTCTTTCTTTTATTCCCTTATTTACAAGATCACTTATTTTTAAAAGATCATCATGCTCAATACAGTCAGAAAGCGGAGAGCCGATAATATCCTTTAGTTCTTTATGCAGCAGACCAGAAACATTTTCACTCACCTGAACAAAAAGTAACGACTTAATATCCAGAACCAAAAGATAGCCATAATCCTGGATGGAATTAATATGATGAAGCGGTAAACTTCCGCAAAAATCTGAATCAAAGTTCTTTTTTTCAGCCATGTTTGTTGCCCTGTGCAGGTTTAATTTTATAAGGTGAGTGGTAATACCGCAGAGTAATATTATATTATTATTTCTGGATCACACCAAACAGTGTACCAAAACTAACCAAAATCATTTGAACGCCAGTTTCTCCAACATTATAATTACTTCTAGTTTACTTGTAAAATCCCTATGTCTACCGGGCTCTAAACCATATACAATCCCAGGACCTGATCATACGAAAACGAACAAATTTTACCTCTTATTATATAGATACTTGAGTGGCGTCGACTGGGTTTAAATATAATGACCACCTTCTGATGGAAGCTGTTCTATGAATTCAGCTATTTCATCAAGATAAGGTTGAAGACAGGCAGCATCAGTGACCCAAACAAAACAATCAAGTTGCTGAGTTTTTTCCTGCCACATTTCACCCATCAGAAAAGCATCCCAGTATATACAGAAATACCCAAGTGTGCTGTCCAAAATTGAAAGTTTTCTGATTTCACCTCCCAATAAGCCTTCAAATACATACATATCCATCCTCATAACCTGAAATGAAGAAATGAAACATTAAACAGCGGATAAAGTTTTATATGAATGTTTTTAACACTGCTACACATTGTCTTTATCTTCAGCCTCTTTAGTAATTAATAGTAAATATCTGATCTGAAAAGACCTCATACGAATCCATTCCCTGCTGCAGTCCGTTGGCTCATGCTGGTTGAATCATATAAGTATAGATAGAGAGATTATTTCCTAAGGGCTTTGATTGCCAATGCAGCTACTAAACCTCCAAAAACATACCACGTTACAGTTAAGGCTTTGGTTTTATCTGTCTTGGTAATTGGTGCGTCACTTAAACCCAGGGGTTCTGTAAGAAAAAGCGCACCGAGCCCGGCTCCAAGTCCGTAACCCGCACCGCGTAATATTATATTCTCTTTTTTACCATTACCAATCAAACTATAATAAAGAGCGTTACTTACCAAATCACCCGCTAGTGCAGCTACAAACAACGAATCCCCTGTTGGTGGTTCCAGACCAGCGGCTTCCATACTGTTACTTATCGCTTCCTCACCTACAAGATTAATTTGCGGTGCGTCATGGTCCAAACGTTTCACGGTTTCGTGTAGTATGTTAAGTGCGATTGCCCCTGCAAGGCCCCCAAGTATGTTCTTTATTGCTCTCATAGCTCCTTTATTATGAATTAACCTAATATTATAAGATAAGTATATAATCCGCAAAAAGGTTTTACAATTCAGCAGCCTTGTGGCTGGTTTGCAATGACTACGCGATGGCTACTGCAGGCAGGTCCTTTTTATCTTTTTGCTTCATCTTATAAAAACTGTAAAAACCTACTAAAGCCAGACTTAGGCTAAAAAGATCAAAAATCATTATGTCACTTGCACCAGCAGCATATGTTTTCCAAATCCAATTTCCTGAATAGATGCCGTTAGCAACTGGTATGAGCAAACTAAAGATACTTCCTAACAGTACAGTTTCCTGATTAGTACGTTTAAGGTTTCTCCTGAAAATATAGTAAGCTGAAAACAACAACCATCCATAAAAGTAAAAGTGATAAATAAATGCCTGATCCACTGCACTATTAACCTTTACAGCGATAAAAGTTAGTGCTGTGACAGGGAACATCGACATACATGCGGCCATAAATATATTGGCAAGCCAGAAGTTAAACTTCCTTTTATGGGCCGGTATGCTATCTTTTTCTCTACCTACCAGCCATACCAATATCCCTGATATAATCACCACACAGCCCATTAAGCCTAAAATAAAGTAAACTATCTTTAAAGCATAACCTCCGTAATCACCAAAATGGAGCCTGTAAATGATACTTTTTACCCGGTCGATATAAGTTACATTGTCTATTGGTGATTTTTGGTATATAATTTTGTCATCCTGCACCCTATAAATAACCCTCCCGGTCCCCGAGAAATTATCTTTCTTATTTGCTGTACCTTCTACGATAACATGCATCGATGTATCACCGTAATTTTTAACAATCAGCCTTTGTATAAATGGGTCGCCCCACATCTTCCTGGTTCGGTCAACATATGATTGTACGTCGATTTTCTGCGTTAACCGGCTATAGCCATAGGTATATTCCCTGGCGTCAGAATAATCCAGATCCTGGAAAATTTTCTCCGACTTACCATCATAAAAAATATAAGTGAAAGGAGTGATCAGCACCGTGTTAAAAATCAGCACAATACCTGTAACTGCATAGATAAACTGATAGGGAAAACCAATTACACCGAGAGCAGTATGCGCATCAGTCCAGACCGTTTTTGCTTTGGACCAGGGTCGGAATACAAAGAAATTGGAAACTATTTTGTCCCAGTGCAGCATCAACCCTGTGATCAATGCAAACAAAAACAGAAATGCAACCAGACCGGCTATCATATAACCAAAAGCAAAACCGAGGCGTATTGGTACCTGATTTAGTTGTGCCAGGAAGTGCAAACGGTACAGGAACTCGCCCATGTCATAAGACTGCTCATAGGTTTTACTATCACGTTTGATAAAATTATATTTAAAGTATTGCCCATCGCCTTCGCGACGACGACCACGTCCCTTTTCTTTTTTTGCCTCTGGTTTCTTTTTTGGAACGAGTGTACTGTCTTTCGAGGCAGACATATCTACATAAGTATCAAAAGTCTTCTCCTGAAAAAAAAGCGAAATGTCCCTTCCGGTTAGGTTATACTGTTGATTTAATGAATCCAGCAGTCTATCATATCTGATCACCTGTTTCTCATGTGATACATAGGAAGAATTGGACTGCCAGGCCGATATTTCCTTCTTAAAAAAAGAATATGATCCTGCAAAGAATATGACGAACAAAATCGCACAGATAAAAATACCGCTGATCGTATGTGTGTGAAAATAAATATTATACTTTCTGTTATTCATTAGGCGGTTATAATTTTAATAAGATTGGAAGAGAAAACAAAAGGGTCAGCACGATATATAAAAGCCAGATTTTCCACGCTTTTTCTGCCAAAAATGCGAATAACAATAGAACAGCCCAAAGAATATATCCTGTAATCGCAGCGGTCATTACTACAAGCTTAGGCTCAAAGACATAGCCGAACAACTGGTGAAAAGAGATCATCACGCAATAACCACCTATAAATCCGGCTGTGATCTTGAGAAATCTCTGAAAAGGAGACTTGGTGAGGTATTTTTTATTCGCTGGCATGTTAAAAAATAATGATTTCAAAAATTAGTGACAGCCCATATAAGATGATCAGATGTCTGGCAGTGATATACCGAAACGGGGACAACAATACAATAAGACTACCAACTGCCATAAGTACTACTATAAATGTAAAGATGCCAGCGCCAGTACCGGTGAACAAGATGAGCAAGAACAACGATATTAATAATAGAACCATACTTACACTTCTTGACAGCAGTTTACCCGATACCATTTTCTTAGCCCATTCAGGCCTCCCCTCCCATTTATTTTTCTTGGAAAGGTTGTATAACAGTAAAAAAGCCAGAAAAATTAAAGCTATAACAGTACTATACATAATTGCTGCAGTAATTAAGAAGGGAAGAATCAGGTAACATTATCGACGGATTATTTAGATCAAATATAAACAATGCGAATATAAGATAGATTTCCAGAATTATAAAGTTATTTTTAAATTCAGCTTTCAACAAAAACTTCAGCCTGGTCCCCCGAATAAGAATTGCAGTTTAAATTCCCTACAAATCGCTGGCCTTGTACCGCCTGGTATCTATATCGATAGCAAAAAAGTAACCCTGTGCATTGCCCGAGACATTTCCATCAACATTTACCGGAACCCCGGAGAATAAGCCGTTCCAGTCGGTCTCCATAAATACAGAATACAAATACCGCGCATAATTCTCTGAGAGTGAAAGCTTATAGATGCTGATGTAATCATCTTTGCCCAAAGTGAAGGTGCGCTTAAAATTATTGAGCGGATATAGCGAGTTTGGCGAGCCTAGTGCATGCGTGTAACTGTAATATTTAGACTGTTCAAATTTATTTGGTGCCCATTCCCCAATGTCGAGATATGAAATCATCCACTTGTTTGGATTTAAATAGCCGAAAGTATGCTTGGGGATGCTGCCTGCATAAAGACCGTCTGGCTGAAGCCTCATCGATAATGGCAGAAAATCATCGACAATATTGACCACCTGGCGTAAGGTATCTACAGCGGTAAACGTCTTATTATCATACTTGATGGTTAAAGTATAAGCGCCATTATAATTTGGATCATTAGTACTATTTCCGCTGTAAACGCCCGGAACACTGGTTTCACGCAGTACAACATTGACTCTGCCATCATTAATCACAACTGATGCTTTCCTGACAGGCACCGGAAGAGAATCCGGGCTCAGCGCAGGCTTGCTGAGCCGCACATATTGTGCGACGGTGCGCGTATTAAAACCACCTTCCACAGCAAGATCGTATACCTTGGCAGGATGAAGGAAAGCTTCATCCCTATCCGACTTTTTACAAGCGGAAAAAAGGATAAGTATCAATACAACCAGCGACAGATATTTTTTCATGTTATATTTTAAAACTATAAGCGATCCAGGGGTAGAAACCAAAAGCGTAGATAATACTGCTGCTCCTCGGCTCAAACGACGATGAACTCAGGTGATAATATAAGGGGTTTTTTCGGTTATATAAATTGTACGTACCTATAGAAATAATACTGCTTAGCTTACGCTTTCCAGATAATTTTGAGTAGAATTGGTATTGTGCAGAAATATCCAGTCTGCTAAAATCCGGAAAGCGGGAAGTGTTTCTTCCTTCAAAGATCGGCACATTAAGGCCATCCTGCTGATAATAGCCCACTGGCAAAGTAAGCGGCCGGCCTGTAGCATAAGTGAAAAAGCTTTGGAAAGACAGGTGCTTGTTCCAGTCGTATTTTAATGCGGCTTTTAATTCGTGCGGTACGTCGTAATTGGCTGGAAATTCCGCTCCAAAATTAACGTCCGCAATTTTACGAAATACACGTGCATAGGTATAGGAAATTGAACCAGAAAACCTGCCTTCAGTTTTATCCAGTTCAATTTCCACTCCATAAGCGTTAGATTTGCCCGCCCGCAGCTGGTTCCTGATATCAGGATTATTGATAATTTGAGCATGACCAACAAGTTCCAGCTGATGATCAAGCTTTTTATAATATGTACTGAAAGAAAGGTTGTATTTATTTCTGCCGGCGTAGCGGTAGCCCAGGGAGAAATAATCTGAGCTTTGCGGCTGGATACTTTTTGAAGCGGATACCCATGGCTCCAACGAAGAAAAAGCAAGCGTGCTGTTTTGGATCAGTTGCAGAAACTGGTAATTACGGTTATATGTAAGAAAAATCCGTTGATGCTCATCTGGCAGATAACTAATGTTCAACCTGGGTTCAGGTCTGGCATACGTTTTAACCTCATTTACCTCCAGGCGATTTCCCTGGTCATCAAATACATTCTTCAGTTCGTGCATATTTCTGAAAAGACTAAAGCGAATACCATAGTTCAGCTCAAATGAACTCAGCATGATCTGCTGAGAATAATAAATGGCCGTTTCCAATGACTTATCTCTTGGTATGTTGAATTCATTAGACGGCGTACGGTCAACCTCTCCGGGCGTAAACAGATGGTAGATGCCAGACAATCCAAATTTAATCTGGTTAGCAGGACTTCGGTAATACGTAAAATCTTCCTTTAAAGTAAGGTCTTTCACCCCGGTATCCCACTGTGTTTTTTGTGAAAGCGTATCAGCATTCAAGTCCAGCCTGTTACTGTAATTAGAATAAATGGCCGAGACATTTAGGAAGACCTTTGCATTGAAAATATGGTTCCACCGCAATGTCGAAGTCAGGTTTCCCCAGTTATTCGCATAAGAATCGTCAGACAATAAATTATCCCTGCCCAGGTATACTGAATAAAACAGGGTATTATTTTTATCCACTTTAAAATTGGCCTTTGCATTAATATCATAATAAACAGAGCGCGGGTTAAAGAGCTTGAACCTGGAATGAAATACATCCAGCAAGCTCCTTCTAAAAGCAACTATAAAGGATCCTTTATCTTTCACAATAGGTCCTTCAGCCGCCAGCTTTGCCGACATCAAATTAATGCCACCATTAATGTGATATTCTTTATTGTTTCCCTCAGCCATACGGTTTACAATGACAGACGAAAGCCGTCCTCCAAAATTTGCGGGAATGTAATCCTGGTATACCTGCACATTATTAACAGCGTCTGCATTAAAAATAGAAACCAGTCCATACAGGTGCGAAGGGTTATATACTGTGGCTTCGTCAAGTAAAATGAGGTTCTGATCTGCATTACCACCTCTTACAAACAGGCCTGAACTGCCTTCCGAGATTGCCTTTACGCCATTCTGCATTTGCAATCTCTTTACAACATCAACCTCTCCGGCATAGTACGAGGCATTATTTAATTGGATAGTTGTAAAGTTTTGTTCATTCAAAAGCAGTGGATTAGGCGTAACATTAATTTGTCTGATCACCACTTCCTCCAGGCGGTTTGTTTTTAAAACAAGATCAATTTCCTGTGTAATATCTTTGTCCAGGTGGATATTTACTTCGTTACTAAGATAACCAGGATTGGATATGATAAGGGTGTAATCGCCTGCAGGCACAGAGATAGAATAAAATCCATACTGATTAGTAATAACTCCAGCTTCAAGGTTAGGGATACTCACTGTGGCCCCTATCAATTCTTCGCCGTTCGACTGATCTTTAATATGCCCGTTAATCGTCCATAAAACCTGTTTCACTGGAGCAATTACAATATCATTTCCAACAAGTTTATACCCAAGTCCCATTCCCATTAATATCTGATCCAGTGCCTGGTGAAGCGGTACATTTTTCAGCTGTAAAGCAGGGGTTCTTTTTTTGCGAAGCTGGTCGGGGTCAAAGGCAAAATTGGTTTTTGTCTTTGATTCAAGAAACCCAAGTACTTTAATCAAAGAATCCGGACTGGCTGTGATACTCACCGGAATAGCCAGTTTGCTTAGCTGTTGCGCAGGTACCGAAGCCGTCCTGCAAATGAGTAAAATTGAGAACAGAGTAAAAAGTTTGAAGCTATATTTGCTCATGCTGAATCCAGAGAGCTGCAAAGAAGAGATTAATTATCGTGAAAAACATAAACTCCATTTGATTTTGTCATTTTACATTGCAAAGATTCTGAGATCACGTCAAGTGCAGCCTCTATACCAGGATAGTTTAATCTGCCACTGAAGTTCCTTCTCTTCAACCGCTCCCCTTTCACCTCAACTTTAGTGTGGTAAGCCTTTTCAAGCTGGGACGCAACTTCCGCAAGCGGAGTATCGGTAAAAATAAAGGTTTTATCTATCCATGATTTATAATTCACATTCCGGTTAGCTATAACCTGGATCTGTTTCGCTTCCTGCATGTAAATCCCAACTTTGCCGGGAACTAATGTCACTTGCTGCTTGCCTGATGTCTCTTTCAAAGCTACAATCCCCTGTTCTACAGTAACCGATACCTGCTTATTGTTTCTCAGGATATTGAATCTTGTACCGATATCTTTTGCTTCCACATCTCCCATTTCAACCCTGAACTGCGCCTTTGCAGGCTTGACATTTATAAAAATTTCACCGTTAATCAGTTCCAGCTTTCTGTCCTTTAAAAAACTGTTCTTATTATATTTTAACGATGTCGATGCATTAACCGTTAAGATTGTACCATCGGGAAGACTAACCTTTGTGATTTTTGAATCCGCTTGTGTTTGAATGATAACTGTCTGAGTTTTGTTAATAAAATAATAACTTATACCGAGGGAAATAAATAGTACAGCCGCGATTTTAAGGATTTCAAAAATTATGCTCTTTGATTTCCGCACTTTCAAAGCAGGGGCATTGTTATCCACCAATTTTTTATCCAGGTCTTTCCATGAGCTATCTGAATTAGTACCGACAGATTTATACAGTTTATCCAGGTTGAGCTGTACATGCAGAAAATCCTGATATGTTTTTTCATTTGCTGGATTTGCTTTACGCCATTGTTCCAACACTTCTTTGTGTGCAGGCGTAATGGATTGATCCATATCATCTATGATCATTCCATATATTTCTTCATTGGTTTCTAATTCTTTCATAGCTGCCTTATTAGCGTGCAAACAAATATGTGATAAGCAATAAACTAACAATCAGTTGCTGCTTTTTTTCTATATGGTCTCTCAATTTTTGAAATCCATAGGTCAGGTGGTTTTTTACCGTTTTAATTGAGATGTCCATCTGATCTGCAATTTCCTGTTGCTTCAGTTTACCAAATTTACTGAGGTACATTACCTGCTTGCATTTTTCGGGCAACAGCATCAGCGCCTCTTCCAAACTGGCCAGTAAAGCAGCTTCCTGTGCATTGTCTTCTTCAGGCAGTTCAAGCTCCTGAACAGCCAAATAGCCAGAACGTTTTTCCGCATTCACCTTTTCTTTTTTGATGAAATTGAGTGAGGCGTTTACCACTGCTTTAAATAAATAACTTTTCATAGAGTGTGTAACATTAATCAGTTCTGCTTTATTCCATATCACAATAAAAACATCATGTACAATTTCTTCCGCGGCTTCTGTTTGTCCGACATAGCGATAAGCCATACCGAACAGATGTTTATAATATTTTTTATACAACTCTTCAAATCCCTTTCTATCCTGCTGTTTAATGGCATTTAAAAATCTTGTTTCGTCATCAATGGGCAACACTTTCTGCATGTCCTTTACCATCACGCGCCTAGTTTTGTTTTAATGTAAGATAACCTGAAATTTCAGGCGCCAATGTTAAAGTATTCACAGATATAAAAAACAGCCTTTTTAATAAATTACGTTCCTGAAGCGGCGTCAATACAAATGATCCGGAAATGTTCACTGCCGGCGAGGGTAAATTCACTGTACCTTTTTTATATAGTTCATGTACCAGCTCACCCGCTTTACCCCTGGCCCCGGATTTCAATAAAATTAGCTGAGGAACCAGGCCTGTGTATTCGACAGTGTAACTTAGCATTTTAGTATCTTCATTGTATGAGCCTTTTAGCAACGCCGTTCCTTCTGAATTGCTGTTCGTACCTTTTTTATCGGCTCTTGCCATTATCACATAAGTGAGGACCGGAGCTTTTATTTTGGCCTGATCCACACCTGCAGCATCCTTTTTACAGGATAGGAAG
>Ga0247815_10001543_pt1 | contig 17572 bp, 20 predicted proteins | sample UWRJL194509B1_FD_181014 | JGI IMG/M metagenome (GOLD analysis project Ga0247815, IMG submission 181014) | Plant litter microbial communities from Arlington Agricultural Research Station in Wisconsin, United States - UWRJ-L194-509B-1 | ecosystem: Environmental > Terrestrial > Plant litter >...
CCACTGAGACCACATTCAGTCAGCACAGTATAAGAATGGGCATTTTTCTCAAACTCAGACTGTATGGCTACCCGGCTTCCTGAAGAGCTTCTCCGTGAGGTTCTCTCCATAGGCTTACATGTGCCCGAGCAGGCTTTTGCAGACAGTGGACCGACTTCGCCATTTAGGTTGGTCGTTCGCTCGAGCTCAGATTTTCTACTCGTTAGCAAGCTATGGATGCGCATTGCTACTCCCGAGCTTTATCGAACCGTCGTCTTGCGCTCGTTCGCCCAGGCGAGGCAGCTGTCTCTGGCACTAAAATCAAACCCAGCGCTCGGCAGGCACATCCGACAACTCCGCATCGAAGGAGCATACGGTGACGCTATTCGGCAAATTGCAACTAAATGCCCTTTTGTTGCTGATATCTGCCTGTCTCTCCGTGTCTGGTCGCACGAAAATGCCAGTGGGCTTGCAACAGCTCTCAGCCAGCTTACGCCGACACGAGTTGTGCTCACCCTGGCACCGGAAAAGCTACCAAGCAACAGGCAGCACGACGAGCTCCTTCGCGCTCTCAGCAAGTCGATTAGATCATGGACTTCGCTGGTATGTCGTCTTAAATCACGGAGGCGCGTAGCTTGTTAACTTTGATCGACCATCATAGCGTGCGTTCAAGTTTGCAGGCTCGCAGATACGCGACCCGGATGGCCCCCAGAGGCCCGATTTTCTTCTCTACCGCTCGATTATGGATGCGCTGCAGGTCGCGCGTTCTCTTGAGGAGGTTTCACTCAGTCTCGGCCCTGGCCTCTACTACACCCGAAACAATGATCTCATGACGGAGGCTGCAAGGGCCGTCGAGTCTCTTCTACGTGCCCACTCGACCGTCCGTGTCACCTTTTATCGCATAGACCTCATACTCGATGGCAGCCAAAGCCACAATCACGACGTCGACATTACCGAGGACGAAGATACCATTCTGCGCTCCAATATTGCGGCATCATTTCACTCTCGTCTGATGCGCGTGGCTCCGCGTATTTCAACTCCCGTGTCTTCTGAACCTGGCCTCGCTAAGTCGGGCATACGACCGTTCAATCGGTCATATGCATCCCTCGAGCAGTCAGAGCGCGGGGCGATATTCTCTCGAATTGTCCGATACGCCATCGAAATACCTCGCGGCGGATACGTCAGGCAGGAGTCCCAAGAGGGTACCTGGGTCCACCTCGATGGTATCGACCTTCAAACGGCCTTTGCTCTGCAGATGACCAGCCGAGATGTGAAGGTGATATCACTTTTGTATCAGCGTGTTGTGTGCTTATATTTCTTTCACCCCACCCTCACTCATTCCCTCTCCGCAAATTTGTCAGTTTTACGCGTTGGCCATCCTAGCTCAACGGATTCATCTTACCCGGAAATCACATCTCCCTTCCCTGATGCGCCTACTAGACGAGCATCCATCGCTCGCCAGCAGCATTCGCGACATCAGATTTGGAATGAACATTCCGGCGCTCGCTCAGGCCAACATTCTCACCCGAGCAACTGGCTTGAAGTCTGTTCAAGGCGTAGCTACCTACTGCGCCCTGCCATCTCTTATCGTGGCGCAGGGTTTACGTGAACTCGGCATCGTTTCGCACAAGAGCACGCGCTTAGGATTCACCTTGCCACTTCAGCACTTTTCAGTCCTGGCTAGTCTGACGATCGACGTGGATGATCGCTTTCATGTGATTGAGGAACACAACAATTGGGAATTATCTATCAACTGTCTTGAGACACTCACAGTGGAGTCGTGCCCGCAGTCGATCTTAGAGGTTTTGCAACGAGCCATGTTCGTTACTCACGCGATCGAAGTACTCTACGCTGACACTCAGTAGGTTGCCGAAACTAGAGACACTGGATGTTCGCTCGCTCAAGGGCTGTCGAATCGATGCCTTGATTCGAAGTTTGGGTCGCAACCTTCAACATGTACTTGTTCTCGACATCCCTCCCAGCATATGGACCACCACTCCACGTCTCACTGAGCTGGACGTTTTCGACGAATTTCGCTTCGATACGTCGATCGCTAGGGCTTTTGACGCTGCCGATCACTCAACACTTCGCCGTTTGCGGTTCCACTGCTCCTTGTTCGTCCACCGCCGATGACCAATTTACAACGACTCACAACTGACAGGTCACGCTTGCCTCTCAACGGGACGTCACGAAAGGTCGTTTTCCAGGAGCTCATGGCGCACCTTTCATGCGAGAAGTTTAGGACTCTCGGTGCGGTTCAGCTCTGTTCAGGCTTCAATCTTTGGCCACTTGACGCGTACGTCCGTCCACTCTACCATTTGATGCTACTATTCATATTACACTAGACACTCGCAACGCAGCAACATGTGGCCGGCGCAAGCACAGCGTCTAGCGAGACAGGGCATCAGGCTCTTAGACGCGAAAGGGACTGAATGGCACAAAATATCGAAGTAGACAGTCAAAATCATACGCTGATTTCATTCCCCAGAACAAGCTGTGAGTTGAGATCAAATAAAGGGATAGTGTGTGACGCGATGTGTTTCGGCCCAAGACTGAGACACAAGCGCTGTAGCTGGCAAAGAGCGAGAGAACGCGGCGTGGCATTGCAAGATGAAGGAACGCGCGCACAGCAGCAGCGAGGCTCATAGTGACTAGCAGACATGGCGAAACAAACGATAGCTGTGCCATTTGTGCCACAGGCTCATCGTAGGCGGATCGGTCGTCCCGTCGGCACAACCCGGCTCTTTTGAATGCGGGTACATGCTCCTCGGGTGCGCCAATTGTGTGGATGCAGTAAGATACGTGGACTTTCTTGATTGCGCGTGGCTGGCAACGCGACCCTTCACGCGCGCTACTGAGACACGAGGCGTCGCGGATTGTTTGGCGTCACGGATCTTGTCCCGTTCCGCGACAGAAGGCCGCACCAGTACCTCCCATGATCCCCCGTCCCGAAACTCCTGAGTATGCGCCTGATGCGCTGATGGAGCTCAACGATCAAATCAAACGCGAAAAGTGCTTCAAGTCGCTGGAGCAGCTCTACCGAGGCGATTCCGGGTCCATGCCAGTCATTTTGACCGAACTCACCCGCTGGGTCCTGCTGGATCAAGCCGTCGAGGGCAAGACAATGCGCAAAAAAGAAGTCGTGTTGCGGTCGAAGTTGGTAAAGGCCGTTGACACGTATTTGAGCGGCACTAGTCGCGAGCGCGCGCACACACATAACACCGCGCGCGAGTCTCTTGATCACCTGGTGGTCGAATCTACACAGAAATGGATGGCTCTCGTCAGTCAAAAACTTAGTTTCACCACAAACGAGCGTGCTTGGGCCATTTGGCCGATCTCGGATGCGCGCCACGCGGTTTGGTGCCACACCTTCCCCGGTCCCAGGGGTCTGCAGGCTTTTGTCATTGCGTTCGACAGGCGGAAGCTCCAGCTACAGGTCTATCTTGCATCACAGGGAATGGCGGAAGGTCGAACTGAAGATGTAGAACTGTCAGAGGCAGCTTCTGCCTGCGATTCGGAGGTTGATCGGGATTCCGAATACGTCCCGGAGACGTTTGCGCCGGACCAGCCTTCACCCGAGTCGCTTCCAACTCATTCGGGTCGAACTGGCCGGCCAGAATTGGACGTGGCTATGCAGTCTGACGAGATCGACGAGCTTTCAGACGACAGCTGCGAGAAGTTAGGCCCATCGAACAAGGTGAATAATCGTGGGATCACTTGGGTCGAAGGCGCACTTGCTAGCAAGCCGGTACGCATATAGCCAGCTCAAACCTGAGTTGGACTGAAACTGATCACACGCATAGTGTAAGAAATGTGCTGCCGCCGGCGCAGCGTGTCTATTGTCGCTCAGTCGCCAGACACGCCGGCCCAAGGCATGCCAAAGATGCTCTAGAGAGCACCAGCAGTGCGAGGGGGCGGTATATACGCCGATGGTGAACGGACATCCGGTTCATCAGGTGGAGGCTGAGCCGGAGGACGCCAAGTTGGATCAATTGTCGAATCAGGTCTCACAGCTCCGCGAAGAACTTGCGACGACGCATCAGGAGATAGTGGATATGAAGCTCCTGCTGAATGAGGTGTTGGCAAAAGTTGTCGGAACTTCACCGTCGTAGTCACATAGAGCGAGCGTCAACCAGTCAACTGAATGTACTGACCACCAATCTGCCAAGCTCGGGTGCAATATAGCTGCTGTATCTGACATGATATCATATACGAGTTGAGAATTTGAATGTCATGTTCAGTTATAGTTGAGGCAAAGTCAGACACTGCAGTCCCGGCGGGATCCCGGGTCGCTTAATCTGCGACGTTCTCTAACGATTATTAGAACGAGAATTCTCAAAATTGAGGCTGGATCGGATATGCAACGGCCAATCGGGAATCAAAAATCAGGCATGGACGATGCATGGCCAGACAGTGCAATCCCGGTGGGATTCCACGTTCCTCGGTCTCGGATCTCTTCAGCGGCTAGACCGGCACTGGGTGAACTGGCTATGATACAGATGTATGACGTCACAAGACTCGATGAAATGATTTGCATCACATTGCAAGTATCTGCCGCCACGTTTCGCCGCCGATCTGCAGGAGAACGTTCTGTAGCTCCGTGGACTCGAGATTCAGCACAACTCTCCGTTGCTCTTCCGGTTGTCTTTCCGCCCATGAACCTCCTTCAAAAATGACTGCGTGCGATGCACAGAGCGAGCTGAGCACTAGCCGTAGTTGTGAAGTGGTCGGCATATGGTTTAACCCGTTGACTTGTCCTAGCTGCTCCGCGCACAATAGATGGTACTGGCGGACCTAGAGCTCAAGTTGTTGATCAACACATGTAATACAGCGTCCCTATTACCCGCACCTCTTTCCAGGAGACTGCGATCAGACCGCTCCTCCGAGTGCAGCTATAGAGGGAGGCAAGCATGATGCGCTCGTGGAGGCTACAGTTCTTAAGATACTTTGCCGTTGGCGTTTGCTGCATTATGGTAATAACGTTGTTGATTTGAGCTGTTGTAACTCTCGCAGTATCTGCTATTATTGCCACTTCAACGCCCCGCCTATATGCGTAGTTGGTAGACGTCAAAGCCTAGCTATAATGAAGGAAATCAACGCACCTGCAAATGTCCAGCATTCGCCTGGCGTCACCGCTAATGTTAGAAACTCGCAGGGCTGCTAGCTTGATTGCATCTCCAGCAATTGTATCGACTGCCCTCGCTATTCTTAGTCGGTCGCGTACGATCTCCTGAAGGCTTTCGTGCTTGTATGGCGCGAAAGTAATTCTCGTCATTCCTGAACACGCATGAAGTGATTTCGAAGCATGAGGACAAATATCGACTCACCTAGTCGGCTACGAACTCTCGAGGACATTAATCTCTCGGGTAGATCGTGGGTATTGGAGATGGCGATAACCACCAAGCGCGAGTTAGGGAACGACGGCCAATCAAAGAAATTGTACAGAACGTCTTGCTGGCGTGTCATGAGCTGATCGAGCTCGTCCATGAGTACTATTAGCGGAGCCTTGTCTTGCCGATTCTGGTTGTTGAAGTATCGTGTGAGATGTTCTAATGCCGCTCGGGAACTCGGTCTTTTAGAGTTGGTGTCAATTGATAAGCTGCCTGAGCCAGACAGGGCCTCCCACAGAAGCACATAGGCTGAAGAAGGGTCCGTAATTCTCAAACCGTTGATTTCCAGATAGCGAAGACCGTCTGTTGAGCGGTGTAGATTTTGGCGGTTCCTCACAAGAGTCTGAACTGTGGCCGTTTTGCCAGTACCAGGTACCCCCGAGATATCTGTTTGTGAGCTCAGAGAGCTAGGCCATAACCAATGAATGGATAATTACGCACATATGCACCCACCGGAGTTGGATTCCAGAAATTCAGTAATAGTAGCATCAATCTCTTCGTATTGCTCGCGTCTGCAGACGAGTGGTTCCGGAAGTGAGCCAACATGTAGTGAAATGAGAGCCCGCGCATAAGCATCTTGTCGAAGAGACATTGAGCCAGACGTTGGGGTAGATGAAGGGCAGCGACTCGGGGTGGTAGTGGTGTGTTGATCTCACTAAGCTTTTGTACCACAAGCAGAGCGGTATAACCAGCTGTGCGCGGTATGAAATTGTGCTGCTTCGATGCCGAGCGTTCTTTCGCTTGCGGTCGGAAATACTGTCTTTTTAGCGACGTGCTGTATAGACATTGACTTTGGTCTTTGCGTCTGTTCTTCGTATCATTCTTATCCAGGTGTCGATTTCGTCGTGAGATACCCCTGAGCCGTCGCTGATTGCCGAGGTCCACGTCTAAACGCCTACTTGTCGAACGTTCGACAAGTAGGCGTTTAGGCGTGGCTTGTTGACAAGATCAGTAGCTTGAGTCTCGCCGATCAACTTTACTTCAGTCTGTCACTCATGTTCGAGACGCTGCTGACTTCCACCGCTTCTTCGTCTTGGCCGAAGTTGATTCCCTGCATAAATAGATTGAACCGGGCTCGTCTGCAACGACACCAATCCTTCCTCTCCCACTCTTACAGTTATGGCGGTCTCAATCACTTCTCGTCCCGATTATGGCTGCGCGGGGTCGCGCCTCGATGTCATCTCTCTCAATCCCAGCCAAGACACCTCACTACGTGTAAGTTCACATTCTAGCGCGTCCTGAATAGGCAAAGATAGCTCAAATTTATGTAAAATTGCTCAGCATGGGCGTATTTTGTCTGCCCCGACTCTTCTGTTTGGTGGCGAGATCGACGTTCGCGTGACTGCCGATAACGATTGGGAGGTCGGAAAAGAACATTTTCAGCCAGCCCCAATATCGTCATGGGCCATACTCATTTTAGAGCCTTCAAGGCTGAGCCATCGAAGCAGTATTCCACAGTCATTCGAACCGTTTATTCGCCGGTTGAAGGCTTGTCTCGAGGACTCTGGTTAGTTATTGTTATTTTCAGCACCGATTTTCAGTTTGAATAATCTTATTTGTCGACAGGCCATCGTACTGGCTGGAACCAGCAAAAAGGCTTGTTGATATGCTATTGCCGGTCTTGCTGGATCTGATAGTTTCCAGAGCCTCTTCGGGATCCCGTTGTTGTCACCGGCACTCAGTGCGGCTCGATCACAAAGGTAGATTTCTAACTACAGGCTACTTGTATCTGAACCTCTATCCTAACTCCAACGTGCAGTTTCTCGACAAACTTCGGCGCATGGTGCCAGACCCTCCTGCTTTCATCGTCGCCATCATGCCGAAGCCGAACGATGATGGGTACCGGGAACTGAAGTGTCACTGTCTCACGAATCTTGGAGTTCCCTTGCAGGCTGTGGAATATTCAAAGGCTATGGTGCCTAGGGTGAGTGGTATTTGTGTATGTGTGCTTGCGAGCTGACATCCGTCAGGATGACATGCTCACGAGTCTCGCTCTCAAGATCAATTTAAAGGTGGGTGACTTGCTGACAAACTGATCTAGTTTTGTCCTGATTATTCCAATCAGCTCGGCGGGGCCAACTGGGTGATTCCGCGAACACTGCTACCCCAGTGGGTCGAAAGATCTTCAGCCTTTTCATACCGGCTGAAATTGTTGCAGTCTGAACTCGCTTCGCGATACTATTATGGTTGTTGGGGTCAGCACCTATCACTTACCCGAAGGGAGCTGTGGCCATTCTCCAGCGGTTGGGGTTGGTGTGGTGGCTTCATACGATCGCCCCCTCGCCCGCTTCGTGTCTGCAGCTGAGGTCCAACTTCCTCAACCTGATGGAAGAGTTGTAGATCTGGAAAACATACTTTTGAAGCTCCTCATTCGCCGTCGGAGAGCGTACCCCCCAATCCCGAGCTCCGCCACCGTGCAAGAGCGCTTCGACATGCTCCAAATGATATATCCCCAGATAATATTTATCTACAGGTATTTGCACCATTTTCACTGCAGTTTTCCAACGCTAAAATTCATTAGGAGCGGGTTAAATGCCGATCAGTACGCTCGAGCTGCCCGGAAGGAACTTGTGGCCATTAAATGTCCGTGGGTATCCCTTGATCCGCTGTCAGCACATCCTCACACTTTGTACAGCTGCCATGGCTGCAGCCCGAAACAAGTTCCAGGAGACTGACGCTCCTCTCCCGAGCATAGCCTATGTGGCGATCGGTAGCTCGAAGTTGAAGGTTCGACCTGTTCCGGTATGCATGGGGGACGACTTTGGCAACTGCCCGCCGGGTTCAGTGTTCGAGTAAGATATTCCAGTCACTGAATCTAGCAACAATAAAAAACTTACGCAAGCAGCTCTGGATTTGCAAGTCCCGATGCTTTTGATTTCTACGTGAGTGCGGCCTTTATCGACTTCGATACATACTGATATGGACACAGCTCACCAATCACTCCGGCCGCAACTCCGCTCCCAGGCTGTACACAGTTCTAAGCCACGAAAGTGATCTCTTGAACAGCGACGTGTAAGTCTAATTTCGCGAGCATATTCGCAAGTAGAAACAGTTGTTGAACACTGGGTCTCAGCGTCCAACAAGTCACGTACAACCTATCATTCATGATAGGAACTTCGCTGCGCCCGGGCTCCTTACCGTCCCCGGCCCACTATGCCGCGGTTAGTCCATATAATCACGCTTTATCTCATCTAACTCCTGCGCAGCTGGTCTGCAAGAGCATTCGACACCTTTGGGAGCCTGGCTTTGATCCGTCCAGTGTTCTCGCGATCTCATCCGTAGATGAGCGTCTAGCAGTCCTCAAACGCAAGCTCCGGCCCGTCTCATGCATGCATGACTACAAGATGTGGTTCTCCTAGCTTACAAAATGGTTCGAATTGCACTTGGTTTCATTATGGTTGTATGTCGTGCATGGCATGTTCCGCACCCTTAATCACTCCAAGCCGACGATGTCAACTTGCTACATGTAAACCAAGATCGTGCTCCAATTCCGAGGCTCACCTCCGGCCCAGGACCACAAACTTCTAAATTAAGAAAATATCTAGAAACGATGTCTGTCCCGTCTCAGGCAGCCAGCACAGATCTCAAAGGAGCGATATTCACGGCATAAACCGACGAAGGCATATCACGAGCACCGAGCAAAGGAAAACTCAAACAATCACTGACCTCGTAGAGATCAGCATTGATTTAACATGAAGCGGTACTGTGTCTTCTGAATTTATTGCCACAGACTGATCACCTGAGGTGGATTCCGACCGACAGATCGATCTAATGCGGCGGTGCTTTAATTCGTGTACACCAAATGTGTTATTTCTGGCTACTGCACAGGCATATTAACCGTAATTTGCTCGTTTTCGATAACTTTGGCCCACAAGCCCGCATCTGAGCGACCCGCTTGCCGGTAAGTCTCGCGCTTTGGCACGGAAATATCCGACCAAAGCACAGCGGCGATGACAAAGTCATCGACTACGTCAACACGAAGGCCAGGGAAGCAGGATGTGAATAATTTCTGCGGGTCGCAAGTTGGCTGCAGGGCGAATGCCGCCGCCGCGGCATTCAGCCCATCTGCCATGTCCGCAACGAACTTGCACGGAAACAGCCCTGGTGTGAGGGCTCGCATGAGAATGCAGTTGGACCCATTCCAACTCCAACGTTGTGCCTCTACTGAGTTCCAGCAAGATTCAGCGCTCCCAAAACCGACGTCAAACCATTGCAGGGTCGAGCTAATAACGTCATCCAGCCGCAGTTCGGCGCGCGCCCAGTTCGGCATGTCGCCGAGATTAATCGATCCGTTGCGCACGGCATATAATGTTGATGACGCGAAGACGACCTACAGGGTGATTGAGTACTGAAGTTCAAAAATACGCGCATCAGAACGAACCTCGTCCGTGGAAGGGCTGGTTGCAGTCAGTTCAAACCGCACCAACCCGATGTCGGGTTCAGACACCACCGGAGTTCTCACGATGTAACCGTGACCGCTTGCGGAGCAGTGAGCAGCTACACAGTGATGAATGCAGCGGCGAGGTTCCATAGCACACTTCTTTGCGGCCACGCGGCGGCAATCCGGACATCCGTACCGCGCAGCCCGACCAGGGCTCAGCATTGTTACAGGCTCTCTCGGCACTGCAGCAGGCCGTGTAGATGGCTGAGAATCCGACAGATAATGGCGGACTCTGCGGGATGTCGGGCTTCGAGTTGGTCCAGCTGGTGCTCTAGTCTGCGCGAGAACCATCCAGTGGGTCCCCGACCACGTAGCGTAGGCAATTTTGTACCGCTCACACTGAATAATGATCAGCATTTGAGACCGTGTCGTACTAGCCACTCACAACGACTACGAAGCCGTCCGGATTGTTCCGGTTGGCAAATGCTGTCTGGCAAGCGGGAGAGTGAGGTCCCAGACAATCTGTCGCGAAGATGCAAGGAACCAGCGCTTGCATCAGCATAATTTACTGCGACGGCAGTCTGAGCGCTATGCTGAAGTTTGCGAGGATCTGGGGACTTCGGCGGAAGCCGACATCGTTTGGTTTTTAAAGGCGAGCACTGTCTGCCGAAACGTCTTTGTCACTACACGTCCTCGATTCTCACTTTACACGATGCCAGCTGCTACCGAATCTGTTCGCCGTGGAAACACCAACGAGCTGTCGCCCGAGGATCTTGAATGGACACCCTCAATCCGGGACGAGGCTGCCATTGCAGCTACCTTGCCTTCCTTCATGAATGACTGTCGAGCACAGCTCACCGATACCGTACCTTGGACGGAGGAGGTGTGGAGGCTTCTGCTCCCCAGGGGACGGCAGTTTGCTACACGATGGCGAACTCGACAACCGCACGAGCAGATATCCAGCGCGGGACAGAGACGATCGACAGACCGATATCTCGTAAACCTCAAGAAACATCTATTGGACCAGGTATTTGATCGTCTCAGTGGCTGCATTCTAGAGCACCTGCGCTCAGAGGATGACGAATCGGACCCGATCAAGCGTGCGGCTGTCCGTTATTATCCTGATTTGTAATCGAACATGCGCTGAAGATTCACTATTTCTCAATCACAGATTCAACGCCGCAGACAAGGTCTAGCTGATTGCGGAGAGAAGGAAAAGAGAGCGAAATTGCGCGCGGTGAGTGCACTATTTTGTCTACATTTTCTAAAATATAGGCTCAACATGATCCCTAAGGACACTGGACAATGGATCTCGAATACGGTAAAGAAGCGAGAAGGTCCGCGGTGGCTACAGGCATACGAGAAGGCCTACCAAACTGCGGTGAGCCCGAACGCCGACCTCGTCGTGAACAACGCTGGTCAATCAACCGCCGCCGGCGTCGATGGCGAAGCTTCAACTTCTTTTCGTGCCCAACAGGGGCGCGCCTACTCGGCAAAAGAACTTCTAGCGATGTCGGAACACTACAAGGACGAAGTCACCGCCCGGGCAGCACGCCTCATTGTTGACAGTTCTGAACCCGGTGTCGATGATACCAGTATCCGTTACTGGCGTCGAGCGATGGAGGAAGTATGGGACGAAGCACCTGAAGAGGAGCAAGAGCGATTTAGCGTGCAAGCTGCTGAGCTCAGTGCTCAAATCAACAGGTATGTGTCCGACGTAAGAAGGATCGCGCTCATTGGCATAGCAGAGGCTACCAGCAAATCGATAAAGTCTTTCACGAGATTGTTCTTGCTGCTCGCGATCTACAAGCGATTGACGGCGCATTTGGAGCTGTCGTTATCGAGACTCGCAAGTGGTCACAGGCCGATCGCAATTGGAAAGCCGTTCGGTAAGTCACAACCGGGATTCCGGGACAGAGGGAGAGAGCTGGAGTGGAGATATCGTTAGTTCGAGAGCTGACAATCTGAACAGTTACGTTCTAACGACCATTCCGAGTAAGAGCCCAAGGAAGCTTCAGTCGAGCTGGGATTTCGTCGCATATGACCAGAAGGTCACGGACTGGTGCGATTCGCGGCGTGCCGGTAAGTCAACTGCAGTAATTATTTCTGTCTGTCTAACATGCTCCCAGAGGTCGAGCAATCTTCCAACGGACAAGGCTGGCACGCTGGACCCTCAATCACAAGCCCTTCAGCCAGTCACGATATCGACAGTGGTCGTCCACAAGCTGTGCCACTCTTTCAGCCAAGCCCCACACCTTCCCCACCGCGACGCAACGCTGCAAATAACGGGATATCAATTTTGGAGCGCACCCAATCCGCTACATTGCACTTATCATCATCAACTTCGCGGGTGACTAGCGAAGTATCTTCACCGGCAGGAGCCACGCCGATCAGCACGATCGCTATCACGTCGACTTCCACCATCCAAACCAGCAATTACAGTGCACTGCCATCGCCATCAAGATCGAACGATGAGATTTTGGCACCTCAGTATCAGGACGAAGCTACCGATCGTGAATCTGACGCAGCTTTCCTCGGTTCAGATGTGGTCCGAGACGTTTTGGACCACGAAGACATCAATACGTTGGCTGAGGTACGATATCCACTCTGAATAGAGCTGCGAAGTACTCTAATCCCATAACAGCTAAGTCGATTCGATAATGTCGATTTGGGCATGACGGAGACAGATCAGACTCTCTCCCAGCCGGCACCGCACCGCGAACATAGCTCGACAACCGTTGCTGCGCCGTCCATTCCGCATGAGGTGTCTCCAGTTTCGCCTGTAAGCGTTCCAAGTTATCCACAAGCCGAGGAGGTCTCCGAGGCGGACGCAGAAGAACCCATACGAGACGCGAAATCGGCAAGATTTAGCAAGGGGTCTAAAAAGCGAAAGCACGATTCTGATTGGGCACGCAGCATGATGGAGCTGAAGTGAGCACGTTCAAATATTGGAATGTCATTTACTGATTACGTCTTCAGGAAAATGAAAAGGATGGCAGAGAAGGGGAGCGCCGAAGCACCGGGAGAGGTGGCTACATCACTCCCTGCAGTATCCACCGTAGAAACCCGTCCGAAGCGCTCACGGGCTGCCTACGCAGCAGACGCAGCCAAGACTACAGGTTCGCCCAAAGAAGACCGCCAAGACCGCCAGATACACACAAGGAATGTCCGCGCCAGTGTCCGGCATGGAAGCCCACGACTTCTTCGTAGCAAGTTTAGGGCCCAGGCTGAGTAGCTAGATGGGATGCACTGCTTCCCGTACCCCCCGTACATACGGTACTGCTGCTAGTGTATTTAAGCAATGGCCATTCCTTTTATCCCCTCATTGACACGTGCCAGCGAGAGTCATCCTACTTTCATATGGACGAACGGACGTCGGCATTCCTCTTAGACTTGCAGAGGAACATCGTACGACCGCCTCTAGTACTATACAGAGTGCAGTACAATACTTCGGCTACAAGCTTTGGCCCAAATGGACTCGCCGCTGCAGCGAGTCACAGCGAGCATGATCCCCGGTCGCTCCAGCATACCGTCACCGACCATCTGAATCCTTCAACAATGCACCCTGCACCCACAGTCCCAATCCACGCTGAACGGGCACTTCCTCACGAGTATCTGGCATTCCAGAACGTGCCGGTCAGCTGTATTCGGGCCATCGCGAAGATAAATTTGGGCGGAAACGGCCTACGTTGGTCTCGTTCGGAGAATACGGTGGTCGATTTACCGCACCAAGGCGAGCACATAACTCACCGTGTACCCCAAAATGTTCATTTTCAAAGTTCAAGCCAATTGTACAGCACACGACCTGCGGAAGTTACAGCACAGCGCAGAAGAAGTCGCGACCAAACATTTCGAGGCGAAAGAACTGTCGCGTGGCTGTTAATTATCTTCATAAGTTCCGCTGTATTGTGGCTGATATGTGATATCATTTTGTAATTTGGAGAGATCATTATTCGGCTAGTCTTCGACTTTCTTACTTCAAACGCTGATTGCTTGGGCGAATCGACTTCGGATACCGAGATCGAGCCTGGTCCATGAGCCCTATTTTTGACGCCCAAATTTTCCGTCGCACGCATGATCCAGGCTCAACGGTGAGAATTGTCGTTCTAAACAGCAAAGAACGTCGGACATCAAGTGATCCGGGATCCCGCCGGGATTCCACTGCACGCCATGCCTATCACTAGCGGGCGCTGCTTCATCTTTGTGGACCAGATGACACTCTCTGATGGGATACGGCTCCCCGGATCGCTGAAGGTTTCTCCGAAACGGCATCGCTGACCAGCTATACGCATCAGTCTCAAGTCACGTGGTCGTGTTGATCCACAAAGCACGGTTAAACGCACTAACGTCGAACGTTCGACAATAAGGCGTTTTAGCGTGCACTGTGTGCCGGTGCTCGGTAGGAGCCGCTGTCATGGTGCATGTGGCGCCAGCCGGAGTGCCGAGCGAAGAATTCCTCTGTTACGCAGCCCAGCATAAGCGTGTTTAGCGTAAACATGGCTTCCGCGGCATAGACTTCGCAAAAACAACTCAGGGCTCGTCTATGAACAATTTTTTCGGCAGAGTTGCGGAAACAATCGATCTGGTAGTAGCTTCTCTCTTGTCTCATTAATGATTGTGTTGCCCTCGTTCAAAACTGATTATGCCAAGAGTGACAACATGTTGTAGGATCCTCAACCTCCAGATTTGGATTTACATAATAGGGGCTTCACGGGGGCTTCACGCTGAGCGCTTGGATTCTCACATGCCATCAGCTCGATTTGGAATTCGGCTTCGGGTATGGGATCGCTGCTCTCGCGCAGGATAAAATTGACGCGGCATCAGACAACCAGGAGTCTGGTGCTCCTGGCGGAGCACGGTCCGAGGCAGAGATCTCGTTCGCGACGGCTATAAAAGCACAGGCATCTACAGTTGTTGTCAAAGGATTGTACACCTGTTCTCAGATGACCGCCTCGAAACAGCCGCATCGCCCTCGGGGCTGGGCTCTCAAGCTGCTTCAACGGAACGAGCACTTCGACTCCTTCGAAGGTGGTTTTCACCTAGTCTTCAGCGAGCTCTGTCAACCTGCGTCCGATTACCCGTTTCTCTGTGCTCCTGCCGGGACCGGTCGACTTCCCAGTCAGCTACTTCCTGCCCAGCTGCGCCATATCGTGCAAGCCATAGGGCCGTTCACGCTGAAGCCGATATCCTTCATCGAATTGGCTCGATTCGCTGGCTTCGATGTTACACCGCGCAGTTCCGCTTCCGCTATTGACATCGACGCACCAAATACCGACATCTCACCGGAACGAGCCGCAGCCCTTTCAGCTCTTGCCGGGAGCCTATCTCAGATCTCGGACCCTACCAATGACACTCGCTGGCAACCAAGTGATGATCCGACCGACAGTTCGGATACGAATGGTCGTGGACGTCGCCTACTTCTGGACATCCTTCTCGCTCTTTCTCGCGCGAAGTCTCTCAGCACCCCGGGAAACAGCTTGGACGACATGTCCACGGAGCAACACGTGGCTTTTTTGGAGGAAGTCTTCGATAAATTCAGTATCGATGACAAGGAATCCCTTCGCTCCCTCACCAACCTGCGTCGCATTGCGCTCGACCACAAGCACGACGTTAATTATCTCAACGTCATCGGCACGATCACCTCTTCCGTGCTCAATACGGTCGCGATTCTGATGACGAACATAAATTCATTGTAAGCAAGGCTCACTAAGTTTTCGCACTGTGACAAACAAATCCATAGCATGCCTGATACCAAGAAGAGGAAGAAGACGACCAAAGGCATCAAGGCAGCGCTTGAGGTGAACTCACCTCGGGTTGAAACCACCCTCTGTGACCTCGACGCGTCCAAAACGGCGGGTCTAGATGGCAGCACGGAGTCAGTAGCGTCGCTCGTAGACGATGATCGAATGCTCTAACCGACGTTTTCTTTCTTTTTCGTTAGAGAATCCGTGGATCCATTCCTCACGTTCGTTGACAGCTGAGCATTGAACGGCAGACACTAATGCATATTCCATTTATTCCAGAGAAGACTCGATGCTCAGCATTCATCGTACGGGGAGGCTGTACCTGGTCGCGTTCTTAACTCTGTCGCCCAGCATTCTGCTCACAGAGGACAGCACTTACGTCGTCGATTGCGGATGGAGTTGGCCCGCCGTCAGATGGGTACGCCTGGTACTTTGCAGAAGGTCACTGGTACTCACCACCAGCCCCGCAGACTGCACACTGGCTGTCAAAGTGGGGTGCAAAAGTGCTTCCGCGTGAGCACTTTGAGCTTGAACGGCTCAGCCGACTCCTGCTTCGCTACGCCGCTATCACTTCATTCGCTATCGACGACGACGAGACGTACCGGTGTCTTTTCAAGCAAGCATGCCTCGACTACATCTCCATGTCGGCAGCTCTGTGTCAGCAGTACGAGCAGCGAGGTTTCGATGCCAGACATCTGGTGGACGTTCTCACTCCGAATAAGCGGAAGGTATGTTAATCTCGTTTCGCTCAGGCACGTGATTAATGTGCACCCAGCGGACGGACGATGTCGACGATGTCGACAACGAGGATCAAGACGTGACGCTGCACTGCGAGCGTTCGCACTCGCGCGCCAGAGATCTCTACGCCCGCGTAGATTCCATTCGTGCAGGGTGCTCGCCCGACACCAGCGGTCGCGAAGCCTTTGGCCCGGTTGTGGAGTGCTTGATTGGCGATCGCGACCAGTCTCTTGCACGTGAATCACCCGCTTCGGACGAAGGATGCGCCATCGGCACCGGTACCGCGGTGGAAGTTGATATGATCGGCTCCACCGAGGACATCAGCGCTCCGGAAACGGACACGCCAACGGTTCCATGGCCATCTTCCCAGGAGATGCTTAGTGGATCAGGAGTCAATGCGACAGAGGACGCCATCATGATAGACTCAGAATCAGCTTCATCGGATCCAGCGCCGAGCACTCAATCAGCCAGCCCAGACATCGACTTAGCCAGCGGAGGTCCCTCCCACTTCCAGCCGCTTCTATCTGAGGGGCAACTTGGCACTGTATCGGAGCCGCTAGTCCTTCCGGTCGAGTCAGATGGGTGCCTGCAGGATGCATGGCCCGGACAACTGTCGAACGAGGCCAATTGCATAGCCCCGTCATGCGAGCTCGACAATTCGTCACAGCTGTCGAGCGCCGGCACAACATTTTGCACTGCCCCAACACCTTCGTCGCAGAATCTTTTGGCCCAACTAGAACTGCTTAGCTCGGAATTGGGTTCGCAGCAGCCCCACGCTCACGCCGAGCCCTCAGACGTCCCCAACGCGCTCGTTGGCCAGATCCTACCAGGCCACATCGACCAGCTACCCGAGGACGTAGCACACGACAACTTGCAGGGTCAGTTTGATACAACATCTCTCTGGCTCGGCTCAATGCCGCTGCCGGAAGCCGGATCGGCTACCAGCATGCCGACCATAGGCGATCAGCATCAGCTCGCCGATCCACAATCATTCATGTCGTGGTCCGAGCTTAGCCGGATGGTCCTCGAGAACAGTGGGATGCTCAATAGCGTCTTTCCCGCTGTCGATCAGAACTTCGACGCGTTTCTCGCGAACTTGCAGTGTCCCCCGAACTTCGACGGTAATGTCACATTCGGAGGGGTTCCTGGGGTTCCTGTTGCGGACTCGCCGTGGCCAATAGGTCGCGATGAAGATCCGGACCACGCGCTGCCAGATGCCGGTTTGCCCGAGCCTGGGCCGACTAACTGCGACGAGACGCCGGCTGGAGAAGAACCAGTTGAGGAGATGGATGACGGAGCTGAGGATACTTGTAGTGGTCAGGAGGACAGGAAACGACGGC
>Ga0247815_10001546_pt1 | contig 17540 bp, 20 predicted proteins | sample UWRJL194509B1_FD_181014 | JGI IMG/M metagenome (GOLD analysis project Ga0247815, IMG submission 181014) | Plant litter microbial communities from Arlington Agricultural Research Station in Wisconsin, United States - UWRJ-L194-509B-1 | ecosystem: Environmental > Terrestrial > Plant litter >...
TTTAATACACCAGCTGGTTCTAATACATAGATGGATGATCTGGTAGAACCGACAGGAGAGACTGTCCTGAACTCGAGGTACAGGAGGCGAGCGGCCACAGGGCGAGAAGCGGCCACTTTATCCGGGGCGTGACCCGAGTGTGACTGCGCTTCAAATGCGCCGCGACACCTCAATCTCGCTCGTTGGAGCTGAAATTAGGCTCTTCCAGCATTCAAAATGCATGAATTAAACGTGGTGCACAGGTTTGGTGTGCTGGAATGTGAGCTTGGTGGCTACTCCTAAGCACCGCTTGCACGACGAGCATTGCGCCGTACCTGGTTCAAAATGTGCCTCCAGCCCGGTATTTGCCGCCTATTTGTCCTAGAAGAGTTAAATATGCTTGAGAGTGCTAAAAATTGCCACAAAGGCTTGTAATCCCTCGGCCGACCATAACTTCCGGGGGTGCAGTATGTCACGCATTTTCGAGATCGCTCATTCCGGAAGATATTATCCCGGAGAAATTGAAATAAGCTTCCTGGGGATTTGAGAGGTCTAAATTACAAGATTTGGAGGATATTCTTCAACGGTCAGTCCGGCAGATGCAAATGATGGTTGAAATCTGTCAAAGCACCAAATTGCGCATCCGGCCAACATATCTCTGCTCGAATAATCGGCTCGATCAAATATCAACAAATATACATATCTATCTATCCTAGTGACTGGCATACTTTTAGAAAGTTCCCCGCCGCGGCTCGGTGCTATAGATGTCGATCAGTCCAAAGTGGCCGCTTCTGACTGGTGGCCGTTTCACCCCAGGGTATAGTATGTGCGCCAACAGACTTCATGTCTGAGCTTATAATGTAGGTCTTCCACCATGAATGCACGTGTGTCAAAAATTGCGTGTTGAGATTGGACCTCGGTTTAGGGACTGGCGCTCGTGGTGGCGCAGCGTGAAGATTAGAGCTCATTCGGCAACCTGCCGGTCCAAAACCAGCCCTGCCGCAAGTCGAAGCTCGTGGATTGACGCGCGTCGGAGTGATCAGCGGGGACACGACGGCAGGGTTTACCGAACCGCGCGCGGGCTGACAAGCTGCCACCCGTCTATGCCCTGATCTGCACTATTCCCTCGTCGCCTCCCTCATAACCAATAAACAGCTTTTCCTATTGATTATCCTAGCAAAATCATATACCTTAACATTTCACACATGTCCCTAGGTCATCATCGAGAGATGCCGATGCAGTGGTGGCATACTTGGTAACCAAACATAATGTCCGAAATACGCTGTACATTAATGATCGGAACATACTAACTTATTTCGATAATAATGCATGAAATAAAAAGGAAGAATCGAAGTTGAGAAAGGGAGGGGAATCAGGAACAGCGGCAAGGAGGGGATGCGGGCTTAGTTTGGACGAGCAATGTTGGCAGAGCTTTTTACTCTGCCGACCTTTTGATAGAGGGCGGGCAAGGCGGGTTCGGCTGAGACGAGCAGGGCGTCGTTTTCCGAACGGGTCAACGGTAGGGTCTTGGCATGGCACGGTGTGGATCAGCGGGAGACCCGCGATTTGGCTGTGGCTGGGTTAGGGCGGGAGGAGTGCCGAACGAGCTCTTAAGAAATGACTCCCAGATTACTTGATAGAGCGAGCTATCAACTAGAAGAATTTTTGCATGATTTCCGCCTATAATTAATGACGCAAGCTGGGCCAGTTCAGTCCGAGGATGATTCACAGGACCGTTCGAGAGACAACCTAAGCCTCATGTATCTGGAACTCACAAACTCTGTCTCTGTCTCTGTCTATTAACTGGTCAGACTAGTGTATTAGGGTCCGGATTATTGTCAAGCATGGGTCTGATGAGGTGCGAAGTCTGGCACATTTCGGTGGCCGTTGTTTCTCTCACAAGTGAAGGCCACACCTTCGTCAACTACTACTCGCTAAGAACACAAGGCAAGAGTAATTACCGACTGCTGTAGACGCAGGCACGTCGGCTTTGGCCTCTCCAGGGTTTTAAGCCAAGAGCATTCTGAGAACGACGAAGTCAGCTGAGCAAACATGCCATGTGAAGTGGTACGCAGTATGACCTCGACGATGACACAACCAGTGACATCAGAGGCCTATTTTTGTCCCAAAGAGGCCGCAAGAGCGCCGCTTCGTGCCATATGCGCCCTTGGATGCCCCTTAAGCACACGTTCAACTTGGGGTGAACCCTGGAAGATCCTCGACTTGGGACTTTCAAATGAAATGAAACTGCATTGAACGATAGCTACCGCCATCTTTGCCTGAGAGGGGTTTCCTATTCAACTGAGTAATTTTGTTGCCACGGTCGACGATAGCCGCGAGCACAGACCACTTCATTTCCTGAGACTGGCACATTGGAGATTGCAGCATACAAAGTATCTGAGTAAGAACCTGATAGTGTCAGGAGCCGGATCGAGTCACGGCGGCAGGATCAAATCGAAATTGGGGCGACGATCGAAGGCGAAACGAACAACATCTGGGTGTCGCGAGCATGCGACAACTATTCGAACAATTATTCAACGACGTCTTTATTTTTTTAATTAGATCTTTGACATATCCATCAGGGTTCTGCAAGCCTGTAGCGGCGGTAATGAAGATATGACGTGGCCGGCGAAATTACTTTGGTGGGCCGCAGATCGGCACGTGACTGCTCTTCTGACTGGCCTGTCCCAGGAACAGAATATCACACCCCTTGCCTCGCAAGGGCCTCTGTTATCCTCGCCCGCACAGGCTCCACAGCCCTCAACGGGACAATCCGTGATTCTGTACCTGTATAATAAGACTTGCACCCGTCCGCACTACCGCTGATCCCCGTAAACAGTTGCGACGCTTCTCGTGTCTTGCGCCATTCTTAATGAGTCCCACATGCGCAGATATAAACATCGGGTCTGTCACCATCAATTCATTTCACTGTTTTGCTTTACTGCCCGTGTGCTGCGCCGCACGTCTCGCCGAGACCTTCGCACTATTTACCGGCACTGCGTTTCCGCAATCCATTCTGACATTTTGTATTCAGATGCTCGGCCGATGCTGAACTTGTCATTGAGGCCGCGCGACTTGGCCATCTTCCCATCTGCACGGCCCGGCTCTCGCAAGCCCAGTGTCGCGAGATTCGGCCAGGCAATGTTTACGTCTGGAAGGAGGTACCAGAAAACGTTTCGAATGGCACTAAAGGACTTTCACGCTGGACAGACGGTGCGCGCTTCTTCCATCCCTACGGCTTCGTCACTTCCGCTCACCGCCAGCAAGCAGGCCACAAGTGGACGACGAGTAAGACAAAAAATGACACCTTAATTTACGTGGAAGCTTCAGACGCAAGAAAGAGGCCGTACTATTCGAGTTCGTAAGTCTGTGAAAGTCGTTCGCAGTCACGTTTGTACCTAACGCTACGCTGCAGCAACGAAGCATCTCGAACTGCCGTGGCCGGTGCTCAACATTTACCCTCACAAATTAATTCAAACCAGCTCATAAAGCAATGCTACTCGATTATATGGAATCCCACCTCCGAGCAGCACACGCATTGGCATCTCATCGCGTACTCCTCCGTCGCCAGCAGACCCAGTCTACAGCACGTAGGATCGGGTAGCATCCCATGTCTCCTCAGCATCACTGTGCCATCTGGTCAATATTTGCCCTATAAAAAGTTCAAGGCGGAACAGCGGCAGTGCGGAGACGCAGGGCAGTCGTCCGAGTCGCGCAAGACGTCCCAGGCCAGCAGTAACAATGCAACCCGACTACTTACGGCACCACCCCGCAGTGTCATTTTGCCTTCGTTCAATATGCTCGTTTCCTCAGAATACGCTCCGAAACCGATGTCCCAACCGCGAAGGACATCACTACGTTCCGATTTGAAATCGGCCAGCACACAATGCGACAACTCTGACGAAGCGTCAATGCATGATCCACCACACGTCTTGTCGCCAAAGACTCAGCTTCTCCCACTCTTGCAGCTTCATGCTATACAGGTTGCACCTCATCGCAGCGAGGTTGATCGTCGGCATATCGCTGCGCTGGATGGTTGCCGCTTGAGCATCAGCATGTTGCCGTCGTCTCACACGACCCTAGGTTCGCCCCTACGGTCCATGTATTGAATGGTGGACCTTGGCTTCTTATGTTCTCCGGGCACTCAACTTGGACTTGGTGTTTTTATGTGGATACAGTCTCAGAGGAATACACGACTAAATTTCATTAGTTCTCTGATATCGCGAAATGATCTGTCTCCCCGTGCGTAAATGAATTTGCATCCCGAAAATTGAAATATTATGAGTGATGGGCTATTTTATACAAATAAGAGTACTGTGAGCGCTCTCCTGCGGTGCTGTTTGTCACCGCCCGCCTCTGCTGCCGACCAATTGTCACTTCGAGCACCATGGGCAGCGGTAGTCGGACAACATCCGTGCTTATAGGCCTAGGCTTCTAAGCTCGGATGGCATACCGCCGTCCGCACCTCGCCCCGCCTGTGCGTTCGGCGGGGGGACCGACCGCCATGCCTGCGGTGCAACCGCGCCGACCGTGCGCCGCCGCTACCAGCGCCGATCCTTCAGCTGTCGCCGCCGTTGCGCACAGACCACCTGGGCTAGTGAAACAGACACCATTTAATGTATCTTTTTTAATCGTGCGAGCTTCGGGAACTATAACGGTTCCGTTCGGGATCAACTGGCACCAACCCGATCGTGTGCACCCGCTCGACGCTGGCGCTTATCCCGGGTGACTGCTCCGACCGCCCTGGCCACCACGAACAACCGAGCTACCAAACTCTCAACGTGTTCGTAGGGGTGGTAGGGACCTGCCGGCGGTGTTGCGCGTGGCTGTATCAAAGAACAACAATAACTACCCGGTAGCGGTAACATAGATTTAGGACTCTGTGGGGGCAAACAGACGTTCAATATCGTTCTGTAAGTAGACAGGAGGATCATGGTTCAACACAATTTTAACCAGCGTCGCCACCGTAACACCATTGTCACCAACAGGTCCAGAAAGACGACGCGGCCCCCGCATCGCCGCCAGTCTAAGAAGATCAGGCGTGTCTTCCGGTTCAATTTCAGCTCGATTCTTTTCGTCACCGCCCTCAACTACGATCTCCTCGAGTTTCGGTCAGATTGGTGGACTGGCGTCACAAAGAAACTCAGGAATGTAATCATCGAGCACGAGGGGTCCCTCTTTGCTAAGGTTCTGGCCACCGAAGACGAGTCGGCGAATGACCTTGAAACTGGAGAGATTCTGAATACTTTCCGAACCAATGTGTTGGAGCGCCAGCTGAGTTGTGTTGAGGCTCTGAACGAGACGATGGTGTCCAGGCGTCACATGCAGGTTGTCTAGGATTAGAGATTCAAGGCGAGGGGCGGCAATTCGAGGTTCTAGATCGGCTTCGGATGCGAAGAACATGCTGCCGTTCAAGGATAGAACTTGAAGATGTTGAAGGTCGAGTCGAAGTCCACCATAGTACTCGCCCTCGTTCAGGCTCAGAGTCAGGTGTCGCAGTGAACTGCAGCGGGGAACATAGCACTCGACCGAAGATTTATCGGGCATCCATAGCCGAAGCGAGCGCAGGCTGTTGAGGTTCTCGCACTGAAGGGCGGTTTCTAACCGACCATTTCCATATAGCTCCATAGAACGGAGATTGGGGGCATATGGAAACACACCCATGAGGATAGACACCTGATGTGGCTTGAAGTTGCAGCTCTCCTCCATGAAGAGAAATGACAATGTCGGTGTCGGCGCCTTGAAGATCGAGTACATGCGATACGCAAATTGAGGGACTATGCCAAGCCAAACCCGATCCAGCCTACAGGCTGAGCGTTGAATATTTTTGAGGAGACGGTCTGCGGGGCCTACTAAACCAGCTGTCCTGAAGTCATATGGTTCGACCGATCGCCAGGGTAGATGAACCTGAAGAGGTGCGCTACCCGAGCGCTCGAGGCTTGTTGCAACCCGCAGAAGCTGAGATTGTACCGCCGCTTCAGCATGCAGTTCAGGCTCGCAGTCTGTGGCAAGGTACGCCCAAAGGCAACCGGTCTCGAGCGCGACGGTCCGCCATTCCTGACAAACCGTGGCAAGACGATATGGCATCGTGAGACATTCGGTATTAAGCTCAATTGGGCTTGAGTAGTTGTTGGTCCATTTGGCGTCGTCGTACCAGTCACGGCTCGCGTCGTTGGAGCAGTGGCTGAAAATGTCGTGCAGCATTTCCTGCGGGAAACTGGATAGAATGCGGCGACAATACGATTCGCGCGATCGTACGAGGTCTTTCAGTAATGGATTTTTTAGAGCGCTAAGTTTTTCGTGCTCGCGGTCGAGCTGCGCTACTTCTGCTTGGACCTCGGCAAGTCGCAGACGCGCCTCTCTGCGATCACGTTGCACTCGTTCGAAGTGCGCATTGACAGTATTGAACGCCTCTCTATCGGAATGGACTGCCCGTTGCAGCTGCTCGGTTGCAGTCATGACGTCCTCCCTCAAGTGGTAAGGTGTGAGTGAGGGTATGAATCTCTTGCGGCTTGATCCGCGAAAACCCTACCTCCACATGCAGTGCTAACGAAGGGCAGATTGAGCTCGTATTACATACCGTGATATCCTGTGGTGGTCTCATGTTTTCTCATCGGTGGACCTGTTCACCGTCATGCTAGCAAGGCAAAAAAAAAAATCCTGAAATTCACCCACACCTAGACTCTGCGCCTACTAAGTGAATAAAGCCAATGCTAGAACAATCGCCGAGCGTGCTTCTCGTTGCAAACAAAAAAGCACTCCCATTTGACGGATATGAACGATGATGTCAGATCAACCACGACCACTAGGTAACCAATTATGACCCTACAAGGTGAGAAGACGTGTGATCTCGGCTTGGAGGCAGGCAGGAGCATCGTATTCCAAGGCAATGCTTGCCAACGTCTCAACCGAAGCATCATTGCGACCAGCATGTTCAGCTGACGACTGGGGCCTCGCATTGCCGCCAATCTAACAAGTTGAGGTGCGGCTTTCGGCTCGATCTTAGCTAATCCTCCACCTACGACCACAACTGACTCGAGCTTCGGCCAGACAGGTGGATTGGTGTCGCAAAGGAAATCGAATATGCCATCCGGAACCAGCCAAGTTCCTGGTTCGGCACAGTTCTGTGCGCCAAAGACGACGTGGCTGATGTTCCTGATACCGCCGAGGTTCGAAGGCTCTCAAGGTTGATGTCATTGAGCGTTAGCTGGGATGGATTAAGGCTCTGGAGGAGACGAAGGTGTCCAGGAATGACTTCAACTTTATCTAGAAGCAGAGATTGGAGGCGAGGGGCAACCATTCGCGGCTCTTGGTTGGCTTCGGAGGCGAAGAACATGCTGCCGCTCAAGGATAGATACCGAAGTTGGTGAAGCTCGAGTGAGGTCCTCCATACTGCTCGCCCTCCATCATGTCCAAGGTCAAGCGCTGCAGTGAGCTGCATCGAGAAGCGTAACACTCGACCGAGGATGTAGTGGCCCTCCCAACCGGAGTGAGTGCATACTGCTGAGACGCTCGCAGTGGATGGCTGTCTGCAGGCGACCACTTCCATGCAACTCCATCGAACGAAGATTAGTGGCCAACGGAAGTCCGCCCGTAAGAATTTGCACCTGATGTGGATGGAGATTGCAGTATTCTTCTATGAAGAGAAGTGACAACGAGGGCGTTGGGGATTTGAAGATCGAGTACATGGTCCGAACGAACTCGGGGACTATGCCGAGAAAGACCCGATCCAGGCGATGCGCCGACCGTGAAATCTCTCTAAAAAGGCTGTCTGCGACGCGGAGGCCAAGTGAACGAGGCTTGCTGTCGTCGTAGGGTTCGAGTGATCGCCAGGGTAGATGAACTTGAAGAGGTGCGCTTCCCGAGCGCGCAAGGCTTGTCAACGCCCGATCCAGCTCCGAAAGGAATACTGCTTCATCGCGCTCGTCGCGATCGCGGTTGGTGGCGATGTATGCCCAAATGCAACCAGTATCAAGTGCAACTGTCCGCCATTTCTGGCACACGGTGGCAAGACGGTATGGCAGCGTGGCCCACCTGCTGCTGAAATCAATTGGTTCATAGTAAGCGGCGCTCCAATTGTCATCGTTGTACCAGTCACGACTCGCGTCATTGGAACAGTGGATGAAAAATTCGCGCAGCAGCTCGTGCGGGAAGTCGATCAAAGTGCGGCGTCGGTACATTGCGCAGGATCGACCTAGGCCCTTCAGAAGTTGTTTTCTGAGAGGCTCAAGCCGTTCGAAGTCGCGGTCGAGTTGCGCTACTTCTTCTAGGACCTCGGCGAGCTGTCGCCGTGCATCCTCCCGTTGTTGCTTCACTTGTTGAAAGCGCGCGTCAACAGCATCGAAAGCCCTCTTATCAGCGCGCACGGCCTGACGCAGCTGCTCTGTTGTGGCCATGCCGTGTTCGCTTGGGCGGCAGTGTGGGAGCGAGGGCTGGGATCACGCGGCTTGATCCGCAAAGACGTATCGTTGGCGTGCAACACCCAACACCCAATTGCACAACTCTTAAGCCGGTTGCATAGAGAAAGATGGCCCGATTAGATTTTTGTCTCGAACTGTGGACTCATGATGTTGCTGATCATCTCGGACAGTATATCGCGTCGTGGAGAGCTTGACCAGGTAAGGTCGCGGGATGCACAAGCTTGCTCTCAATCAAGTTTGGCTGTACAATGAATATTAGAGCAAGAGAGTTGTAGGCTACCTCGAACGTGGGAGATAAAGCTTCAGGAAACCGTGGCTATTCAAAGTATGTGCTAGCGGAAGGTCCGTTCGCACAGGAATTGCGGATCCGATTCTCCACCTGGTCCCAGTTTGGGTAGATTAAGCTTCCATGGGGACAGACCGCCTTCTTCACAGCATTGACAGCTTGGAGGTCCCGGAGGACACTTACACCCGATGGCCTTCGCAAGACCGCAATGGTCATCGCCCGCTTAAGAAACGGCCACGTCGTGTCGTACGTCCGCTGACGGGTGCGATATGGGCGGTGTTTTTTGGGGCATCTTTTTAAGAGCTCCAGACACGCCGATAACTGTGGCGCCCGGGTGGGTGGGTGTGGCGATGTAGCGGACGGGGCCGGTGAGGCCGCCGACCGATGCTCGGATAGTTGTGCTGTTGACTGACGAGAGGTTCCTGGTCGACGCAGCACAACGGTCGAAGCAGCAGTCGAGGTTCCACCTGCCCTGAGTGGTATATTGACCCTGAGAGGTGTACCAGCGTTCCCTGGAGTTGCAGCCGAGCCATCTTCCACCGACCGACTATGTGGCAACAATCTTTCCCCTTCACATCAAACTGCAGTGGTACATTACACTCAATGATGAAAAGGTCTCATAAGCATCATGGGAGTTCAAACACTTAGGAACGCATTATGCGAGGCCGCCAATCTAGCGTGTTGATGTCACTTTCTTGCTGAATGCCACCAGCCACGGATCCAGCAAATGATTTCCCCTTTCGTCCACACAGCATTTCAGGAATATTGCGCTTGATTCAAACTGATTCTGGTCATTATTATCAGTAGTGTAACAATGTGTCCATCATACTGCCTTCCACACTGTGTCGGGTTGAAACCCGCTGTTCCCCCGCTCCACTGACTGCGCAATATTTAGAGCACATATTGTCAATATTATCTCGTATAATGAAACCGTTAAGTTGATAGGGTTACTCCTGTCATTTTCTGTACGTCCTTGAGCGGCATGGACGGATGCAGAGTGAGCGAAAAGGGAAGCAAGCGAAACGCGTCGGGAGCCCGCCAAAACTCAGCACTCAGTCGCCCCATGGCGGAGTTCCTCGACCACGATAAAGAATCCAGAGACTTTGAAACCTTTCCAGGGGACAGAATCCGGTTTATCAGGCTTATATATGCTTAAAGATTTCGAAGAAATAATGATTCAACAGCAAGAGAGAGCAGTTGCGCTGAAACGTACTCAAGGAACACCCGATGACTGTAAGTCTGTAACACACCTAGGTAAGCGTGACTGCCAAATCATCAACTGTCTGACAGGCAAGTTTCAACGCTGGAAATCGCGCTCAAGCTGCTCAGCCTGCCGGTTATTTATAATATACGTTCAAGCGACCCAGAGGCTACGAGCGGCCGGGCATTCACTATGACCTCAGTGATGACGCCACCGGTGATATCAGAGACCCTATATTAGTAAGTTGGTAGGCGCAGCAACACCGCTTTGTGCCTTTATGCCGCTCTTCGACCTCTTTGACACCCTTCATGGACACGTGCACCCTCAAGCTACCCTACCAGTATGGTAGCTCCGCGAAACGAATACCAACTGGCACGATGCGGAATGAAACGGCAGTTGCCGCGGCGTTAACCAGGGGCGAATTGCCGTATTAACCGAGTCGCTCCGCCGTAATGAGCACCCGACAGCGATGGAAGACAATGCCAAAGTCGGCGAACACGTACTAACTTAGGTTGGCAATAAAGACCGCGAATTGCGCGGCGCTCTTTGCGTGCTGCATGGGCCTGGCTTGTGGGCTTTGACTACTGAACCGAATGCCGATATACGTGCTGTGCTATTCAGAGCTCTGATATGTTTAATGAAGTTCTGCGAGTCAGCAGTGAGGGCATGAAGACATTGAATGTGCGGTGAATTGGTTGGAGGAGCCGCAGATCGGCTTTGACTCAGCCGCAGACCGGCTTAACCGAGGAAATTGGTCGCACACTCCCGGCTTCACACAAGGGTTTTGTTTACCTTTGACCACCCTCGACTCGACAACCCTCTACCGGATACTGCCTTGATTTCGCGTGGGACTCGGACAAGTCCGCGCCACCGTTGAGCTCCGTACATAACCGTGGTGCACTATTCGCTGGCAACGCAGACTTTGCTGCCATCCGCTATGAGCCTCACGTGCGCAAATATAAGCATCGGGTAAGTCACCATCATTTCACAGTTCTGCTTGATGTGCGTGTCGAGGAGTCCGCTTTTCAATCGCTTCGCGCGGCCTTCCCATTCCTTCCCTCATTTCCGCGGCATATTCTGACGGCCTACTCTTCAGAAGTTCGGCCGATGCTGAACTCATCATTGAGGCCGTCCGTCTCGGTCACCTCCCCATCTGCGGGGCCCGGCTCTCCCACGCTCAGTGTCGCGAGATTCGACCAGGCAATGTCTACGTCTGGAAAGAGATACCTGAAAACGTTGCGGACGGCACCAAAGGACTTTCACGCTGGACAGACGGTGCGCTCCTCACATCCCTGCATCCTCGCTTCCACTCACCGCCAGCAAGCAGGGCACAAGTGGACAGCCAGCAAGTCGAAGAAGGACTCCCTGATCTACACAGAGGTTTTGGGTGCGGGCATGTGGCTGGGGTCTGTGGTATCGTGAGCCTGGGTCGGCGTTCATGTTCACACTTGTTCCTGACATCGTGTCTTAGCGACGACTTGCCTGTTCTTGTTTCTGGTGCCCAGCAGTTAGCTTTGCGAGGTGAGGCCAACCAGCTCATAAAGCAATGCTTCTCGATCGTCTGGAATCCAACCTCCGAGGAACGTACTCACTGGCACCTCATCGCGTACTACTCCGTCGCCAGCAGAGCTATTCTACCGCGTTTCCAGACTGGAAATATCCCATGTATCCTCCCCATCGTTGTCACAGCTGGTCAGTACATGTCCTACAAGAAGTTCAAGGCCGACCAGCGTCATTACAGGACGAAGCAGTTTTCCCACAAGACGTCAAGCGGTCATGCTACGACCAAGCAGTCTGAGGCACCGCCTCGCAGAGACAGGCTGGCTGCTTCAAGCCTGTCCCCAAGCTGTTCATCGGAACGAACATCGCTCAGTCTCAGCTTGACATATGTAAATCCACAATGCAACCGCTCTGGCGAAACCCCGCCACGCGATTCATCGCAAAGCTGGTCACCAAAGAGCCAGCTTCTCCCACTCTTGCATCTTTGTAGCCTAAATACTATACACCATCGCAGCGAGGTCGACCGTCGGCATATCGCTGCACTCGATGGCTGCCGTTTGAGCATCAGTATGCTGCCCTCTTCTCACACAACCCCAACTTTGCCATTGCCGCCCATGTCTCGGATGCGAGAGTATGACTTCGTTTAATGCTCTAGCTGCCTCAAAATTGTCGGTCCTAAATGTATGCAGTGCAGTTCGAAGATGTTCTAATCGTTCATATCTATTCTGCTTGTGGTTGGCAGCGTTGTGCAACAAAGCACCCGCCACTGTGGTCAAAGTCCACCACATCATGACAGAAATCGAAAGGGAGGAGGAGGGATGGGGATACCACGAGTCTTCTGCTCCTCACCGCTACCTCACTGTACAGCCGCGTGAAAGCCCACAGCTAGGAACCCGATGAGATCCAAGTCAACTCGGCTATCACCAACTTTTTTTATAGCACATTCACATTGATCGCATCAGCACGACAACTGGGTTCTCAGTGAGCTGGCCCGCGTGATGCAGTCAGGTGGGTGATATTTTGTGTTAGCAACACCTGACTACGTAGGCTAGATCACCCGCTTGACTCGAGCGTTAAGACAAGCTACACGCCGTGCAGATGTACGTGCTAGTCGATCTGCCATCGTTCCCCTTAGTTATATACCATCTCATAGTTCGTTCCTCTATCTGTCGCCTCTGCGTCTTATTTATCTCGTCCTGGTCGCCTTCTTCACCGCCGCTCAATCATCCCGAGATATTGGGCGAACGAAGCGGCGGGCCGATCGGCGAGTGTTTCGTAGTTGTTCACAAGCGCAGAGTCACTAATCTGTAAAGGTTGGAGGGGCTATCTGCGGAAGGCTAGAATTCTCAAAAGTGAGAAGGAAATGTTCGTGAGATAACCCAAGAGATTCCGTCACAAGCGCCCGTGACCGGTTCGGAAACTGCAGTTGTTCTTAGGTCCGCCACACGTCTTTCCTACCTCTCGCCCCTATTCTAAAAAATCCCGCTTCCTCCTTCTGTTAGACATGGTCCGCGGCACAAAAAGAAAGGGAGCTCCAGATGCGCCTGCTGGAACATCTGCGAAGAAGCCAAACAAGCAGTCGGTGGCGGTAGAGGCATCAGCCAATCTGTCCACGAAAATCGGCCCTAACATTGCTAGCTCGCCCGGAACCTCCTCCAAGACTTCTGAGCCACCAGAGAACACGTACGGATCTGATGGCCTTCGTACGCGAGCCGACATGCAGGACGAGGAGACCAGTGCCGAGGACGACGAGGACGCTGCGCCGACCCCACCTCGTAAGGAAAATCACGAATCTGATGAGGACGAACTTGGTAAGCACGCATTAGCGGCAAACAGCCTACATTCACTCACTCGACGTCTAAAGAGCGTATTATGCTCGGCTGGAAATCTCCTGTGTATGGCTTCTACCTACCTGAGGTTGTCATCGGCTACCTGCACCGTCGCAAGTTTCACGAATTCACCTGTGCAAAGAAGGATTGTGGCACAAAGATCAGGAGGTATCTTGACGCGTCAACGAAGAGCAAAACGGGCCAGGCGACGAACAGCAGGTCAACATCGAACCTCCGTGGACATGCGAAGGCTTGCTTCGGCAAGCAGATGGTAAAGTCCGTAGCAGGAATAAAGATCGACGTTGTGCGCCAGAAGATATTGGGGAAGATGTCGCAGCGAGCCCTCAATGCGGAGCTGGACATTAAGGACGAGCATGGGAGGACGAAGAAACTCACATTTACTGTGCGGAACCAGACACCTGAGGAACTCAGGTGCGTCCTCACTTTGGGTTCACCTAAGTCCATCGTAATGATATTAACGCTGACTTGGATTTAAGAGTCTGGCACGCACGTTGGGTCGCTGAGAACAACCGGCCCTTTTCAATCGTCAACGACAGAGCATACCAAAAGCTCATGAAGGACGGCCGACCCTGGCTCAAGTTACCTTCACCAACGACCGTGGGGCGCGATGTGCGCAAAGTATTCTCAACAGTGAGGGCTCGTATCAAGAACATTCTGATGGTGAGCGTTCCCCACAATAAAGGAAGGGGCATTGACTGAGGAGTTCGCAGGCGGCGGAAGGTACCATTCATATCACGCTTGACTGTTGGACTTCCCCAAACTACAGATCATTCCTCGGCATATGCGCACATTACATGGACAAAGGGCAGCCTCAGCAGACGTTTTTAGACCTTGTAGAAGTTGCGAAGGTGCGGAAATATGTAAAAACAAGCATCCGTGCTTACACTCCAATAGTCGCACACTGGGCTGAACCTCGCCCTTGAGCTCGCCCGTATCTTGGAGGACTTCGGCATCGAGAACAAGGTCACTCAAACGGCACGTATATTAGGACCGGCAGCTCACAAGATTATAGTTCTGCGGAATAACCTGCGACAATGCGTCCAACATGGACAAGCTAGTACAAGAGCTCGAGACGATTGTCAAGTCGCGCGACTGGAGCCCGCACTGGAATAGCTCCGAGAAGCGTATTCGCTGCTTTCTCCACGTCCTCAATCTGGTCTCGCAATCGCTTCTGCGGCAGTTTGATGCACCAAAAAAGAAGACTGGTGCGGGCATCGGCGGGTTTAGAGTCAACACCGAGCGGGAGTCCGGTGATGTCGACGCGCAAACGGAAGCCGAGTTGGCAGCGACTAGCCTAGATAAAGATCCGCGGACAGATCTTCGCGAGGGCGATGACGACGACGAGGGCCTGGTAGACGAAATCAAGCAGATGCCGAGGGCGGAAGCGGAGAAGGTCCAGCGAGAAACCAAGCCCGTTCGCCTGGCCATTGCCAAGGTACGCAAAACCTTCTCACGAGCTTGGTTTGAACTGATAGCCCCGCGTCATTATTATCTTCTTAAAATTTCTGGCGTTGTATCCGGCTTTATCTATCCTGGTTTGACGCCGATGGGTTATGGTGTTTGTGACTCTGCTCGCAACAGTTGCGCAAGATTGCGTACATGACTATTCATTCACCTACAGTACTCCTCCCGCGCTGGTTCGCGAGCTGTCGTAAGGCCGAACTCAAGGAGCGCAAGATCCCCCGTGACGTTTGCACGCGATGGAACTCGACTTTCGACATGATCAAGTTCTGCATAGAGTACAAATCGGCTATTCAAGACTACACGGCCAGCTTCGACGGCGACATGAGCGTTCTTGATCTTCATGAAGACGAGTGGACAGTTGCTGAGCAACTGTGTCGCGTGCTTGTGGTGAGCCATACCTCCGCGTGTCTTTACCTGTTCTTCCGGCAGTCACGTTCTGAAGTTGTCTCATGTTCACGACGCTTCGTTTCCAGAGCCTCAAAGATGCGACACTTCTTTTCTCATCTGCCACGCCCAATCTTGCGTTGGTGATTCCCGTGATGGACCGCATCGACAAGATCCTCGGCAACCTCGTTGACGAGGGTTCTTTCGTGCCGGCCATTGTTGTGGCCATGGGCGTCGCGCGCAAGACGCTCAATCGGTATTACTCGCTCGTGAACTCGTCACCGGTCTACAGAATTGCAATGCGTGAGTCGTCGAACCTCTTCATCTTGTTACGGCTGTAGCTTGCGCTTATGCTCGCTGCACAGTCCTTCACCCACACTTCAAAACGGAATATTTTGAAGATCTCAACTGGGAAGATGACTGGATCAAGGAAGTCGAGCGACTGGCACGCGAGACACTGGATCGTGACTACGCACCCCGGTCGTCTACCCTGGAAACATCCATTTCTCCGCGAAAGAGAAAAGTCAAGGGAGGAATAACCAAAGCGGTGCGCTCACAGCTGTCGATATTTCACGTGGCTGACGACACTTGAACGATAGCACAACACTTTCACGGGCATAGGAGCCTACAAGCCACGCAAGAAGAACAAAAAGAACGCGACGCTGCGGGACGAGCTCAAGACGTATATCTCAACATCGACGGAAGCGTGTCCGGAGTCGACACGGTACCCGGATGGAGACCCGATCCTGTGGTGGATGCGAAACAAGTTCACATTCCCTCGACTCTCGAGGATGGCATGCGATTACCTCGCCATTCCTGGTATGTTTGAACTTGTTCATTAGGGTTTCACTGTCATGACTGATATATCTCACAGCGACCTCCGTCGAGATCGAGCGCGTCTTCTCGCGTGGGCGACAGTTGCTCTCGTACGAGCGTAACCGGTTGTCGGCTGAGAGTACCCGAGCTCTGATCTGTGTTGGACTCTGGTCCATCGATGGCTATGTTGAAGATACAGATCTGGAGCTTGTTGCATCGTCGCGATCTATTCCAGAGGAAGAAGACGAACGGGACGCGTGGGATGATTCCGAATGGGAGGAGAACAAGGATGCGTACATGTATCCGGACGACATGGACGTGTCCGAGATGTAGAGCACGTTTTGTCTGAATAGATGTAGGCACTAAATGTGGTTGATCGTGTTTGTCTCAGCATTTGCGTTGACAGGGTGACATGGTTCAGAGGAAGAAATCAAGACCATTCCGTTTGAAAACCTCGTGCAGTACTGGAACTCGCAAGGTCTGCCGCACAAGACCGACGAGTTCAGGACAGTTCTCGATAATCCAGTCCGGGCTAAGGGCCATGAGCGAGGGAACAGTGTGACGGTCAGCAACCGCCAGTTGATCGACGAGGAAGCAAGAACACACCGTGGCCGCGGAGTATAATGAACTACCAAGGCAAGGTAAACATCCAAGAATGTTGGTTGTGTCGTCCCTAGAACGAACTGTCCTGCACAACCGTCAGTCCCTGCTCCCAGCTCCTGGAGAAAGTTGAAGGTACCAGACTCCCGCGGCGTAGCCTTGACGAGGTCGGTCTCGAGTAGGCCGTACAAGTGCTTTCGCCGCACGTTGACGGTGTCGATGATCCAAGCTTTTGCAACTTCTTGGGTTACAGCCTGGTCTACATGTCAGCCTCAGACATTGGGTGTACGCGGGTTCGGAGGCAACCTACTGCATCCTCAGGAACCCGCATAAATCGTTCCGGGAAGTCTTCAGAACTCATCAGCGCAAGCCCGGACCGCAATCAGAGACAGCGGAGAGATATACCGAGGAGACTGATCATCGGGTACAGCTGTGACATCCGATCAACAATCACCAGTCATCAGGAGAAAACGCGAACATTCATACCTGGTTCGGGATGAACAACATCCATCGATAAAACGCAGCACGCTTAATCGGGGGAAGAAACTCGGTACTCCAGGACGTGCCGGCCCCGTGGGTTTCGAGGAGGTCTATGACGTGAAATGGTGGGAGGAGCATGTGGAGATGTGCGGATGAAGCCCGGATGAGGGGTATTGGTGAGAATCGTGGATTGCAAGTTGGGTGATTTCGGGCGATCGGCGCGAGTATGTGTGGGAGGAGGTTAGGAGGTCAGGTGGAGAGGAGGGAGACGGGGTGGGTGGAAGGACTGACAGAAGACGATGGCCACGACTTCGGTCATGACGGCTCCTTCTGGTGTGATGATAGTCGGAAACTGGACTGATCTTGTTCGAAGTCATAGGTTGAAACGTCGGAGAATGAGGCGAGCATAACGGTGAATGCGAAAGGTGGTTCACAAGATGTGTCACCCACAGGAGTCGTCAAAGGCGTCATGGCGGAGAGTGTTCGTCGGGCGGAAATGAATTTTCGTGAGAAGTCGTGAAAAGGAGTTGGTGGGACACATCAGCTCGGGTTGGCTCGCA
>Ga0247815_10001547_pt1 | contig 17533 bp, 25 predicted proteins | sample UWRJL194509B1_FD_181014 | JGI IMG/M metagenome (GOLD analysis project Ga0247815, IMG submission 181014) | Plant litter microbial communities from Arlington Agricultural Research Station in Wisconsin, United States - UWRJ-L194-509B-1 | ecosystem: Environmental > Terrestrial > Plant litter >...
GCGTGTATTCTGGTCAGATTTGTCAGCATGCGACCAGTCAGCACTGCAGACGAAGACGTGTGCACATACTGGTGGTTCGCACTTTGTTTCGCACATACTGCGCCACGGGATCGCCCTTAGGGCCTACCTCGTCGCGTGGCAGTTTCTGGTTCAGATATACACGTCTTCTAGGCCCAGCAGCAGACGATGTAGGTACCGGTGCTGGCGGAGTTGGTGGTGACACGGGGCCCGAGGGAGCTGGCAGCGACTCCGACTCTGGTTCCTCAGTAACCGGTGCAGGCGGCGTGACAGCAATCGAGGGCGGTGTCTCGTGGATAGTAGTGCCTCCAATCGAGAGGCGTGACGACGAGAAGAACTTGCTGCGTGACCGCTTGACTTTGGCCTTGCGCTTGCGGGCTGCACGCTCCTCAAGCCGTTGTGCTTCCGCCTGCACATCCACGACCGAGCGCACAGGTCGTAATGTCAGGTCATTGTCATCCGACTCGGCCTTGCGCCGCCGAAAGAACGACATTCAAAGGCCCCAAAGAGCGTGCGAGCAAAACGAGCGAACGAGCAGAAGGAGAAGGTGAGAGCAGAGGCTGGGCCGGCGGCGTGTGAAGCAAAGGGGCTGGCGATCAATCTCGGTCAGCTCCTAGCACTCAGCACTTGCACTCAGTGTTTGCGTATTGCGCGCGCGTCTCGCCCTAATTAGCTCCCCGTATAGCCAGTCCGATAAGCAAGCCGCTCAAGTTTGTATTCGGCAGCCCAACGTGCCTCGCAGCAAATCAATCGTACACCAAAAAGTTACCGCGCGTCGCGCATTTCAGTCGGAGGCCGTCCTCGTCGTCCTGCCGCGCGTTCCCCTCGGCCGCCGGTCTTCGGCAGTGCGCGCCTCCTGCTGCTGCGATCCATATGTCACGTTCGCCCGCCCGCCATTGCGTTTGTGCGTTCCATCGCCATGTCCACGCTGCCAATGCCCACCTCCGGCCCCGCCTCCACTACTGCCTCCCCCTCCGCCTCTGTGACTGTTTCCATTGTATGACACGCTGTTCTCCCCGGCGTGCCCGTCTGAAGCATCGGTTCCCCGGCGCGTCCGCGGACGCCGCTCTCGTTTCGGTGAGGTTGGACTGAGGGGCTCGTGGTTGCTCCCTGTGACCGTTCTACCCAACTTGAGCGGCGGCAACGGCAGCGGCCCGTTTGCGAAGCTCGTGCTGACCGGCGAGGACGAAGCCGACGTCGTCGAAGCAAACGGATCAGCTCCCACTACCACTTCTGGCTCTTTAGCGGTCGACGCCGCAGACATCTTGCGGGACATCTTGGTTCTAGCTGACGTCGCGAGCTCTTCGGCCTGTCGTTGTGCCGCATACATATCCGCGAGATCACCGGTCCAGTTCGCACCATCGCGTTCCGTGGCTCCGGCGACCCAGCCAGCCTGTGCAGCGGTGTCTTCGAGCGCCCGACGAGCGCACAAGGCTTCCGAGGGTGCCGGTGGTGGCGAATACTCGACTGTCACATTCAGCGTGGACTTGGTCACACCGCGTGGTCGCGAGACAGTCCATGAACCGCGTCCGTTCCAGCCATACCAATCTGACGTGGTGTATTTAAAAATGCTTGCTCTGCGAGCCGTGGAGACGTACCGAGGAGAGTGAGAGCCTGACAGCGACGGACGAACTTCTTGACATCTCTCAATGGCGGTGTATGCGTATCTCCGCTGTCCTCAGAGACATCTGGTGGAGTTGTAGAGCTGACGCTGGGAAGGATCGCGCTGCTCGCTACGGTCGGCGATGCTGACGGCGTCAACGGAAATCCTCGAGCAGTGGGCGACCGCAGCGGGACGACAGCTCGCGGAATGTAGACATAAAACTGCCGCAGCAGCGGTGCAGGGGCGAAGATCGAAGTAAGACAAAGCAACTTGGAGATCGGGCCGTCGAAAGCGATACGGAGGACCTGGTACGTCCTGAGTGCGAACACGATGCACCAAGCAAGCGATCAAGACGCACCTGCAGCTTGGCACAAGACTCAAGGATCGGCTTCAGGTGTTCTTGTCGCCAGCTCCACCAGTCACACTCGAGCGATTCCAAACCACGAGCCTGTCGAAGAGCAGCCACGAGCCCATCTGTAATTGGCTGTAGCGTGGTGACATCGTCGAATGAACTGTCAAAGGGGTGCATCGTCCGGCAGATGTTAATGACCGTCAGATGCTGGAACGAGAGTGACTGCAACGAGCCGAGATGGTCTGCGACCCATGAATGATGTGGCCCGTTCTCAGACAGCCGGATGGCGAACTTCGTGACGGGTGCCGGGATCTCGGCCGTTTGCCACATGGTCTTGCTGAGTCGTCCTATGATAGACTCATTAGAACGGACCCACAGCTGTACAAAGAATGACTCGCACCTTCGACCTCAGTCAAATCGAAGTCCTCTAAATCCATCGCGGCATCCAGTACGGCATTGAGCCCTCGGTCTGTAAGCTTTGTGCCTGACGTGCTCAACCTCAACCTCTTGATCTTCTTCGCTGCTGCCGCCAACTTTTCGCACAGTGCATCATCGAGCCATAAGAAGTCCAGCAAGACATTCTCGAGCAGCGACTGATCGCCAAGAGCCATGCACAGCTGGCCAAGAGCGCGTGACCCGGTCTGTGAGAGACGACTAAGATGCAGCGTGCGAACCGGGAGCTGTGTGAGAAGGGGCAGAGAGGGTGCATCCCATCGTGGTGGGACGTATCGAGCATGTACGGGCGTTTGAGGGGACTCGGGCTTGAGCGGTGTTTCGGGAACGAACGCGAAGAGCACGAGCTTTGAGTTGAAGAGTGCCAAGGACTGCAAGTGAATATGCGCGTCAGAGAGCAGCTATTTTGCAGGCAATTTACAGTGCGGACCTCGCAAAGACCATCTGGTGGTGGGGTCGAGCTTCGCCACACCAAGTCCGTCAGGCCGGGACACCAGCTCAGCAGCTCGTGTACCTTTGCCCATTCGAGTGGCCTAATCACGCCCTGACTCTCCATATCATCATCTTCGTCCTCGACAGCATCGTCAAATTGAAGAAGTGGCGAGCCAGCCCTCCGCTTGACCGTCTCCAGTGGCTCGAAGTCGTTAAATTGCGTCGGCTCACGGACAATCAATCTCCGCACGAACGTGCCATAGCGCATCGGGTTGTTCAGCAGCGCAGCCAGTGGACCAAGTAGAACGGGGCTTGTGGCCCAGGTCGTGTGGTAGCGCATATCGTCTTCGAGCGTGATGTCTGTGTAGAGCACACGCATTGCGGCGTGTGAGACCTGCGAGCCCATTGAGCTTAAGAATACCAGGCGCATATGCAGCGCGTCGTTGAATACATGTCGCAGAATCTCTGTGAACGCACGAGCGTAGAATGTCAGCCCGAGATTGTATCGAACGTAGGGGTCCGGGAGGGTGCGCGCGCACCGTCCAATACCGCGTCGTTTAGGGTCTGTAGCGATAGCGCCATTGCTGGTGCTGTATGTCGGATAAGCCTCCGAGCGAGCAGAGCACACTCGTCTTTGATGCTCGGTGCGGGTAGGGCCTCAACAGTCGACAGTCGGTGTGGCGTAAAGACAAGAAGGGGTCAATGGTCAGGTGAGAGTCGCTCGCAACCTGCCGAAGCGTGCATCTACCAAGCGACCAACAGCATTCGTTACCCACACAGTGTTGTGTTCACACACCGTTCTCGTCCCTGCATCCTGATACAGTGGCCCGCCGTCCGACCTTCCGAGTCACTCAGGTCCAGACACATCTCGAATGAACTGGAACCGCGCCCGAGCTGGGCGAACGACATGTCAGATTGGGGCCGAGATATCGAAAGCTGCGGAGGAGGAAAGCACAAGCACAAGTGGGGATGGAAGCGCGACGATGGAAGAACAACATGATGGACATGATGGCATAACTGAGGATGAGGGAGAGATGCGACGACTGGTAACGACGCAAACGCACTCTAAATGGTACCGTGTATCCGACAACACAGAGGACGAGGGAGACGAGAAGCGCAGCGGTAGATAAAACAACAAAGCAATGGATGACAGACAGTTGACATAGGCGAATGTTAGGACAGTCCAGCATGTTGCTCGCGCAGATACTCGACGAACTCGACGAGGAATCGGACCTGCTCGAACGTCTCAATCGCCTTGATGCTGCGTCGCCGGCGGACCACAGTGATGACGCGTTCGACGAGGGCGAGAATGGGAACCTGCGGGTCGACGGCATTGCCGACCATACCCAGCTTGAGCATCCAGCAGCACGCAATAAGGCCGGCTCGTCCGACGCCGCCGCGGCAATGCACGAGGATAGGAATACCGCGTAGCGTGTACTGTTCAATCGTACGTGAAAGATGTTCGTCGAGGAAGTTGGGTTGGAGAGGTGCAAGGCCTTCTGGTGTCGGGAGTCTAAAAGGTGTCGGTCAGCAAACGACGACGAACACGAACTATAAGAGAGGCGACCGACCTGAGCACGTCGAGACCAATGGAGTCGGCTATCTGGGAGTATTCACTCCAAGACGCTCCGAGAAACTCAAGTTCATCATCATCCAAGCAACTGTCATAGCGGTGAGCCACAGAGCCGCAACACTCGATACAGCAAGCTTACCATACGATGCAGCCTACACCAAGATCCCGAACACGATACAAGTCACTCCGCAGATCTCGACATATTGCCCCGCGACCTTTCACGGGACCGGTCAGGCGCACTGGGTCGTTGTCAGATAGTTATCAAGGACGTCCGATGAGATACGCACCTTTTTTACCAGGACAAGAAGACAACAATAAATTACCGAGCAACACAGGTGGCGTCTGAGGGGGCGTAGGAAGTGGTGGCGACGCGGGCGGCGACAGGCTCGGCGAAGGCGGTAGCTCCACGGAAATAGCATCGTCAAGCTCCAATGTGCTGGCCAGCTCGGCAGGATCGAACTGGAGAACGGCGGGCTTTTGCGCGGTCGGCCGCGGTATAGGGTCTGACATTGCACGAGTTTGTGTGGGCAGCGCGGGGTAGGGTTCCGGTGGGTAGTTGTTACGGTGATGCGATGTGGGCAAGCTCGCTGGTGCACTGTCTGTCCGATGTATCCGAGCGATGGAAGGCGCCGAGGATAACGGCGGCGCAATGAGTAGACGGTCAAGCTGGAACGATGGTGGGAGATGATACAGTGTCGAACATGCCGCGGAGGACTTTTGGATGTGCGATGAGATGATAGGCACGAGCTCGAAGGGGACGATGAGTGAGATGCTGTGGACGGCGTCAGTGCGCCGCTAGACAACGGGTCTTCGAGACGTACTTGATTGGATGCGTTTCGGACGTTTTGGGGACCAGGGCCTGGGCGTGCAAGGAGAGCTGGGTCGAATGCAAGGAAAGCTGTGACGACATTGCAAGTGAGAGTTCGTGCTGGAGTGAGTCTGACAGGGGCGGGTGCAGAGACGGTGATTGTTTTGGTTGCGAGTGAGCACGTGTCCGAGCGTAGGCCATTGAGGAGGCGAAGACAGTCGTTGAATGTTGGTGCGTGTGCGACTTCGGGGAGTCGGTGGGGACAAGCTCGGACGGCCACCAAGCACGGCGTTTGGCGCTCTCGGCCTGGCGCACACGCAGCTCTTCTACATGCGCGGGAAACTGAAGCGAGATCGGGATGTAAGAGAATGGACCACCTGTAGAAGTGGAGTAGTTGAAATGAATATGTTGTGCGAGTTGTGGCTGAGAAAGACGCGCTTACCCTTGAGGCCAAATTTGAGCCTGTTGTAATCGCTAAGCTGGTGCTGGCTTGCAAGGTGTGCGAGCTATGGACGGGTGAACACGCATTTAAGGTTTGCGGGCCAAGCGAAAGGTACCTGAGCGGCTTTGAGACGGTCGTCTTGTGAGGTAAATGTCGGCTGCCAGGCAGCGGGCGACTTGTTCATGGCCTCGATCTGTAACTTTTGCTGGGGTGTGTATGATACCTGGGGCTCCCTGTGTGGTGTTGCATGGTGGTTGTGCGTGTGGTGGTGATGTTGAACCACGACGGCCGCGGTTAACATTTCGGCAGTGAGGTCCGCGACGAGACCGGTAGGGGAAGTGGCAGAGCTGCTTCTGAGCCCCAATCCTAGTTCGGCCGCAGCCGCCCCGCTCGACTCCACATCAACATTATTTTGCCTCGACCGCCAGTGAAGAGAGCTCGAGACGCTACTAGGAGAGGGAAGACAGAATACCAAGGGCAAATGTGGGCGGCCGCAGCGCGCGATGCTAAATTCGGATTGATTGCCACTGCACTACATATTGTTGTTTTCTGCAACAACCACACTCATAACCCAATTACATCGAGTTCTAGCCAGAATGGGAAGACTAATAACCCTTACAAATCGCCTGGTGAAATGAATGACGATCGAGTGTGAAGGAGGCCGCCTACCGGCACGGGCCGTGTACATCTCTCTTGCTCTCGCGCGCTCTCCCTCCGGCTCGTTCGCGGAACGACAGCAATGTCGTTCAACCCATCCGTTCATTATGATTCCCACGTCCCAATACCGACTACCAAGGCGCCTCCGAAGCAGGGCTCCGTTCTTCGTAGAGCGAAGACGCTGACCCGCCCCGAACGCGGCGTCGCACAGGCCCCACTCATCAACCCACCTGCACCACCACTTCCATCGATGCCAGGCATGCCTGGCTCACAGAAACCAGCAGCACCACAGGCCCAGTCCTCACAGTGGGAGCCTTGGTCTGTATTCGCTCACGTAGTCACGTTCTGGGCACCTCCCTTCCTCCTCGCACTCGGCGGACTTAAAGACCACGCAACACGCCAGGCATGGCGCGAGAAGGTCGCTCTGTGCTTCATCGCACTCGTTTTAGGAGGCGCAGTCGGCTTCGGCACCATGGGCCTTGACAGAGTCCTCTGTTCTGGGTCCAATTCGCTCTCAGAAAACGAGTTCATCGACTTTGACAGCGGATCCAGCACCCTCGGCATCCAAGGCATCCAAATCGACATTTCAAACTCCTTGCCCACCGCTGGTGCTTCCTTCTATGACCTTGCTGCCGCAACATCAGGCCAGGACATCACTCCGCTCTTCTATCGCAATCCCACCACCGAATATCCCTCCTGCCGCGGCCTGACCTTCAGGGCAGCAACGTTGGAGACCTGCTGCGAGCCTGGCAGCGCTGGCTGCAGTAGCCCTTGCCCTTTGGAAAGCCTTAACAATGCCACCCTGGCCAGGTACGGCCTCGTCGCCACCACCAAGAAGGTCGGCTACGACTGGCACCAGGTTTCGCGCCTCAAGAACTATCTCGTCGTTGACGGCGCCGTTCTTAACCTCAAGCCTTATCTTGACCTGGTCGAAGAAGCCCTCCGGAACGACCCCGTGGATGCCGCCATTCGTGGCCTCCTCGCCGTCAAAAACGCACGTGGCGGCAAGGACGGTACCCGCCTCTTCTACAACCGCAACAACCTCAAGAGCGCAGTCCCATGTCTCAAGGAACGTTTCTACGCCGGCAACATCGACAAGATCCCTCCAGGATGTTTCGTCTCTCAACTCTTCCTCTACAGCAGTATGATCATCATTATGGGTCTGGTTCTTGTCCGTTTCGCCATGGCCTGTGTTTTCAGCTGGTTCATGTCAGCTCGGCTCGTCGAGCCGCCCAAGGACCTCCAGAGAAATGCCATCAGTCCCGCAGTGATGCCTGGTGGTGCCAACGTTGCTGTCGACAGCAAGCACGGCGAAGCCCCGTGGGCAAAGAACAAGCGACTCAACAAGATTGCCCCTCCCCCGCGTTCTGCGCGCTCCGCGACTGCCTCCTTTGTATCGAACGACTCGGGTCCGAGTTCGCTCATGTCCATGGCCCAGATCGGCGCAGAGCTCTTCTGCGTCTGTCTCGTCACATGTTACTCGGAGGGCGAGGAAGGAATCAAGGGCACACTCGACTCTATCAGCGAGACGACCTATTCGGATTCGCGCAAGCTCATCTTCATTGTCGCTGACGGCATGATCACCGGTGCCGGCGAGTCGAGATCAACCCCGGACATCTGTGTCGGTCTCCTCGACGCAGACCCAAGGTTCGGCAATCCGACGCCGATGGGCTACATCGCTGTTGGTCTCGGGTCAAAGGCTGAGAACCGCGCCATGGTCTACGCTGGACACTATAGTGAGTGCACAAGCACGCGATTCGTCCGTCGGCTATTCATGACGTGCTGATGCTATGCAACGCGCAGCGGTTGCCGGACGCAGGACACCGACAGTGGTCGTCGTCAAGTGCGGCACAGAAGCCGAGATGAACGACCCGAAGTCCAAGGCGAAAGCAGGGAACCGCGGCAAGCGCGACAGTCAGCTCATCCTCATGAACTTCTTCTCGCGCGTCACCTACAACGACCGGATGACCCCGCTTGACTTCGACATGTTCCGCAAGGTACAGGTGCTCATGGGCGTTACACCGGATTTCTTTGAGGTCACACTCATGGTACGCGTGTGCCTGCTAGGCAAAGCGATCGACGGGACTGAGCTGACGCGGTCTGCCGGCAGGTTGATGCTGACACACGTGTGATGAAGAACTCGATTACGCAGCTCGTCAACTGCCTGCATCACGACAAACTCATCATGGGCGTCTGTGGCGAGACTCGAATCTCTAACAAGCGTCAGTCTTGGGTCACCGCAATCCAGGTTTACGAGTACTTCATCTCCCATCACTTGGCCAAGGCGTTCGAGTCCGTGTTTGGTGGTGTCACCTGTCTTCCCGGCTGTTTCTCCATGTACCGGCTCAAGGTCCGCAAGGCTGGCGACGACGACTGGGTTCCACTGCTCGCCAAACCGGAAATCATCCGCGAGTACAGCCAGAGCGATGTCCAGACGCTGCACCAGAAGAACCTGCTCCTGCTCGGCGAGGATCGTTTCCTGACTACCTGCCTTATTCGCACCTTCCCCAACCGCAAGATGATGTTCTGCCCGCAGGCACGCTGCCGCACAGTCGCACCGGACGAGTTCAAGGTTCTACTTTCGCAGCGCCGCCGTTGGATCAACTCAACAATTCACAACCTGATGGAACTCGTGCGCGTGCGCAACTTGTGTGGTACGTTCTGCTTCAGCATGCAGTTCGTCGTCTTCATGGACCTCCTCGGCACGACTGTGTTGCCCGTTGCCATCACCCTCACCTACGTCCTCGTTGCCACGCTCGCCCTGAACCCGCCCAAGACGTTCGAGGAGGCCATCCCGCTCATGCTCCTCCTCGCTGTCATTGGTCTGCCCGCCGTTCTCATCCTCATCACGACCCGCAAGATCGTCTACGTCTTCTGGATGTTCGCCTACCTTGTCGCATTGCCCATTTGGAATTTTGTCCTCCCCGTCTACTCGTTCTGGCACTTTGACGACTTCTCCTGGGGTGAAACGAGGTGTGTGCTCTTGTCAGCTGTGTATGTTGCTGTGCGACTAACGATCCCTCAGAAAAGTAGAGGGTGAAGGCAAAGACGAAGGCCACGGCGGTGGGGGCGAGGCTATCGACACAACTGTTCCGCTACGGAGATGGGAGGACTGGGAACGGTCGCGTCTGCGCAAGCTCAAGCGCGAGGAGCGTCGGCGCCGCGAAATGGAGCGTCAGTTCCCCGGTGGCCTTCAGACTGCCGACGGCGAGTTCCTGCGGGCGCCACGCTTCGAGAGCATGTACGAGGGCTCCGATACGGCCTCTATCAACTCCAGCGACGACGATCATTGGGGTGGCCAGATCGGTGGATACAACGAGAACTCGTCACAGTACCCTCTTCCACCAGTTGGTCTCTCGGTTGGTGTTGACCAGGTACAAGGCGAGACCCTGGGCAAGGACGAACTCGCGGCCATGCTGGAGGTGGGATGGGAGGACAAGCCTAGCGTGAAAGGTCGTCAGCCAATGTCGCCAACAACGCCTCAGTCGCCCTTCCGTTCGCCAAAACGGGGCTCGCAACCACGGTATCAGCTGCCAGACGCTGTGGGAGCGGCTCCTGCTGCCCAGTACGACCCATACGTACCGCTACAACGACAATTTACTACCTCATCGCAAGCGTCGTCTGGTCTCAGCCACGAGACGCGGTCGCCGACCGTGACGTCCGGGACGACCTACAAGGACGGCACCACGTCCGCAGTGGGACACGACTACCGCACGCACGCCAAGAAGCGAAGTGCGTCAGCCGCACCGGGGGCGCGTCACGATGGCTACGGGCCACTAGGACCGCTGGATCCTGGGGAAGTCCCATTGTCTCCACAGCTCAACCGGTTCTAGACCTGGAGGATGTTTGCCTTTCATACGCATGGCCCATAGGCTCGCGGAGACGTTCGGACGTTTTCACCGTCCCACGCGCGGCGTCTAGTTGACGGGCTCTTATCTTTCTTACCGTACTCTTTTGACCCTTTTGCATTGCTGGACCCTCCTGCACAACTTGGCCATACCCTCCACCACGTATCTACATTCTATTGTCGCGCATCGCTCTCACTCTCACTCTCCATCGGGATCACAATCTCACTACTGTCTCTGCGGAAAAGTCTGAGGACCGAGTGATTCTGCCTTCCAAGTGAATTACCTTCGTTGCTGTTAAACTCCTCTCGGCGTGGCGCACGGTGGACGGAAGATAGCAAAGCTGAATGCGTCGCTATGCACCTGCTGTGCGTGAGCGATGGCCAAGGTAAATTAAACGAAGCTGGTCATTAAATACATGGATTAGCAGAGGTGTTTAGATACGTGTTGGGGCCCCGGTAGTCTCCGCTACCGAGGCCGAGCCCAAGTACTTGTAGAACGACACTGCATTGCGGAAGTGTGTTCTTCGATCTGAAGGCGGCATTGCGCCTTCGTCGTCGTCGAGCCTGCGTATAGCAAGAAGTCAGCTTCGGGCCACATAGACAATATTCACTTGATTAACTGACCGCTCGAAGCAGACAATGTCCCCAGTATCGATCTCTGCATCAACAAATGTCTTGTCCAGTGACATGGGCTCAACCATTTGTGGCTTAATCTCTTCATAGTACGCCATGATGGAGGTCTTCGGTGGCCATCCCTTGAGTTCGCATATGGCGCGATTTAAAGAGCGTAAGGGGTCGGTTCTTGTAACATAGACGGGCGCAAAGCCACGGAGTGTTTGCTTGTGCGGATCAAAATGCTTGAGGAAAACCAGACTTCGGCTCGGATCGAGGGCTTCAGTTGCAGGGGTGACCTGCTCGACGTAGATGACGATAGAGCGTTCCTTGGCAGAACCGTACCGTTCTTTTATATGCTGGAGAGCTAGAGAAGATGATCAGCCAGAGAAAACCCATCCATTAGTTGACGAACTGAGGTTCTCGTCCGTTTTGCTCAATGCCCAGGCCACACGGCAGGTCATGTTTTGCCGCTGTATGACGACTCGAAGGCGGATGTTGGTTGCCCCTGTGCGGGGCCGGAAGACATCGCGGGGTAGTCGTGTGCGAATCACATCTGAGAGTTTTTCATCCCAACGGGCAGTAGCTCGAGGAACGTCAAGCGAGTCCAGTCCAGTGAGATCATAGCCTTGATGCTTGCGAAAGAGCTCGTCATGGATGACCTGAAACCAGTCAGACAGTATCACGATTCGATGCATGCGGCATACCCGGATGGACACGTCGTGCTGTTGATGGCCAAACCCTTGAGGAATTGGCGTCAGGCTCCTCGATCCGGGACCCGCACCCGCGGCGTGAGCTGGCGGTGCAACATCGATGTGGTCCTCTATAAACACGAGTCAGCTACAATGGTGGGAATGAAGAAATGAGTGTGCTCACTGATATGCGCAGGGATGTCGGAATCGATGACAGGAGCGAGCAATTCATCTCGGTCTTCATCGCGCACATAAAGCAGGCCGTACGCAGCGCTGATGTTGTTCCCGCTGAATTGTGAAAGGACATCCTGTTCCTGGACCGGTACCACCCGTTCATCGTCGAATTTCAGCCATTTTCCATCTGGCTGGCGAACTAGAGAGTAAAAGAAGCCGCGGTCGGTAACCACAGCCTCGTGTATGATCACACTAGCGAGAGTAAAGGACTGCTCCGGCCCGCGAGCATATGGATGGCCATCAAGAAATTCCTCCATGTCGAGGTGCAAGGGGAACCGCACTGCATCTGGTCGTCGCGTTGGTCGACGGCTCTCTGGGTCGTGAACGAAGCGATCGAGCACGATGGTCAGTACGGGCGGGAGCCTCGTGATCTTGGTTCGCCGGGTAGCCTGACCAGGTAAACCAGCCGGACAGGATGCGCAGGTACAAGCGTGGGATTTCGTCAGCTCGCGAAGGGCTCCCTCCACCGAGTCCATCCCAGCGACCGGAAGTTTGAGTGCCGCGAAACGTTTGGACTCCTCCCAGTTGTGTTCCGCTGGGTACACGCTACAGTCTCTCTGGGTTTCGAAACGTCCGTAGAACATTCGCTCGATCGAACCCTCGTGTCTCGAGTCCTATTGTGGGGTGAGATGTGCCTCGATTTCGTCCAGACAGCCAAAGCGCGCACCTTTTGTTCTTGCTCGAGGTGCTCTTGGAGCATGCGATTGAACTCGAAGACATCGCGAGGAGTGAAAGCGTCAATGGCGCGCCAACCGAAGGTCCTAGTTAGTTCGACTGTGTCTAAGATTGACAGTCAACAGCTCGCTCAAGGCAGATAACAAGTCATTGGGACGTACTGACGGGTGAAGAAGCATACTGCATGCGGTAGAAAATCCTCTGAAGTGCATATGCTGTACTTTCTGGGTTCGCATCCCTGGTCGGAATTGTATATACAAGCTGCAGTGGAGCGTTCAGTGTCAAGGTTACAACAAACGAGCCTACTTGCACACTTTGCGGTAGTGAGGGATCATGAAAAGAGCAGAAACCATCGCATTGAGGTAGTCTGTTGCACCCTGGTTCACGAGGTGGACAAAGCCCGTGGTAGTCTTCGAGTCGTAACTGCAGCACGATGAGCTCTCCCAGTCCACCAAATTGCACCTCAACTCACTCTCTGAAGTCATGCATCAGTACGCCAGTCGGGTCGTTGAGGACGCGGAGAAACACCATGATCTCCAGCGTGTCGTTCTCGAGAACTGGACGGGTTCGATGTTCGCCTGGCGCACGCAGCGCGCTGTTGGAGATGAATCGCGCGAACCCCCACTGCGGCTGAGCAGCAGTGAAGCGATGCTCTGCCATCTGCGTTTCAAAGACGGTAGGGTCATTTGAATTGCAAACAACGAAGGCGAAGGATGCGCAGGTGTAATTCTGCGTCGTGTGCGCGGTGCCGGGTGACCAGACGAGGAATAGAGATACGTTCCCAGACGCGCCGCGAACGCCACCAGGGTATGCCAAGATGCGCCTGAATCAGGTCGGCAGCACGAATTCAGAGACGAAGCAACTGAATAATCGTGCCAACCCACCATCGTGCGCCGCCGCACTCGAATTGCGGTCCATGAAGAGGGGACGCTGAAGCTTCAAGCCGGGACCACGAGGAGTTGCGCAGTGACCAGTTGAATGTCTTGAGCTCGACCTGCTCGTGACCGCTTTGGAGGGGAAAGTGATAACGCACGAACTCGTCGGCTGGGAAATGTGTGCGAATCAGCGCCACCGTCTGAGGTCAACGCGGATCCGGACCACCGCGACGCGCTAGTGCTCACTGTCGTGCACCGAGACCGGCACTGCACTGTAGTCCGGCGGGTCGTCAAATGGCACCGGCGTCGCGTCCATTCCCAACTGAAGAAAAAGGGGACAGAGAAGGAGAGCAGCCGGAGCGGCGACAGCAGTGCGGACAAGCAAATTCGCAGGGGCAATCGCACGTAGCGCATCGCCCGGCGACACCGCCGAGCTTGCTCTCATGCCCTTCCATCGTCGAGTTGCGGCATATCCTGACCGAATGACATAGATGTGCCTGTCTGTCGCTGGCCCAATGCCGTTTGAATGTCTCACGCTCGTCCTCTCCGTTTCGCCGACGATGCCTGGGCGCCGTCTGAATGTGTTGGCCACCGGAGGCTGCCACTGTGTGACACACTTCGCTCGTAGCGCCTGCATAGCCCCTCACTCTCCATCTCTGTCTGTCTGTACCTTCTCGGCGTGCGATCTGTGCCTCACGGCGTCAATGTACCACGTCTCCTCGTCGACCGTATGCCAGTACAACCATGTGTGCAATAACGTACACAAGCAAACGGATCGGCCAAGGCAAATCGCGGAACGAATGGATAGGACAAATAGCGTACAGCTGCGAAGTACAAAATGGTCTAAATGGTCGTAGAGAGAGACAATGCTTGGAATCTAGGACAAGTCTAATTTGCCATTGGTCAAACGAGACCATCTTCTCACATCTGCGAAACGACTTAGTATGACCAGATGCGCGGCAGACAAAGGTTACATACCCTAAACAAGAAACCCAGCTTGAAGGAAACGGGTTAGTATCAAATGCAGGTGCTTGAGATAGCACGCTCACATCCTGTGGCAAATTTAGCACATGTCCAGTGTAGCAGCAGACGCTAGGGAAGTACGCACCTCAGGAGTCAACCTGCCCATCGCTGTATCGTCAGTGTTGAGCTGTAAACCTGTCAGATTTGGAGAAACAGTCATTGTATAGACCCGTTCGTACCGTCGCAGAAATCCTGGAAGCAGCAGCGTCAGCATTCAGGTTATCAACGCGAGTGTACATCACCCACATCGCACTCTTCTTCTCCTGCAGTTGTACGATGCGGCTCTCGATGCTGTCTTCTATGACAAGTTTGATGGCTTGCACGGGACGATGTTGGCCCAGACGGTGAATGCGATCCATCGCCTCTGCGGCGTCTGTCAGAAGAAGCTTCAAAAGCCAAGCGAGACAGGACGTACGGAACTCGACAGCAGGGTTCCACCACTGGGGTGGCATGTCAGCGCTGTCTCGTTTCAACATAACGACATGGACGCACCGAGTCGACGAGGTACACACGCGAAGCCTGAAGAGCAGTTGAGTGGAGCGATCGACACACGGCTTCAATCATCACTCACCTCAGTCAGATTCAAAGCGACACCTCCTGCCTTCAAGCTAACAAGGAACACAGTGACCTCGACGTTGTTCACTGCATATCCAATCAGCAACCGAAAGGTTTCGCCAGTATTTACGACGAACTGAAGTGCTTAATCGTCTGCGGAGACAGTGTCAGCCAGAACGAGCCACAAAACAAAACGTCCACTGGAACGCACAGCATCACGAGCTTGAGGAGACATTGTACCCTCCAAACGGCAGATCTACATATGGTCAGTACCTGCTCCCGACGCGTTCCCTGTTTACATACATTGAACCCAGCACGCTGCAACCGGAACGCAATCAGGTCTACCCGCCGCCCGCATCAGCCACGCTATCATCCCACCATGACATTGAAGGACGCACCTAAAAAGTTGACAAACTGCGAGAACACAATGCTCTTGGTCGTCGCATCCTGACGCCGCAGGTTGGTCAGCTCCTCCAGTAATGCCTCGATCTTGGATGACGAGCGCCAGTTGTCCACATCAAGCCGACCAAGGATGCCTTGGCGCGCCTTAATGGTACCTTCGAGCTCTAAAGCAGGGGCTTCCAGGTCAATAGAGAGCGGGAGATGGCAGACTGGGCAGGCAGGCTGAGGCGAAGATGAGTCGTTGAACGAATTGGAAGGTAATAGGCACGCACAACTTGTTCGACTGCGGTGTTGAGGTACTGTTTGATGCACTCGCGGTCAAAGATGTGGCGGCACTTGGACTGGATGGCATCTTCGGCAATGTCGTTGCATAGACGACAAACAGTAGCCTCTTCCACGTCCGAGAAGGCAGTCTTCTTGCTCTTGAGGACCAAGTCGGGCTGATTACAACAGGTAAACATCGTTGCAAATGTCCCAAGGAGACTCGTTGACTCACGTGACAAGCCATTTGACGCATACGCGTGATCCTGCTCAATGTGGTCAGTCAATGAACTTGGTGCAGCAAGGCACGCGTACAGAGAGAAGATGTTGGAGTAATCTAATGAGCGAACAAGCGTTAGCGAGCGCAAGAATGACGCGCAGGTGACAACTGACTGTTAAGAACGGTACCCGAAGAAACAAAAGTCGAGAACTGGCGCTTCGCATCCGAGAATAGCGACATATAGAGCTCTTTCTCTTCCTCGCTAAAGTAGTCGCGTCTGACGATAACAGTACGAGGTGGGAGGTCAAGGTCGTCTGCACGCTCAAGCTGCGAAAGAACATTAGAACAATCAAGTTTTCGCTGTAGAGAAGATCAAAACAGACCTTGGTGCGACGCAGCATCATCCGTTCGAGCAAGATGCGCAGCTTCTTGAACGCTGTCTGTCCGGGACCTGCCATGCCATGGCGCTGGATAGGGTTCAAGATCTCGGCGTTCCACATGCAGACATGTTGCATCGGGGCTGTGGGGTCGGGAGGTAAGTCATGATGTGGCAGACCTTGTGTTTATATCAACTCACTGTGCTTGCACTCTGCGGTTCAAATCAGTGAGACGCACAGACGATAAGGCGACAGAGAGAAATGACGCACGGACACACTCCCTGTTATTCAAGAACTTCCAGTGAAGCGATTTGCATGGACAAGCCTTGCCTGCAAGAGTAGTTTAGTCTAGGCTGACGAGCCCCACTCGAATAAAAGACACACAGAAGTAAAACGAGAACCTGGAAAAACCAGCAGCATGAGCAAGTTGAGCAATAGACGGGAAAGAAGAGAAACGTACGGATCGCCACCCAAGAATCTGACCAAGCTGTATAGTTCTCCGACACGATTTTGCAACGGCGTCCCTGACAAGCACCACTTGTACGAGCTCTTGAGCTCAAAAGACGCCTTCGCCGTTCCCGTAGATCTCTCCTTAATATTGTGCGCTTCGTCGAGAATTATCCTATGCCATTCGATAGCATGTAGCGCCGACCGCTCCTTGACGATATCGCCTTTGCGCTTGAACCCATACGTCTGCTTGCGATACGCACTCTCGAGCACAGCGTACGTCGTTATTACGACATGATACTTCTGCAGCTCCTTGAGGTTCTGAATGCGTGATTGGCCGTGCCACAAGTAGACATTGAAGTCTTGCGTGTTGGCGAGAATTTCATTTTGCCACTGGACAACGGCGACCGTTGGAGCCACGACGAGGTTTGGACCTTTCTTTTCGTCCGAGCTGAAGAGCGAGATCATCTGAATCGTCTTTCCCATGCCCATCTCGTCCTAAGGGAAGCATAAGCACGCAGCGGTTTCATGAGAAGAGTGGAAATCACGGACCGCGAGCATACCGCCCTTCCACACGGACTGTTCTTGCTTACGCATCCAGTTCAGACTCTCAAGCTGGAATGGGAGCAGCGTGACCTTGATCTGTGAGGGTTGCTCGGACCGCACAGGGATCTGGATTGGAACTTTGTCCTCGAGGTCGCCCCAAACATCACGCAGTTCTGTAATAGAGTACAGTGTGAGCTCAGAACATGCAGATGTTCGACACAGCAACAGCACGAACCTTCATGATGCTTGCGTAGCTTGAGCATGGTCTTCTCAGACTGGGTGACCTTGCGACCTAGTTTCTTCGCAAGAGCACGCTCCGCGGCGCGGTCGATCGCCTTCTCTGCCCTCTTCTCCTTCCTGATACGAGCAAGTTCCGCAATCGTGTGAACAGAATGGTTCTTGGCGGGCGTGATCTTGGTCTGCTTCTTT
>Ga0247815_10001549_pt1 | contig 17526 bp, 11 predicted proteins | sample UWRJL194509B1_FD_181014 | JGI IMG/M metagenome (GOLD analysis project Ga0247815, IMG submission 181014) | Plant litter microbial communities from Arlington Agricultural Research Station in Wisconsin, United States - UWRJ-L194-509B-1 | ecosystem: Environmental > Terrestrial > Plant litter >...
TGCAAGCTCGAGCTCGTTGCTGCATTCGTCCAGGGCGTCGATGACGAAAACGATCGGGATCGGCGAAGATGGAAGTGCCGCCAGCGGCTTGCGCAACAGCAGGTCGACCTGCTCGGAGGGAGGCTTTTGACCCACGCGGCGATCGTTTTCGAGCTCTGCAGCGAGTGCTTCGGCAAATGGTTGAGATTGATCCGCGAGCAGCGCCGCAAGAGTCGGGATAATCCTACGCACGTCCGTTCGTGCGATCGATCCAGCCGACCGCGAGCAGAAGTACCCTCCACCAAGAAGAACTCTTGGGTCGTTGCGTAACATACGGCAGAGGGAGACTGCGATAGATGTTTTCCCCGTGCCAGCCATGCCGGCAAGCCAGAAGATGGCCATCGGGTCTTCCTTCACCCATGCTACAAACTTGGATAGCACGCCCTCCCGTGTACCCGCCATGCAGCCTGCGTAAGAGGGCTGCACGTCATCTGCCGCCTCAGACACAAAATTGTCGCCAAGTACTGAACAACTTGAGCATTGGAACATCAACTAATGACTTGTAGCACACCTGATTTGATCGTCTTCATGATTTTCTCCTGTGACGCAACGCGTGAGCTGGTGAGGCAGTGTATGCTCATTGTTCAGAGTAAAAACAGACCTGTTTCTTGACTTGCTCCTTCGTCAGACGTTCATTCCTGTCCTCTTCAAGACGCTACGAAATATCAGGTCACTCTTCGGCGTGGAAGACAAGTCAGAAGTACGTACCTCGACGATGAGGGCCAATCGTTTCTCAACGGCGATGCTGCTTTCGAACTGCAATATATCAGCGCAAAGGCAGCGAAGCGAGTACCAATGCGACGTACCTGAAATACTTCAAGTAAAGACGTGATCGCACCAACGAGTGCCTTGATATCATCGAGGTCGATGGAGGACTGCGCCACTCGCGCAAATCCGCCGCGAGCCTGCCTCTGCTCGACCGCCTCCCACAGAGTTTGAACAGCTCTTTGAACAAATATTAAAGGGATGAGTGAATAGAGTGAGCGTAAACGTACTGGGCGATCGAATTGAGCCGAGTCTTCAAGCCTTCATCGACTTGACCGGGCTCATCTTGGTGTGCATCGGCGATAGCTTTGAACGCGCTGAGCCTGCTCTCGAGCTTCGTGAACTCGGCCTTGGCCTCGACTGTACGCTGCACCCAACTTAAGTAATACGAGGAAAGAAGAAGCAGGCTGGCTTACATCGAATACATCCCAAAGGGCGACGACACCGACAAGTGCGGCCTTGAGCGGGAGGAAGAGGTCGGAGCCGTCACGCGCCGCCACGAGCAGCCCCTTGACGGCCGAACCGGTGGTAGCAAGAATTTTCGGAGGAGACGGAGGTCGCACGTAGGCTGGAATGCCGGGAGAGGTAAGTTCGGGTGGTGGCGGCGATGAAGGGCCAACGGGTTGCGATGGTGCAGGTGAGGTCGATCGACTCTGGCCCTGGCTCGACGAAGGTCGAAGCCTGTCCACGGTTTGCCCAATCCGCTTTTTGACCTTGTGAGTTGCCCTGTCGAACAGTTTACTCATCGCAGGTCGCAGTGATGATTGCTAGGTGCTAGTTCTTGCTCGGTGCTAAACGGGATGAAGACAAGGAACGCGCTGTTGGGCCACCGGTTCTAACCAGTGTCACTGAAAGCAGCCCGATGCGGTTGCTTGAGCCGTCAATCCCACAACACATAATTCAATCCCACGATCTCAGGCGAACAGTGTAACGAGAAGCCGAACGTGCTTGAAGTCAGTCTAAGATTTAATTGTATCAAGCCTGAGCTTCCACGAACAGCTAGATTGGGCAAGGCAAACGAGCAGCATGTCATTGTCCAATGCTTACATTCACAAACACATGGGTCAGATTAAGCCAACGGAGGCACAACGGGGATGGTCAGTGCGATCGTAATAGTTAAGTCATGGTCCAGGTGCTAGGCAGAGCGTCCGCGAGCGAGACTACGAGTATGGTTCGAAGACGAGAGTGTACGAGTCAACAAGCGAGAACGAGAGGCATACGTGTACGAGGGAAGGGTCGAGACTGATTACACGCAACTACAACAACATTCACGGCGACGCGGCGATGGCGAGCGCGCCGGCGAAGACCACTGACGCGACGACCTTGGCAGCATCGAGCACAGGAAGTGCGAAGTCTTTGCCGCCGTTGCCGCTGCTCGTGCCGTTGTTGCTGCCGCCAGATCCGTCGGGCGTGCCGCTCGAGCCACCGACCACCTCGATCGTGGTGCGCTTCTCGAGGTAGGTGTTGAGAAGCTCCTAGCCGGCGTACTCGTAGATCGCACGATCTTGTAGCTGCACGCCTCGGTGCTCGGGAGGAAGTAGCCAACGGTGAGGTCGACCTGGTGGTAGTAGAGATCGTGCTTGAGGACGAGGAAGCCTTTGCCGTAGGCGTCGGCTGTAGTGAGGAGCGACTGGAATGTATTCCAGGCCTGTGCAGCGCTCTGCTGACCAGACGGGACGACGAAGTCGGTCGTGTCGAACGCGAGTATGCCGGTGATGGTCCACATCACGGGCGTGATGTTCATGGCCTTCGCGATGACATAGACGCGGTTGCTGTTATCACCGTACGGTGGATGGAAGTACAGTGGTCTACACCGAGCGCGTTCTAGACGCTTTGTCTTGACCAGCCCAGCTGAGTGATGCTACCTTCATCGGTGAGCATGGTCGTCGAGGCGTGGTTTCATCTATGGTGTCCTTGAGCGTGATCCTGTCAGTTCGCGGTACCGCGGGTCGTCTGATGAGCAACTCACGATCTAGTGACCAGCGATGTATGCCGCTTGGAGATGCCATGGACGCCGATGGATAGCGGTGCTGACGGCAAAGAACGTAGCCTTGAATTTCTCCTTGTCAAGTCATGCGAGGAGCTTGCCGGTGGACTCGCTCGGATCGTCGTCGAACGAGGAACCCCAAGTCTTGGCGGCCTTACACTCGGTATCGTCGGTCGCGGCAATTTAGTGACCGTAGCTCCACCAGCTGTCTTTTTCACGATCAGCCTTGCGAGTAAGGTTTTACGGGTTGTAGACATACAGCCAGATATCTGAGATAGCAACGCCGCCGTTCTCAAGCCTCTGCCTCGGCGCTGTGGAGGTCGATGGGGTTCGACGGTTCAGGCGAAGTGTACCCAGCTCGCTTTGGCCAACCAGGTGCGGACTGTAAATGGTGCGGCATTCGCGAACAACGAAAAACGGCAGGGTGAGCAGCGTAACAAGGGTTGGCTTGGGCTGCAACTCACATCCTGCAGGGCTGGAGCATCAGGCAGCCACCAAGCCTGCAATCGCACGTGTTGGGCCAAAATGGCAAGCCGCATCTACGACCAAGGTGACGCGGATGAAGCGATGTGTTGCTGTTCGGGGCGGGTTGCGCCTGATGATCGAGGAACGCGGCTGACTCGGTGCCAGCTTTTCATCGCCGCTGGTCAAATCTAAATAAGCGTGGCAGAGCGGGGCTATCCATTTGAAGAAGACGCACGTAGGGCAGCGAGGGGTATCGACGGGTATGCGAGACGAGGAAGGCAGAAACGCAAAATGGCGAGAGGAAAAGGGTGCCGCTTCGGACTTGGAATGTCGCGTTCCGGGCTTGACCTGCTTCCTTTCCAAGAATGTCACGCCTTTATTCTACTATTCTAAGCGTGACGGCTGGACGAATCCTGCGCAAGGGTGATGACGCAAGTGCACACTGAACGTAAGGTCTCGATGGATGGCAGCACCGTGCACTGTGCCGACGTCGGTAACGAGTCACCTTCGCCACTCGCCAACGCTGTTTGGCCAGTACGGCAACAACGCCGCGCCGTACTCGTAGCACCAACTGATACCTACCAAGACGTGTTAGTGCAGCGCAAGATCTGGCACGACGACGATGATGCTGGAAACAGTTGCCTGACCCGACTGCGATGGACGGCGGACATGCGGCTTCACGAGGTCCTAGCCCAACGTATCACGGGCATGACACTAGACGCACGTCGCCAGGGCCGGGGATGCCTTATCGACACTAGTGGACGAGCGCCACTGCCTGGATGTGGCGCAGCTTATGGTGAGCGATCAGCGAGTCCGAGTCCATGTCCCGGGGCTGATTACCGCTCCTACGACGAAGGCTTCGCCGGCCTCACTCGCCTAATACATGTTTGTCTTACGGAGCGCAGTATCCCAGTCTTCTGCTGCTCTTGCCCTGGACTTTCTCTGTGGGGTTCTGCTTCCCGTTGCATGCACCCCCTTGATCTTCGGGCCATGTTCCCGCTCATACTTCCTTTCTTCCCGGCCTCGACATGGCGACTTCGCTCCTCCTTCTTCCATGCCTTCCCCAAATCTCTCCCATCCCCCTCTCCTCTCCTCTCTTCCCCCTAGACCCGCTATTGGCCAACTCTTGGCAGCAGAGTTCCGACGTCTTTCGTCACATGCTTGCACAAATCCTGCCAACCGTCAATCTTTTGCAGTGTGCTGGGCCACAGTATGTCGAGACTCGATTTCCTCTCGTCCTTCGCACAAGCTGTTTCGCAACGCTCACAGTCCCACCTTGATCACTTATGATGCTGTATGCGATTGAATTGAAGGAATTATGTACTGACTGGTTATGATGGCGTGGTCGATAAGCAACTTACTTCCAGAGGAAGGCGACGGTGTCGGCGGTGGCTGAGCGAGGCGCCTGCTCTGCACCTGCTTGCACTCCTAACAGAATGTGTACCACATACTTCATAAGCCTGTTTTGATCGCTCATATTGATCGCATTCTCGTTAGGTTGAGATCAGAAGATCTGATGCTTCATTCGAGGTTTCAATCAAGTTGACCCGCAGCCATCAACTTGCGGTGATTGAACTTGCGGATCAAACGACTTTCAAGAGAACTTTTGTCAGTACGACCGATCTCCGTGGCGGCGTTAGTTACAGGGTGGTGTGAGGTACAGTGTGATTGGGGGACTCGTGAAGTTAGTTGCACTACAAGACACAGACAAATTTGCGTGACGAGCGATGGGTTAGCCGTGATTGCGCCAGCACGCCGTCCAATTCTCGCCCCAGTGCAGATCTTCATCGACCGAAAGAACAACGCGATGGGATCCGATGATCATCGTGCATGGCGGGAGGAGGGTGTACCCGCGGTAATCTCCTGGCAGCCACAGGAGCAGCTCGCCCGATGATCCCATGAGCCAACCGTCCTCGTTTGGGATGGCTGACCCGAGTCTGGCTAGCAGATCATGATCAGCATTAGACTCCATTGAGAGGGCTGCTACCACATCCCAGGCATGAATGGTGCTATCATCTCCGCCAGAAATTATAGACCGCCCATCCGGTGTGAATGCCACCGATCGTACCCAGCCGCTATGTCCCAGCAAAGTAGTGAGAATGGCTCGTTCCGTGGCATCCCAAATTCTCAAGCTCTTGTCGTCAGATGCAGTGACAATGTACAGACCGTCGGGCGAGTATGCTACCGATCGAATGGCCTGATCATGTCCCTTGAGCTTGAAGATTCGATTCCCAGTGACGATGTCCCAGACACAGACGGTAAAGTCCTGTCCGCCAGAAGCAAGTCGCTTTGAGTTGGGCGAGAAGGTAATAGACCGGATGCCACTGGAGCTTGCCCGAAGGGGTCCTCGCGCCTGCTCGCTTGTCCCTGACTGCCAGAGATAAACCCATCCTGACAAATCTCCAGCAGCAAGAATTCTTCCATCTGGCGAGAATAAAACAGTTTTGACGTTTATCTCGCATCTGAGCAGACCAAACGGTGCTACTTGCATGGCGGTAACGTCCCAAACGCGTGTTGTCTTGTCATCGGATCCTGAGGCAAGCCACCGAGCATCCGGAGAGAACGATACCGCCATGACATTGTCATCATGGCCAAGGAGTGGCTTGCCAATCAGCTCACATGTTTGTACATCCCAGAGTCTGATCGAATGGTCTTCTGATGCAGATGCGATCAAACGGCCGTCAGGTGAAATCGCCACCCCAAACACGCTGCCAGTGTGCCCAAGCAGCGGCTGCGACTTTGGCTCACCAGTTGATATGTCCCAAATGCGCACTGAACGGTCTACCGACCCGGAAGCAATGAAATTGCCTGTCGAGGATACCGCTACTGCAGACACGGAGTCGCTGTGCGCCGGTAGTGGCTCAGCCGCCCCTTCAACTCCGCTCGCTGCGTCCCAGATCCTGACGGTGTGGTCCTCAGATCCGGAAGCGATGAATAGCCCATCTGGCGAGAATGTGACCGAGCAGACATAATCAGAGTGGCCGGCAAGTGATGAGCCAGGAAGCTCTCGTCCGGTTTGCGGATCCCAAGATTGAATGTTGCGACGCCCAGCCGTCACGAGCCTTGAACCATCAGGTGAAAAAGATAGTGAAGCGACAGTGCCCTGGTTGGTGATCGCAGCAGGGGTCGGCTGCAGTGTTCCCATATCCCAGATACAGACTTGAAAGGAATTTTGAGATCCCGCTGCCAGCCACTTGCCATCGGGGGAGAAGCTGAGGCTTCGAACCTTATCCTCGAGGTCAGTAAGTGGATTTCCAACCACCTCGCCGGTCTGAGCTTTCCAAAGGCGGACTGTTTTGTCATCAGCAGCAGAAGCGAGTAGTTGGCCATCGGGCGAGAAGGTGATCTCGTTAATTCCGTCTGTGTGACCGGTCAACACGAAGACCTGAACAGCTGTCTCTGAATCCCAAAGACGGACGGTCATGTCATCGGATCCCGATGCAATAAGTCTTCCATGTGGTGAGAAGACCACAGATCGGATCCAGTCAGAGTGGCCCCGCAGCGGAGGCAGAACTGCGTGTCCAGTCGAAGCGTTCCACACATGCACTACCATACCCTTGCCGCCCGAAATGAGACGTGAATCATTTGGGCTAAATGCAACAGAAAACACATGTCCATCATTGCTCTGTAGCGGGGCAATCGCCTCATCACCAGTCCGGGTGTCCCAAATGCGAATGGTACCATCGTCCGAGCCTGAAGCGAGAAGACGGCCGTCAAAAGAGTAGGCCACCGAGCCGACCCACTTCTCGTGTCCGGTAAGAGTGACAACGAGACGGCCACCGTGGCGGTCGATCCCGAATGTTTTGACGCAGACAAGGCCGGTGTACAGCGAGGAAAACTCCTGATAAACGAGGGAGTCTTTCGCCGCAAATGGAAGCGCTGAGATGTATATGTGCGGTGCACTCGTACTAATAGCTGTATGCGACGACGCCACAAACGTGTTGGTATCGCGAAGAAACCGCGAGATAATAGTTGAAGTAACCTGTTTTAAATGGGTTGAGTGCAATCAGAACCCATCGAATTGACTTACCGCCGAACCTGCGATGTGCAGAAGCCCCGCGGCAATGCCAACCTTGCCCATAACGCTAAGTATCTCCAGCCAAAACAGAAACTTTCCCCGGAAGTTCCTTTCGACGGCTTCATCAAAGGCGGAGCGGACCGAGGCCGCGTCGATGTGATGAGCCCAGTGAAGACACGCATAGATGAGCGACAGCGGAATCCAGTCCGGTGCACTTTCCGGGTTCGGTTTGAACGAGGATATGCTCCGTGAAATGTTGAAGCAGAGGTCGTCACACGCCATTCGTCGGAGACAGCCCCTTGCGAGGACGTCGTGCCCAAGTGTGGTGGCAATTTTGAGGTTCTGTGGCGCACGGTCATTCAGGTAGTCACCGAACGACGCATGCAGCATCCGCAAGCCAGGCTGCGTGTCGTCAGTAGGCAGGTGGACAAGCGAATGAAGGCGCCGGAGCGATGCTCGAAGCCTTCCTGGCTTGATCTCGATGAGCGACGCCAGCGCCTCGACAGACAGAGGCGCGCGCGCAACAAGGATACATGCTAGAATGCGCTTCATTCTCTCCAGCTCATCCACGTCCACCATATCAGATCGCGATGATTCATTGAGGACCAGTTCGTACACCTTGTCGATGGCTGCAGTGGCTGCAGTACCTGTAGCGGCAGCAGAGGTCGCTTTCCGAAGGCGCTCCTGACGTTCTTCATCGTCATCGGGGTCCAGGACGTATTTGAGCACGGTGGAGGCGAAGATGAACAGACCGCCGGAGAGCTTCACGACTAACTCTACGTCTTGGTCTGTGTACCATTCCCCCTCCGCAACGGTTTTGATAAGCGTGCTGCTGATGTAGAGCTTGATATCGGATGTGACCTCCTCCAAGCTGATTGTATGAAGCTGGAGAATGGTGTTGTGATTTGGGTTTGAGATCGGGGTACCGCGAATGTGCAACTCGGGGCGGGAGGCGAGAATGAACTTGACCTTTGTGTCGCACTCGAAGTCTGTGAGAAGCCTGAGTAGCTCTGCGAGCTCGAGCTCGTCGCTGCACTCGTCCAAGGCGTCAATGACGAAAATAATCGGGATGGGTGAAGGTGACAGTGCAGCAAGCGGCTTGCGCAACAGCAGGTCGACCTGCTCGGCGACAGGCTTGTGACCCACGCGGCGATCATTTTCGAGCTCTGCGGCGAGTGCTTCGGCGAACCCTTGAGATTTATCTGCGAGCAGCGCTGCAAGAGTCGGGATAATCCGGCGTACATCTGTTCGTGCGATTGATCCAGCCGACCGCGAGCAGAAGTACCCTCCACCAAGAAGAACTGCTGGTTCATTGCGCAGGATGCGGCAGAGCGTGACTGCTATCGATGTCTTGCCCGTACCAGCCATTCCCGCAAGCCAGAAGATGGCCATCGGGTCGTCTTTCACCCATGCTACGAACTTGGTCAGCACGCCTTCTCGAGTACCCTCCATGCAGCCCGCATAGGAGGGCTGCTCGTCATCTGCCGCCTCCGATACAAAGTTGTCTCCCAATGCTAGAGCAGGATCAGCATCAGTAACCCGAGCGTGGAGACTACTAACTAGACCTTATCATCTTCATGGGTGTCTCCTGTCAGTTGATGAGCAGTTGACTACAGTTGATTCAGTTAAATCACTCGCACCTTTTCCTGCATTAGAACGTTGTTGTTGACATAGTTGCTGTTGAAAACATCGCGCCCGTAGTTATAAGTAGTATTTCCGGTGCAATTGACAATGCTCTGCGCCGAGATGTGAGTGACTGCATGGTGCAGTAACTGTGAGAACGCACTATCGCTGGTGCTTGCAAAGTTGATTGGATCCGATCGTTTTCTGCTTCGGATCCAAAGCTGCCACCAAGTGCTCAAAAGTGTAAACATAGGAAAGGTAGGAGAAGACGTGTAGCTCACCTAGCTTGGTCGTATCCGTGGCCATCTCCTGTGGCGCGACGCGTGAGCCAGGCGGACAAAGCTCGCTCTTCGTACAAACTGACCTGTTCCTTCGTTTGTTCTCTCGTCAAAAGTTCCCTTCTGTCCGCCTCGAGACGCTACGAGAGATCGATTCACTCTTCTGAATGAGAGGCAAGCAAGAAGCACATACCTCGACGATGAGTCCCAGCCGTTGCTCAACGGCGATGCTGCTTTCGAACTGCAATAGGTCAGCGTAAATGCGGTGCAACCAGTACCAAAGGCACAGACCTGGAATACTTCAAGCAAAGACGTGATCGCACCCACGAGTGCCTTGATGTCGCCGAGGTCAATAGAGGATTGCGCCACTCGTGCAAACCCGCCGCGAGCCTGCCTCTGTTCGACTGCTTCCCACAGCATTTGAACAGCTCTTTGAACAACAATTAAAGGGATGAGTGCGCGGTGTGGTTTGCGACGCACTGGGTGATCGATGCGAGGCGAGTGCGTAAGCCTTCGTCGACTTTACCGGGCTCAGCTTTGTGTGCATCGGCAATGGCTTTGAACGCGTTGAACCTGCCCCCGAGCTTCGTGAACTCAGCCTTGGCCTCGACCGTACGCTGAATCCAACATAAGCAATGCGATGGAAGAGGGGACAAGACGGCGTACGTCGAATACATCCCAAAGTGCGACGACACCGACGAGTGCGGCCTTAAGCGGGAGGAAGAGGTCTGAGCCATCACGCGCCGCCACGAGCAGCCCCTTCACGGCCAAACCTGTAGTAGCAAGGATTGTTGGAGGAGACGGAGGTCGTGCGTAGGCTGGAATGCCGGGGGAGTTTGGCTCGGGTGGTGGCGGCGATGAAGGGCCAACGGATTGCGATGGTGCCGGTGAGGTCGATCGACTGTGCTCCCGGCTCGAAGAAGGTCGGAGCCAGTCCACAGCTTGTCCCATCCTCTTTTTGACCTTATGAGCTCCTCTATGGATCAATTTACTCATTGCAAGAAGCAGTGGTTGTAGATAGGTGGTAAGTGTCGTTCAGTGTAAATCACAATGAAGGCAAGGAACGCGCGCTGTTCTGCCGCCGCTTCTTGCCCGTGTCGCTGCAAACAGCCCGATGTGGTTGCTTGAGCCCTCAACCCCAGAAACATATCATTTCACCCACGATCAAGAACACGTATTACACGAGGAGAAGTTTGTGCGTCTGAGTTGTGCTGAACAGTTCCAATCGCTTGAAGGATAGATCGTCTCAAGCTCGAATTATCACAAACGGCAGGGCAAACGAGCGGCATGTCATTGTCCAATGCTTACATTCACAGACATATGGGTCAGATTAAGCCAACGGAGGCACAACGGGGATGGACAGTGCAATCGTAATGGTTAAGTCATGGTCCAGGTGCTTTGCAGAGCGTCCGTGAGCGAGACTGCGAGCATGGTTCGAAGACGAGAGTGTACGGGTCAACAAGCGAGAGAACAAGAGGCGTACGTGTACGAGGGGAGAGAGGCAAGAAGAAACAGTGTCAAGACCGATTACACGAAACTACAACAATCATTTACAGCGACACGGCGATGGCGAGTGCGCCGGCGAAGACCACCGACGCGACGACCTTGGCAGCATCGAGCATCGGCAGTGCAAAGTCTTTGCCGCCGTTGCCGCCGCTCGTGCCGTTGTTGTTGCTGCCTGATCCGCCGGGCGTGCCGCTCGAGCCACCGGGCAGGTCGGTCGTGGTGCGCGTCTCGAGGTAGGCGTTGACGAGCTTCTGGCCGGCACACTCGTAGATCGGCACAATCTTGTAGCCGCGCGCCTCGGCGCTCGGGAGGAAGTGACCAACGGCGAGGTCGACCTGCTGGCAATAGAGGTCGTGCTCGAGGACGATGAAGCCTTTGCCGTAGGTGTCGGTCGCAGTGAGGAGCGACTGGGAGGTGTTCCAGGCCTGTGCGGCGCTCTGCTGGCCCGATGGAACGACGAGGTCGGTCGTATCGAATGCGACCGGCTGTACGAGCATGCTCGGACCACATCACATGCGTGAGGTTCATGGCCTTTGCGGTGACGCGGGCGCGGTTGTCAATGTCGCTGTACGGTGGACGGAAGTACAGTGGCGTGACGCCGATCGCGTCCTAGATAATCTGCCTGGACCAGCCCAGATGAGCGATGATGCCTTCATTGGTGAGGCTGGTCATCGGGCGTGGTTCCAAGTATGGATCGCCGGAGAGCGATCTTGTCAGTTCGCGGCGCCGCGGGTCGTCAATGATGAACGACTCACGCTCTGGTGACCAGCGATGCATGCCGCATGTAGACGCCACGGACGCCAGTAGATACCGGTGCCGTCGGCGAAGAACGTGGTCTTGACCATCTACTTGTCAAGCCAAGCAAGGGGCTTGGGAGTTGCTTGGACCGCCGTCGAACGAGGGGTGTCAGGTTTGAAAGCCTTGCACTGAGCTCGGTAACCTCGATCGTGCCGACGTAGTGACCGCAACCGTCCTTCTCTCAGTCAGCCTTGCGGTCAACTTTCCTGGGCTTGTGGCAGTTGTCGACGGCCGCGTTGTAGGCATACGGGTTGATGTCCGGGATTTCAATGCCGCTGTTCTCAAGCCTTTGCCCAGACGCTGTTGAGGTCGATGAGGTTTGTCAGTTCTGATGACGGGTGACCAGCCTGCTTGGCGGCCCAGTTGCTGACTGTAACGCGGAATCACTAGGACAAAGAAAGACGTCAAGGTCAGTAACATAGCAAGCGTTGGTTTGGGCCCCAACTCACGGTCCGGCAGTGTTGGAGCATTAGACAAACACCAAGCCTGCATTTGCACGTGCTGCACTGGAAAGACAAGCCAAATCTACGACCGACGTGACGCGGGCGGCGCAATGTGCTGTTGACCGTGCGAGTGGTGCCTGGTGATCGAAGAGCGCGGCCAGCTTGTTGCCATTTGTTCATCGTCGCCTGTCAAGCCGGGACAGGTGGTTTGGAGCGGGGCAATGCATCCCTAGGAGTCGCGCAGAGGCAATGAGAGGAATCAATGGGAATGCGAGACGCGTAAGGTGGAGACGCAGAACGGCGAGAAGGGAAGGGACGCCACTTCGGACTTGGAATGTCGCGCTCCGGGCTTGTCCTGCTTCCTTCCCAGAATGTCACGTCTTTATTCTACTCTTCTAAGCGTGACGGCTGGACGAGTACTGCGCAAGGGCGACATCACAAACGCGGAACGCGAGGTCTCGACGTCAACGACGATGCTTGCTCCGTGCACCTGCAGCCACATCCACAACGACTTGCCTTCACTACTCGCTAACTCTGTTTGGCCGGTACGGCGATTACGCCGCGCCGTACTCGGAGCACCAGCTTGCGCCTATCAAGACGTGTTCATGCACATCAAGATGTGGCGCGACGGCGACGAAGGCTGGAGGATAGTCGCCTGCCCGATTGCACTTCGCCGGGTCTAGGTGCGGCGGACAGCGCACATGCGGTTTCACGAGGTCCTGGCCCAACGTACTACGGGAATGACACAAGACGCACGTCTCCAGGGCCGAGCATCCCGTATCGACACTAGCGAACGAGCGTCGTCGTCTGGACTCTGGATTGAGCGCGGCTTATGGTGAACTAGCAGCGAGTCCGAGTCCATGTCCCAGGGTTGATTACCGCTCATACGACGAAGGCTTTGCTGGCCTTGCTCGCCGAATACATGTCCGTCTTACGGAGCGCAGTATCCCAGTCTTTTGCTACTCTTGCCATGGACTTTCTCTATGAGGTTCTGCTTCCCATTGCATGCACTCCCCGTTTATCTTCCGCTGGGCCATGGTCCCGCTCATACTTCCTTGAGTCCCGGCCTCGACATGACAGCTTCCCTCCTCCTTTGTTCATGCCTCCTCAGATCTCTTCCACCACCCCTCCTCTCCTCCCTTTTCCCTAAACCCGCTATTGGCCAACTCTTCACAGAAGAGTTCCGAAGTCTTTCGTCGCATGCTTGCGCTAATCCTGCCAACCGTCAATCTTTTGCATTATGCTGGGCGACAATATGTCGAGACTCGATTTCCTCTCGTCCTTCACACAAGTTGTTTCGCAACGCTCACAGGCGTACCTCGATCCCTCATTATGCAGTATGCGGCTGAAATAAAGGAAATCTGTGTTGACTGGTTATGATGGCGTGCTGGATAAGCAAGTTACCTTCAAAGAAAGGCGTCGGCGTCGGCGTCGTCGGTGCTAGGCGAAGCGCCTGCTGTGCACCTGCTTGCTCTCCAAACAGAATGTGTGCTGCATACTTCAAATAGCTGCTGTAATAGCTCATATTGATTTCTTTCTCATTAAGTTGAGATCAGGATATCTGATGCTTCATTCGAGGTGTCAATCAAGTTGACCCGCAGACATCAACTTGCGGCGATTGAACTTGCGGATCAAACGACTTTCAAGAGAGCTTTTGTCAGTGCAACTGATCGATTCATTTGGAGGCGTTATTTAATGGGTGGTGGGAGGTACAGCATGCTCGAGGAACTCGCGAAGTTGGTAGCACTACAAGAAACGGACAAATTTGCGCGACGAGTGGTGAGTTAGACGCGATTGCGCCAGCAAGCCGTCCAATTCTCGCCCCAATGCAGACCTTCATCGGCCCCAAGAACGACGCGATGAGATCCGATGATCATTGTGCACGGCGGGAGGAGGGTGTACCCGCGGTAATCTCCCGGCAGCCACAGGAGCAGCTCGCCCGATGTTCCCACAAGCCAACCTTCCTCGTTTGGAATGGCTGACCCAAGTCTGGCTAGCGGATCATTCTCAGTGTTAGACCCCATCGAGAGGGCTGCTGCCACATCCCAGGCATGAATGGTGGTGTCCTCTCCGCCAGATATTATAGACCGCCCGTCCGGCGTGAATGCTACCGATTGCACCCATTCGCTATGACCAAGCAGAGTAGCGAGAATGATGCCCTCTTTAGCATCCCAAAGGCGCAAGCTCTTGTCGCCAGATGCGCTGACAAGGTACAGACCGTCGGGCGAGTATGCTACCGATCGAATGGCCTGATCATGTCCCTTGAGCTCGAAGATTCGATTCCCAGCAACAACGTCCCAGACACAGACGGTGAAGTCATCTCCACCAGAAGCAAGTCGCTTTGAGTCGGGCGAGAAGGTAATAGACCAGATGCGACTGGAGCTCGCCCGAAGTGGTGCTCGCGCCTGCTTGCTCGTCCCTGACTGCCAGAGATAAACCCGACCTGTATCATCTCCAGCAGCAATAATTCTTTCATCTGGTGAGAATTCAACTGCGAGAACACCTCCCGCACATCTGAGCACGCCAAAAGGTGCTGCTTGCCTCGTGGCAATGTCCCAAACGTGTGTTGTCTTGTCATCGGATCCTGAGGCAAGCCACCGAGCGTCCGGAGAGAATGACACCACATGGACTTGGTTATCGTGACCAAGTAGTGGCTCGCCAATCGGCTCACATGTTTGTACGTCCCATAGCCTGACTGAATGATCTGCTGACGCCGAGGCGATCAAGCGGCCGTCAGGTGAAATTGCCACCCCAAGCACCCCGCCAGTGTGCCCAAGCAGCGGCTGTGACTTTGCCTCGCCAGTTGATATGTCCCAAATGCGCACTGAATGGTCTTGCGAGCCGGAAACGATGAAAGTTCCTGCTGAGGAGACCGCTACTGCAGACAAGGCGTCGCTGTGCGCTGGTAGTGGCTCAGCTGCCTCTTCAACGCCGCTAGCTGCATCCCATATCCTCACGGTGTGGTCCTTAGAGCCGGAAGCGATGAATAGCCTATCCGGAGAGAATATAACCGAGTTGATCCAATCAGAGTGGCCCGCAAGTGATGAGCCAGGAAGCTCTCGTCCGGTTCGCGGATCCCAAGATTGGATGTTCCGGCGCCCTGCCGTCACGAGCCTTGAACCATCAGGTGAAAAAGATAGTGAAGCGGCAGTGCCCTGGTTATTGATCAATGCGGGGGTCGGCTGCAGTGTTGCCACATCCCAGATACGGACTTGATAGGAACTCTCAGATCCTGCAGCCAACCACTTGCCATTGGGGGAGAAACCGATGCTCATGATCTTATCCTCGAGGTCAATGAGTGGATTTCCAACCCTTTCGCCAGTCTCCGATTTCCAAAGACGGACTGTTTTGTCATCAGCACCCGAAGCGAGTAGTTGGCCATCGGGTGAGAAGGTGATCGCGTTAATTCCGTCTGTGTGACCGGTCAACACGAAGACCTGAACAGCTGTCTCTGAATCCCAAAGACGGACGGTCTTGTCATCGGATCCCGATGCAATGAGTCTTCCGTGTGGCGAGAAGCCCACAGATCGGATCCAGCCAGAGTGGCCCCGCAGCGGAGGCAGAACTGCGTGTCCAGTCGAAGCATTCCACACATGCACTACCTCACCCGCGCCGCCCGAAATGAGACGTAGGTCACTTGGGCTGAATGCAACAGAAAACACATGGCCATCATTGCTATTTAGCGGTGCAATCGCCTCCTCACCAGTCCGGGTTTCCCAAATGCGAATGGTACCATCCTCCGAGCCTGAAGCGAGAAGACGGCCGTCGTAAGAGTATGTCACCGAGTTGACGCCTCCCTCATGTCCAATCAGAGTTGCGACGAGACGCCCTCCATGGCGGTCGATCCCGAATGTTACGACGGAGACAATTCCAGTGCAGAACGACGCGAAATCCTGATAAATGAGGGAGTCTTTTGCTGCAAACGGAAGCGCCGAGATGTATATGTGCGGTGCGCTCGTACTGATGGCTGTATGCGACGACGCCACAAATGTGTTGGCATCGCGCAGAAACCGCGAGATAATAGGAGAGTCAACCTATTTTAAATGAGTTGAGTGCACTCAAAACCCATGGAATTGACTTACCGCCGAACCCGCGATACGCAAAAGCCCCGCGGCAATCCCAACCTTGTCCAGAACGCTAAGCACCTCCAACCAAAACAGAAACTTTTCTCGGAAGTTTCTGTCAACGGCTTCATCAAAGGCGGAGCGGACTGAGGCTACATCGATGTGGTGAGCCCAGTGAAGACACGCATATATGAGCGACAGCTGAATCCAGTCCGGTGGGGTCTCTGGGTTCGGTTTAAACGAAGATATGCTCCGCGAGATATTGAAGCAGAGGTCGTCGCACGCCATTCGACGGAGACAACCCCGTGCGAGGACGTCATGCCCAAGCGTGGTGGCAATTTTGAGCTTCTGTGGCGCCCGGTCATTTAGGTAGTCGCCAAAAGACGCATGTAGCATTCGCAAGCCAGGCTGCGCGTCGTCTGCAGGCAAGTGCACGAGCGAATGAAGACGCCTAAGTGATGCTCGAAGCCTTCCGGGTTTGAGCTCGATGAGCGACGCCAGCGCCTCAACAGAAAGAGGTGCGCGCGCGACGAGAATACATGCCAGAATGCGCTTCATTCTCTCCAGCTCATCCACGTCCACCATGTCAGATCGCGATGATTCATTGAGAACCAGTTCGTACACCTTGTCGATGGCTGCAGTCGCCACAGTACCTGTGGTGGCGGCTGAGGTCGCTTTCCGAAGGCGCTCCTGACGCTCTTCATCGTCATCGGGGTCCAGAACGTATTTGAGCACGGTGGAGGCGAAGATGAACAGACCGCCGGAGAGCTTCACAAGCAACTCTACGTCTTGCTCTGTGTACCATTCCAGCTCTGCAACAGTTTTGGTGAGTGTACTGCTGATGTAGAGCTTGATGTCGGACGCGACCTCCTCCAAGCTGATTGTATGAAGCTGGAGAATGGTGTTGTGGTTCGGGTTTGAGATCGGGGTGCCACGAATGTGCAACTCGGGGCGGGAGGTGAGGATGAACTTGATCTTTGCATCGCACTCGAAGTCTGCGACGAGCCTGAGTAGCTCGGCAAGCTCGAGCTCGTTGTTGCACTCGTCCAGGGCATCGATGACGAAAACGATTGGGATGGGTGAAGATGACAGTGCAGCAAGCGGCTTGCGCAACAGCAGGTCGACCTGCTCGGCGACAGGCTTGTGACCCACGCGGCGATCATTTTCGAGCTCTGCCGCGAGTGCTTCGGCAAATGGCTGACACTTGCTGGCGATCAATGCTGCAAGAGTTGGTAGAATGCATCGCACATCTGTTCGTGCGATCGACCCAGCCGACCGCGAGCAGAAGTACCCTCCACCAAGAAGAACTTCTGGGTCATTGCGCAACATGCGGCAGAGGGTGACCGCAATCGACGTCTTTCCCGTACCAGCCATGCCGGCAAGCCAGAAGATGGCCATCGGGTCGTCTTTGACCCACGCCACGAACTTGGATAGCACGCCTTCTCGTGTACCCGACATGCAGCCTGCGTAGGAGGGCTGCTCGTCGTCCGCCGCCTCAGAAACAAAGTTGTCGCCAAGTACTGAGCAGTGTAAGCGATGA
>Ga0247815_10001550_pt1 | contig 17520 bp, 22 predicted proteins | sample UWRJL194509B1_FD_181014 | JGI IMG/M metagenome (GOLD analysis project Ga0247815, IMG submission 181014) | Plant litter microbial communities from Arlington Agricultural Research Station in Wisconsin, United States - UWRJ-L194-509B-1 | ecosystem: Environmental > Terrestrial > Plant litter >...
TCAGGAGGACAGGAAACGACGGCCCAAGCGTTCAGGCGGGCAGGTGGGGGCGCGTGCTGGTCGGGCGAAAGCCGATCCGTTGGCCGGTGCGAAAAACACGCGACGAACACCGAAGCGCGGCAAGAACGCGAAAGCCAAGCCGCCACCTGACTCAAGCATACAAGCATCGAAGGCTTTCGCGGGCCATCTTTTCCCCCAGCGGAACCCACCCCCGACTGACTGGACGAAGGGTCGCATTGTAAGTTCAGTTTTGTACTGAATTTGCCTTAACTGACATTCTCTGAGCCCGAGGAGATCGATATTTTCTCGGACGGCAGCCTCTCGACAGTCTATGGACGCGACGAGAAGGAATGGATCCACGCACACCGCGAGGCCACCGCAACCCTGGTCACGAGCAGCTCAGACAACATCAGTATCTTCAGCCCGCGTATTAGGGGTCACCTGTGGGATCCTGCTCGAACTGCAGGGCGGCAGCGACGCGTCCGGAAAATCAGGAACCTCATCGACGGCGCTGCGACTAAGGTCGTTGTTATTCGCGGTCCAGATTCGGAGATATCCTCAGAAAGCTCCGACGGTGATTCCAGCGACGATGACACTCAACCTGATACTCAGCAAGCCGACGTCGGTCCTATGGGCAACTTTCTTATTGGTCAGTACGGCCGGGACGCACTTGTCGAGGTGCAGGTACCGGACATCCACCGGGAGTACGACGAGATCGCGTCCGATGCAGGCCAACCAGACGGCACAGAGAACATAGTCGTCATGACAGTTTTGGAATTCGTAGAGTATGCGCGCACCCCTGAGAGCGGCGGACTTAATTTTCTCGCTGGCAAGAACTCGACGCCGGGTCGTCCTGCTGAGTGGTGGCGCGGGTATGTCGCTCAGTTACGTTTGACTCGGCACTCGCTGATGCTGCACAGGCACACTTGCAATATCGCCGTAGATCACGACGTCACGGCCGGCGAGGTTTCGCCAGAAGTGCGCAGTATGCCGACGAAACGATGGAACTTCACAATCGCAGGCCATCGCGGTACACTTACTTTGGATCACATCGACGCCTCTGGCTCTGGCACTATCGTGTTTATCGAAGAAGGCGAGAAGTTGTGGTTCATCAAGACGCCGGTTCAGCCCCTCACCGCGGACTTTCGAAAACTTCCGCTGGAAAAGTTTGTGTTGGAGGTGGTCAGGTTGAAAAAAGGTGACACACTGTGAGTTTAAATTGTACATGACTGTGGACAGAGAGCTCATTCGCTGTCAGCATAATGCCCCCCGGGACGATCCATGCCGTTCTTACAACCTTAGACTCGGTTGCAACGGGCGGTCACTTCCTCTGCGAAAAAACGCTCCACCTGACGCTGTTGACCGCCATGAAGCTCGCTGGCGCACTCAAGACGGCGACAAACGCCAACATGAACGGGCCAATGGTTTGCGCGTTCGACCGTCACTTCCTGCGGCGCATACAGCGTGTTGCCGGACATCTTGAGGAGTTTCACGAGACAGGTACTGTGAGCGCGAACGCGCCGAGCATGCTCGACCCGGATCTTTTACAATTCGCCACATCCGACTGGATGGTCGGCCTACTGTTTGCAGACAGCTTCTTTCCTCGCGCGGCGGATGACATATCAGACACGCTGTCTGATCTAGAGGCACAACACACGCGCGTGCTAGAGCGTGCCAGCTTGTTCCTACGCTGGGTGAGCCATGTCAAGCCAGACGCCGACGTCGGCGGCGATATCGCCAGGCGGTTGGAGTGGTTTTTCACAACCGCGGCGCGAGAGTGTGAACTGGATGACCATATGGACTTTACGACAGCCTCAGAACTTTTGAAGTTGAAGTACGGCATTTCAAGCCACGTGTAAACCTTTGTTTTGAATGTATGCTCTTGATGAATTCCGGGTACCCGGTGGCAATATATGAAGAGCGGAAATTGCCTTGGGTGCCGTCCAAAGTATCAGACGCATGCCAATCCGAACCTGGGCGACCTAGGTGGTTCCGCCTCTCGTGTCACCTTAGTCATACAGTGTTCGCGATATGCCATAAATCTCCGATGAAGTGTGTGCGAGCATCCAACTCTGCATCCCCCTTCTCCCGCTGGCGCCGTAAACGCTCATTTATGTCCTCATGCACACCGAATGGATCACAGCAGCGACTAGAACAAGCCTGTTTTGAATATCTCAACGGACTCCGCAGTGGAGAACACACTAGTTGGTACGGCCCTGACATTACCGACGATGGGTATTCCATCTGACCCTCATTTTTTCAGCGATGCGTTCGAGTTGGCTGAGCGTGTGACACTCATTGCCTGTGGCACTGCGATCAAGCAGGCCACCCGCCGGCTCAACCACAAGCATGCTCCGGTCAATCGCCTTCCTGTGGAAATTCTAGCAACCGCGTTCGAATGGCTGGAAGTCCCGGACAGATGGACGGCTGCCACGGTGTGCCAATACTGGCGATGCACAGCTCTCGCCCACCTCGCGCTGTGGACCAACATTGAATGCGACATTTCCGCTCAAGACGCTAAACCATCGCTCCCCACAGCTATTGAGCGAGCTCGTGGTCACTCAATACAGTTATCACTCAGGATCTTTGGGACATTTTCTGATGAGCGTGTCTCGTGGTTTTGTCATTCCTTAGCCTTATGGACACGTTCGGTCAAGGCGCTGTTCCTCCACTTAGACCTCCCAGTAATGTATGGATACGACGACGACAGCGACGAAGACGACGAAGGCGACGACAATAGCAACGGCAACGGCAACGGCAACGGCAACGACAACGACAGCTACGAGCCGTTGGATGAATCGTCCTTTCCTCCTTTCATGGCGTTCGATCTAGTTCTCGGCCGGGCACTATCGTCCGCATCATTACCGCGACTCGAATATCTCGATTTGGTCGATATCCCATTTCAGTTACATCCTCAACGCGTTCCTTCTCTGCGTTACCTACACAGTTCATCAAGGGTCCTACTGAACTGTGGTAATGCAATTACGCTCATATCATTGCAAGCGGCACATCTCTCGGTGGCGCAGGAGGCAACTCCTGTGTCCACTCTACTAGGTCACTCTTCAACGCTACAGCAGTTGGACATCACACCATGCTTATCTCATCTCGCGGCAGCACTTAGACTGGATCTCCAACCTCGGCCTCTGGCCAACCTCTGCTACCTGAGGTGGCCCAGTATCGGGGAGCTGGATCGAAGTACGGCAGAAAGCTTAATCAAGGCCTCAGCAGATCGATCTTGGACACATTGTATGTTCTCCAGCGCGGTCGAGGACGAACCGAGCCGACACCGACAACGTACTGTTGACAACGAGCGGCTATTCTTCGTCATAGATTCGTTGCCATTGAACTCGATCTCGGAACTGCATATTCAACATGCTCCTGGATCGGCAGGTACTTTTGCTCGCGTCGCGACAACTACTGGAGCCCAGTGGATGATCCCTGAAGTTTGTCTTCAGAGCGACGAAATCCAAAGTATATGTCAACGCATCTCCAGCTCGCTCAGAACGGCCACGATTCCCACGTCAGAGTGCACTCTATTCGGCAGCAGCTCGTGCGATTTTCCGCGGCTTAAAACACTCGTCATAGAGATTTATGGCGAGCGGCGACTAGCGCACACCGGTTCGCCGTTGGGAGTTCCGGTTGATCCGTCGCGAATTGTACCGCATCCGAAGTCATCTGGTCTTTCACTGAGCCAGTTCTGGATTGCGCCGAAGCTGCAGACACTGCGTCTAAAATTGGCCGACTGCACAGAGTCAAGCTGGGCCAGACAGTGTCGACACGAGCCATCTTTGAACGGGCAAATACGATGCGAGGCTGCATGGGACGACTGGACCGCCAGAGTCACTGCTTTTAGCGTCAGTGAGCTTTTGGTTGCCAGTTTGAAACCGGCGGCCTCATTGAGACTGGTACTCCATGGCATTGAAATGCTGGAGGAGGACGAGGCTCGACTTCCGTTTGACCGAATTGAACGGTTTTTGCCACTAAGTCACTGTATTTACGACATTCCTGCTGTATTTGCCCAAAGCCCTAAGACGTACGGAATGTACGCATCGCTTGCGCGCGCTTACATTTAGATTAATAGAAGTCTAGAACCAGCCGTCCGGGAAGTTACCAGAGGGGTAGACAGTCTGGTCAAAACGGGCCCAGCATGAACGATGAACAGTTCCACTCAGTCCATCGATTTGAACTAATGATACAAGACTCGAACTGACAATACCAAACAGGTATTCGATCGGCGAATGTAAGCCCGGTCCGAACCAGGGTACAAATCCACAACAACGAAATCGTTCTGCGTGAGTCTTGGGTGGTCTGAAACGATCCCTTGGTTCGAACCAGCAGAGTGAGACGCGAACCGAACGACCGAAAGGTTGCGCGAGCGGTGTGCGAATTGAACCAGTACGCCCGGTCCGAACCAGGATACAAATCCACAACAACGAAATCGTTCTGCGTGAGTCGTGAGTGGTCCGAAACGATCCCTTGGTTCGAACCAGCAGAGTGAGACACGAATTGATACGACCGAAAGGTTGCGCGAGCGGTGTGCGAATTGAACCAGTACGCTCGGTCCGAACCAGGGTACAAATCCACAACAACGAAATCGTGCTGCGTGAGTCGTGAGTGGTCCGAAACGATCCCTTGGTTCGAACCAGCAGAGTGAGACACGAATCGACAAGGTCAAACGGGTATGTGAACGGGGAATGTGGGCCGGGTTCGAACCAGGGTGCGATTCGTCGACATCAAACCAAGCGGGTACATCATGATTTGGTGTCAAATATGAACTGTTCAAACGGTGAACCCCTGAATCGGCTTGAAACAGGTTCGCCGAATCAAACTCCAGTGCAACCCATGGGAGTAATTAACTCGAGTATGGTGATTGAAATGCTCCCGAGTGTCCGCGGTTCGAACTAATCTACGAGTTCGGACCCAGTATGCAACGATTTAGTAAACACTATGGACTTCGGTCTGTAGCAACTGCGCCGACGTCAATTCTCGCCCTAACGTATTTGTTTCCAAATAATCTTGATTTACAGATCCTGACCAAAGTAAATCGTATGACTCATCAAGTTCTACGTCTGGTCCGGACTCCACCGGTGGTACGTACCACCCACCTGGGCAATTTTCTTGGGGGGTCGCGTCTAGAGAATCTACGCCCACTCTTGATGCTGCACACATTCTAGGGTTAAGTACGGACCAGGAACTTCTTAGGGCTAAGTCCGGACCGCCGGGCCCCCGTACTGCTGCCAAAGGACGGATGGTTAACAGGGCCATCGGGCGAGTTGCTGCTCTGGGTTCCGGCCGAGTACCGCTCCTACTTGCAGAAGCCACCCTGCATGTACCGAGTCGGTGATGACCAGCGCGTCGTCATTAATGCGGATAGTGACTGTTGGCACCGTGGACAGAACTGGACCTTGTGTTGGCGTGGCAGCGAGTCCAGTACCGTTCCCGATACCGCGTAGTATGGTCGTGATCTTTCGGGATCGTTTCCCTGTATGCTATCTCTCTCTACCCGTGCACATTCTCCTGTCATACTCGTACATTTGAATGTGCCCTGCTTGCAAAGTTACGACTGCCAGGTTCAAGATGGACAGAAGCGCAAGCAAGCAGCCAGTGAGAACTGACCGCGCTGAACGTCCAAAATGAAAGCAACTGGTGACTGACTGTGAGCATGGCGACGCGAGAACCGATAGTTGCACATGCTCGGCCTGCAAGGAGAACAATCGTCGTACAGGGTGAAGCTGGGCGGGTTAAACAATGAGAGCCATCGCAATTCAACACCGCGCAACGACCGTTTAGCATGGCTATTGATACGTGTTATGCCCGGGCAGGGCACAGGGCATGGTTCATGGACCGAGGTCTGTGCGCACAGCCCGAGGACGAAGAGTGGGTGGGACGGTACACGCGTGACCCCGGCTTGTACTGCACCCCGAGGTTTTCCATTTCGAGTGTTCAAGTTTCGAGTGCGAGACCCCCGTTGATCAGAATCCAGGGTAAGCAGAGAAAGCAGCGTGGGACACAATAGCAGTATCGAAGCGGTAAATAACAGTTGGCAGGTGTATAATGGCGGACTGGGTGATTGACCTCGATCGCGTGAATGTGACAGATAGGGACGGTGTATCGGCGAGATTGGCAGGGGGATCGGACGAAATGCGGGTGGACGTAACACTGGGCTCCGTTCACGTTAAAGCTAGGTGCACTAGGTTACATGCTGCGAAAGGCGTAATGAATATTTTGGCGTTTTCAGGTCTGCAAGGAATGACCTTGCCGCGCCGTCCAGACCGCACCATTCAGTTGATATCGCCTACGGCTCGCTGGAAGAGAAGCAAGAACAAGCACGTGTGATCAATGGGGCGAGAAGAGAATAATGCACAAAACGCAACCGATTGAATTCAGACGAAGTGTGCGCTGCACGCGCGGACAAACTAAGCAGAGGGTACGATCAATGGAAGCAAGGGAAACTATTGAGGATGAGCGAAAAACGCGCCAATAAGGAATATGGCGAGAGTGAAGTTGTGAGCGATCCGATAAGCAATCAGAGTGATCAACACGATAGAGGACACGACAGAGATGGGCAGAAGGACCCTAGTACACGACAGAGATGGGCAGAAACACCCGATGGTCACACATGAGAGATGGCAGCAAGGCAAACTGTGTGATTGCCGCAAATCACTAACTAATATACATGTGAACGGGCCACTTGCCCGATGCGAAACTGACGTGGTAAACACCACACGGCACGGCGCCGCGCGGCACGGCCTCAATATTCAACAGAAACGACGATGGATCGAAGTAGATCTTGTGACTAAACATGTGAGAGTTATTATGCGACAGCGTGCAGAGAGGCATCCTTATAAACCTGTTACAAGATCGAAACCTACGTGAGACGTGAGAACCATGAGGATGAGCAGTTGCGATAAGAGCTTTAGGTGAAACACCGAGGAACTCGAGGGCGGAACGTATGTACTAGCACGCTGATAAGACATTGGTGACAGCGTGAGGCTTTCCCGAGGCGTACAGCTTGGTATCGAGAGCGATCGAGTGGAGCAAAATCGTATTGAGGAAGCGTAGGTACTACAGCGGCTCGGTGCCGAATGGAAGGTCCGGCATGCGAGCGATGATCTACTTGACGCGAGCCCATACACATCCGTGCCATCCTCAACGGTTGCATGTGCGTTTGTCTGCTCGATCTTGCCAACTGGCTGAGGAGCGGTGTTGGGCTGGCGTCAATCAACGGCGTTGATGGTTGCGACTGCACTGAACCAGCGTTGATTCCCAAAGACACAGCCATTGGCTTCACCGCAGGGACAGCTGAACTTGGGCTGTCCGACGACGAGGATTGGAATGTACGTCTGGGTCGAAATCTCAATCTCAATGTCCATCGCCTCCTCCTCGTCGCCCCGGTTCGAACGCCGCCTCGCTGCCACGGTGAAGGCATGACACGGTTGTCGCGCAGTCGTTCATGTAGGAACGACGTCACGGCCGGCGAGCGCGTTAGAGGTACGCGCGCGCCACGAGGTGTCGGAGGTTGAGCTGGCGCCGACGCACGGACTAGTCGGTTCATTCCGGCCGGAACTAGTCAGCATCTCGCATACACTCGAACCGTCTCATATTAGCTCCCTTAGTCTCTTGTATGTACTCGAACATTCTATTGTATTCTAGATAAGCCTTGAGAACTAATAAATACAGGCCGAGCAGCTCAGCTGCTCGATAGTTGAAGTCTACTTTCTGTTACGAGGAACGGTCGCAGCTGCACACAGCATGATATCGGGACGTCAAGCAAGAAGCTCACCACGGGGTACATCGGCACCGGTGGGTAGATCGCCTGAGCGTTCGCCCAATGAATCTGACCACAGTGAGTCTGCAAGTGCGGCAAAGCTTTATGGGTACCTTGCGATCTGGGTCGGAACACTGCTGCCCTGAGGTGCTAGGGTATGCGGCACTGTTGTGTACGGGCTGCCGCGGCGGCGAAACAGGTCCAAGTGATGCGTAATGTGGGTAGCATAACCGCAGTGTCGTGGGAGCACACGCGGCCAGTAGCTGTTGTACGGCTGAGCGGGCATCGGTACCTTGAAGGCGGGCTGTTGGCCGGCGGTAGGAGCACCGATGAGCATCTGGGACCTGTGACTGCTAGATCTCCAAATCGATCACGCAAGGTCATTATGAAAACCCTACTGGGCCGCAGCCGGACGGTATCAGCAAGCTGTGCCCGCGTAGCAAGCGACCAGCAGGAAAACGCACACCTTCAGACAACCATTCATCGTGCAGAAAGGTAGCCAGAGTCCGAGAAACGCACGCAATAGCTCACAGATCGAGACGCCTATGCCCAGAGATACGAGAGGCTCAGGCTCAGGCTCGTCAGCTCAGCTCAGCGTTGGTCCACACCGAGCCGAGCTTCAGCGTCGTCCTCGGCGACAAGTAGAGTCAGGGAATCGATACTTGGGACGTGAAAAGCGGGACGAGGCAAGGATTTATTGGTGACAATGGGCGACTGGTACGCAGTGATGATGGTTTGCGCGAGGAAGAGCGAGTTGATGATGACGATGGCGCTCGAGGCGCTCGAGGCGAGTCGCAGTGCTAAACGAGCAACCGCACATGCGAGAGGGGTTTGGGCCATTCATGCTTCCACGCGCGTCCGTATCGCTCTCAACTGTCGTTCATTGCGAGCCCGCCTCTTCGACCTCTTCGGTCTACCTCCAACTTGGCGACGAGTGGTGACGGACGAGTGTTGGCCATCAACGTAGACGGTGCACACAAGATCAAGCGGCTACTGGGAATCTGGGAAATCACGGGCAACGGCGCCAGGCAAGAGTTGATCATCCCCTATCTCATGAAGACTAGGCGGATGCCCATCCCATCTCGTCATCCTGATAGCTCAGTTGGCCGTAGTCCTCGAAGGCGACGGGCTGATCCCGAATCGACTCGCCGCTGTACTCGAGCCCCAATGGCGAGATAACAATGTGCGCCACCAGCGAGCGCACTGATGGTTTAAGCATCACGAGGAAGGCCGTACGTGAAGACCGTGGAAGTCGAGCCGTAGAGAACCGGCGTCGCTGTCCGATACGGACTCATTGGTTGTTGCTTTTGTGGCTCGGCGCTACTAAAGCTGCGGTGGTGCATAGGCGACGCCAGGCGCGCCGTACATCGGCATCGGTGCGTAGGAGGGCTGCGGCTGCGTACATCCTGCCCAGCCACCTTTGGGTTCTGTGGGTGCAGCAAAGGGGAAACTACTGAACGGGCGGGCCAGGGTACTACTGCACGGGCGTGCTCGGGTACGCAGGATTGGTGGACATGGGCTGCGGTGGCGGAACCGGGCTCGCCGACGGGTACACGTAGGCGGCGAGACGGGGCGTTGAGGCATTGAGTGCGCGGGATAGCCACTGCGAAGCTGGACGGGCTGCGATGCCTCGACGACGGAGTTCGACGTGTGTCGTTGTGCGGCGAGAAGGCCGAGAAGCTCTTGCTCGACTGTGTCTTCGTCCATCTGATCGTCGGGGCTGAGGTTGGCCATTGTAATATCACCATCGACGACGCGCCAAGCGGGATGGGGTTCGCGTGCCTTGTGCGTGATGACGGGAGGAAGGTGCATGCGAGGTGCGCGAACAGATGGTGTGGAGACACGCATCAACGTGGCGTTGTGCTAGACGTGGGTGACGACGATAATGGGCTGAATGTCGGCGGGCTCCTCCGTCGGCGACGACGACAAGACGCGCATCGGTGTGGTCACTCGTTGGACGTGACCGATGATGACAGCTGGTTGGATGACGGCAAGCTCGACCCGTGCCTGAAGTCGATAATGGCAGTACTGGCCACGGTGCGCTTGGATCCGGCGAGAGCAAGATCTGAGTGGTGTCAGCGTTTGCAGATGCAACGCCGGGAATTGTCTCTGGGCGATAGATGTAGTAGAACGAAGGGAACGACGAGCTCGGTTCAGGAGCGTGACAATATCTGCGAAGATAGACATTAGAATTAGCACAAGAAGACAGGCAGGGTATGGCTTGCCATGACGCCTTTCGTACTCGTGCGACTATTGGGCCGTCGGTGTCGTTCGGCTCGTCGTGCGAGCGTGATGCTTCTGCGCCAGCGACGCGAGCGCGGCGGTGCGGTGGAGCCCATGACCGCTACGGTATTCTTCCAGATCAGTCATGCAAGGTCCTGGCAAGAACCCAACGACGAAACACCCCAACGACGTCAGCAAGCCAGCCCAGTGGCACAAGGCCAGCAGAAAAACGCACACACCTTCGAACAAGCTATCATCGCGCATGTGTGAAGTGAGTACCTGACAATGGTACGCTTCAGGCAAAAGCGGCACGCCAGGAGGTACGTTCGAGAGACGAAGAGGGGGATTTGGCGCGTCTGCCCGATTCAGCGTCGGTCCGCACCGAGCCGAGGATCGGGCTTCACTCCGCTTGCTCGCAATCATCTCGCAATCAACGTGCTTCCTTCAATTTCAAATTGGCTTGTCCTGGGTCCGGAGATACGAGCTCGGCCTGTGAGGTTTTGCCCTGGCTTGTTGATGCAACCCTTGAGACTGTTGTCGTACTTTCTGTTCCACTTATCTCAGCTAAGCAGGGATACAAAGCATTGGGATAGGAAGAATTTTCAGTGTTGCGAGTGTCAAATGGTTGCAGTGATTTCACGCCCGGAGTGGAGACGTGTCTTGCAATCCTACGAAGGGCCCGGGCTTTGAGGTTCTCCGGGACGCATGAAACGAGAACGGAGACAATGACATGGAAACGGGCAATCATAGATGTAGCAAACACTATCTACATAGTGATGAATGCAGATTTGAGATGGGATAGGAGTAGTAAGGGGATCGGTTGGCTATGGAACCCAACGACCGAGAAACTGGAGGATGACATGCGGGGTTGCTCGCGGGAAATGAAAGAATATCAACGTATGAGGTCAGGCGCCGAAACTGCATCGGGATAAACTGTGCAAGAAATTCCGACACGCAGCGCGGGGAAAAAAAACCTGGTGGTGGTACTGTGTGTATGGGTAAGGTGTCAACATCTGCAAATAAACGAGTTAGAGCTGTACAAGTGAAGGTGCCAGGTGCGACTTGCCATCGCACAATTGTGCTCCTGCGATCGTTGAGCTCTCAGAGTTGACGGCCTATCTCACGCAGCGACCTTGCGGCAGGACGCGTGACTGCCGTCCTTCCAAACACATCACGCAAGGCCATGATGAGAGCCCTAAGAGGCCGCAGTCAGACGGCGTCAGTAAGCTGACCCATGTAGCGCACGACCGGAAGGAAAGTACACACACCTTCAGACAGTGCCTCATCGTGCAGAAACGAAGCAAGTACCCGAGAATAGCTCGCAGTATGTCAGAGCTCGAGACGGCAGGCCGAGAGGTGCATTCGAGAGGCGAAGGCGTCGGTGCGTCAACTCAACTCAGCGTCGATCCACACCGAGTCGAGCTTCGATGTCATCCTCGGTGACAAGCAGAGTTGGAGATTCGATCCTTGGGACGTGATGAGCGGGACGAGACATGGAGGCCTCGATGGTAATGTGCGGCTGGCGCGCAGTGATGATAGTGTGTGCGAGGAAGAACACGGTGATAATGACGAAAGGACCTTGGGTGACTTGAGGTGTTGAACAGACAACCGTACATGCGAGAAGGGTTACGGTTGCTCATGCATCTGCGCGCGTCTGTACCGCTCTCAACCGTCGTCCATTGCGAGGCCTCCTCGATCCAACTCCCACTTGACAACGAGCTGTGATAAGCGAGGTTGGCCGTCAACGTAGACGGTCCGGACTGGCTCAAGACGGTACTGAGAATCGAGGAAGATACGAGCAACGGCGCCTGGCAAGAGTCGACCACGCCCCATCTGATGACAGTCATGCAGATGCCCATCTCCATCACGGCCCTCATCTCCTCGTCATCCTCATAGCCGAGGGCACCGTGACCCTCGAAGGCATCGACGGCACGAGACGTGTCCACCGTTATCGGCGAGAACGCTGAGGGTCGGAGTATCACGATGAAGACCGTACATGAATGCGGTCGACGTCGAGCTGTAGAGCACGGGTGTTTCTGCCTGGTACTGGCTCGTCGACTGCTGCTGCTCCCGAAAGGGACTGCTGAAAAGGCAGCGGCGGTGCGCAGACATGCCATACATGAACCAACACACAAACAACTTCCTCGCAAAGAATGAAGCACGTTGTCAGCTGTCAGAGGCTTGTGAAAGCTGCGGCAGGAGACCAGCATTTCCCTGACTTGGGTTTCACCGTGTCACCCTCAGGCTCACCCGGACCAATAGACCTGACCGCTGAGGCTGATATCGAAGGCATGCACGCGCGTCCGGTCAACCAGAAAATCTTGCATCGAGGAGTTCAACATGTCCCTCGAGTCGTATAAACTACAAACTTAGTAGGTCTTCGGCAGAGCGGCACTCTTATCCAGATTGAGGATCACTACTTGACAGCCGCACCTTGACCGCAACACGTGCATCTCTTGCTTGTCTTCCTACCATCTACGGGCTCAATATCTGAATTTGATCAGAAATGGCTTCAACTGAGCCGCCTTCAAAGATACCACGCCGACCAGAGCGCTCCACTCAGCCAAAATCCTATGTACCTGCTCCGATCACGGCAGCAGCAACCAGCGCGCCAGCGTCATGCATCCCACGTCGACTTGAGCGCGCCGCGCAGTTTTCTCCACCATCTACTCCAACCCCCAAAACGGCCACGTCGGCTCGATCGTCCAAGATACCACGCCGCGCAGAGCACACCGATCATCCCATCACTCCCAAATCCAGTTCAAAGATGCCTGAAGAAGCTCATCCGTCAAAGATAATGCAGAGCCCTCAGGTATCTGGAGTCATCACTTCGAAACCCCAGTCAGGAATCAACACACCCGGCGGTCCGACTATGTCCAACGAGAACTTGAACGTGAATACTGTCGCTGGCTCGGTGCACACTCTCAACAATAACAATAACATCATCATCACCAACATATACGGGCCCATACCAGACGAATTTGTATACTGTTTTCATTGCGCTTGGACATGTCACTTACTGACGAAAGCTACCCAGAACGCAATCCAAATCAAGATCTGTGCTGGTCCGTGACTTTCCTGCGCGGTGCGCGACCACGGCTAACATTAGATAGACCTCAAGCCACGCTACGTTCCGCAGGCTCTTTACGACGCGCAACTCGGCGCAGGCTGCATGGAGGGCACCCGCGTCAAGATTATCAACGACATCATCGACTGGATCAAAGATCAAAGCGCGCAGAAGATCTTCTGGCTCACGGGCTGGGCTGGAACAGGCAAGAGTGCCATCGCCTGGACAATCTGCTCACGCACAAACAAGGACCCTGAGGTTGTTCTTGGGGGAAGCTTCTTCTTCTCGCGTTCCGCTAGCTCGGCCGTACAGCGCGATGTGCGATGCGTGATGCCCACGCTTGCTCAGATCTTAGCGCGCCAATCCGATCTGTTCAGTAAAGCCCTTGCCGACGAACTGACGCGCGATCCGGATGTTCTGCACAAGCAGATCTCGGTTCAGATTGAGACGCTCCTCTCTAAGCCACTTCATGCCCTCGCCAGCTCTCCAGTGCCCATTGTGTTTGTCATCGATGCTCTCGACGAGTGCGGTGGAGAGTCAGCTGGTGAAGGGAGCTTGGACGACGCCGGCGCCCATCGCATTGTCTCGGAAATGCTCGAAGCACTCGTCGCATTATTCAATACTGGTGCTCACCTGCCGGTCAAGTTCTTGGTCACGTCAAGACCGGAGACACATATTCGAGACACTCCAGTCTCGGATCACGAGCTCAGCAAAGTTCTACGATTGCAGACCGTTGATATGGAGCAAGTTACAAAGGACATCCGTTTGTACATCGCTGCAAAGCTCTTGAGCACACCAAAGCTGCGAACACGGTTCAAGAGTAGTGATGCAGATATGCTCGCTCAGTATTGTGACGGCCTCTTCATTGTTGCAACTACTGCCCTGAAGTACACATTCGAGCGCGGCAATGACGCTGCCGCGACGAGGTTCAGGACTATGCTCAATGTGTCTCGCGACGGTCTGAGCACCGGAGCCGCAGCCCCACTGGATCGCATGTACACCCTGATATTGGAAGATGCAGCCAGAACGGACGAGCCAGGAGGAGATGGGCTGGCCGGGATGCTACAACTGCTCGCTGTTCTCTTGTCCACGAGAATGGTACTCTCAGTTGCGGCGTTGGCTGATATCCTCAGCCGGCCGACTGACGACGTCCACGCCATCTTATCGCGCCTTCACGCTGTCGTCCATGTACCTGACGATGACGGCGAACCCGGTCTGCGCACACTGCACGCCAGCTTTGGTGACTACATCTCGCGTCGAGCGCCTGACCACATCCGGATTTCAAGCTCAGACAGCCACGAGGCCTCCGCACGTGCAGCCCTTCGTGTGATGGCCGAGCGCCTCCACTTCAACATCTCGCAGAGCCGCTCTTCATACGAGGCCAATGCTCTTGCCGCATCCTCGGGGATCGCACTGTCGCTGCAGTACGCATGTACCCAATGGGTCCACCATCTCGCTAGCTTGCCAGACCCATCTGTTCTGGATGCCGTACTAGGCGATGCATTTCTTCCGAGATTCCTTTTCTGGCTCGAAGTGATGAGTGTTCTGGGTCAGGTTCAACGCGCCGCTGCAATGCTTCGCCACATACGTGTAACGGTGCGTCCATCAAGTTCACAGTATCGTGAACTATTACTCATGTAGCCATCTAGGTGCGGGCTCCGGAACTTTGTCAGTTTTTCCGCGACGCCAACTTATTTGTCGCCTCGTCCCGCGAGGCGATCGAGCGCAGTGCTCCACACATCTACCTTTCGGCGCTCCCGTTTGCGAACAAAAACGGCGTGATTTATCAAAGATTTGCCCCATCATTTACAGGCCTTACTTCCATAGATGTCTTTGGTATAGGCCCCCACGAAGGACGACTTGTCATGACCTTGAAAGGCCACGAGGGCGGGGTGACTTCTGTGGACTACTCTGCAGATGGTCTCCTCCTTGCTTCGGGTTCCGAAGACGGCACCGTGCGCGTTTGGGACACACGTAGTGGAGAGGAAACGGTGTCTCCACTGCAAAGTGAAAGCGGGCCCGTGACCTGTGTTGTATTTTTTTCCTAACGGAAAGAGTATTGCGGCAGGCACTGGAACTGGAGCAGTATGCATCTGGAGTCTTTTGGCTGGCCAGTCTATCATGCAGCGTCTCATTGGTCACCCTAAGCCGGTCTTTTCTGTGGCGCTATCGCCAGACAGTCAATTCCTTGCTTCTGCGTCACGTGATAACACTGTGCGCGTCTGGAGAGTCGGAACAGGGCAGTTATTCACGGTACTGACAGGACACGATGACCTCGTAAAGGGAATCGCAGTCTCTCCGGACGGCGAGGTCACAACTTCTGGCTCCTACTACTTCGAAGGCGTTTGGGTGCAGAGTCAAAGTAAGGGACGAAGCGCCCGGATTTCGAAGACTGGCCGGTCGATGGTGTCTGTCGATGGTCAGAGTATCTGCGTATGGACACGGCGTGATCACGATACGCCGTTTTCGATCCGCCTTGAAGGTCACACGGCGGCAGTGCGCTCCGCAGTCATCTCTCCTGATGGCTCATATGTATCTTCAGCATCTGAAGATGGCACCATTCGTATTTGGGACATTGAAGATGGGAACGAGTCAGTCCAGTCTGTATCAACAGAATCGCCACCTGGCCCGGATGGAACGCCGATGGTGCTCTTTGAAGGTGCCAATGTCGTCTGTGTCTCTGGCGATGCATTCAGTGTCTGGAATGCGAAGTTTGGCGAGACTAGGCCTCCGGTACAAGTAGCGGGCGGTCGCAACAGAGCATCTCTGGCGGTCTCATCGGATGGGCACCTGATTGCCATGGGCTTCGACGACCGGGCCCAACTATGGAGCGCACAAACGGGTGAAAAGATTGGCGAGCCACTGTATGGCAAGAAACATCGTGTCAAAAGTCTGACATTCACGCCCACGCGCGGTGGCTCTTGTCGGCAACCATACGCCGGTGGAACACAGTGGAGGGCAAGAAGCAAAAGGATTATACGAAAATAACATACGAATTGTGCATCTGGGACGTCAAAAGATGCCATCAGACGCGCTGCATCTCACTGTCTTCAGATTCCTACTTCGGCAACCATATACCTGAGGGCACCGTATTAGAATACCTTGTCGACATATCATCTGATGGCCAGATGGTGGCAGCCGTAAAGGGCGAAGCCCCGATCCGGCTCTGGCAGATTGAGCCCAATCTGGAGAAACCTCTCCGGACGGCCAACTCGTTGCCACCGGATCGGAGGATAAGACAGTTCGTCTATGGGACGCGAAGACATACGCATCTGTTGCGACGCTGCATGGTCATCGAGCCTCCGTGAACTTGCTGGGGTTCGACGACAGCGGGTCTCTCGTTTCGTGCTCCACCGACGGGATCATCAATGTCTGGGATGTGAGCGCAGCTTGCTCGTTGTTTTCGGAGAGTACTGAGGATGTCTTCCTGGCGCTCTCAACCGTCACTCCAAAGGACGGATGGTTAACGGGCCCATCAGGCGAGTTGCTGCTCTGGGTTCCAGCCGAATATCGCCCCCACTTGCAGCGGCCGCCCTGCATAGACCGAGTAAGGGATAAACAACGTGTCGTCATCAGCGCGGGTCGTGGAGGCTGGCACCGCGGACAGAACTGGACCTTGTGTTGGCGTGGCAGCGAGTCGAGTACCGTTCCCGATACCACGTAGCCTCGCTGTGCCTTTTCATGATCTTTGCCATGTATGCTCTCTCTAACGTTGTTTTTCCTCTTGTCCAACCTGTACCTATGTGTTCCTATGTTTGCAAAGTGATGACAGCTCGGTTCATGTACTGAGAAAACTGGCGGCCCGCGCCATACGAGCCGCTGATTGTCCAAAATGAAAGCAACTGGTGGTTGGCTGTGAGCATGGCGATGCGAGGACCGATAGTTGCACGTGTTCGGCCTGCACGGAGAACAGTCGTCGTGCGGAGTGAGGCTGGGCGGGTCGAACAATGAGGGCCATCGCGATTCAACACCGCGCAACGACCGTTTAGCATGACTATTGATACGCGTTACGCCCGAACAGGGCACAGGGCTCGGTCCACGGACCGGGGTCTGTGCGCACAGCCCGAGGACGAAGAGTGGGTGGGACGGGACACGCGTGACCCCGGCTTGTACTGCGGTTCATTTCACACGGACCCCCGAGGTTTTCCATTTCGAGTGTTCAAGTTGCGAGTGCGAGACCCCCGTTGATCAGAATCCAGGGTACAGAGTAGCGCGGGACACAATAGCAGCATCGAAGCGCCAAACAATAGTTGGCAGGTGCACAATGGCGGCCTGGGTGATTGACCTCGATCGCGTGGATGTGACGGATAGGGACGGTGTATCGGCGAGATTGGCTGCGGGATCGGACGAAATGCGGGTGGATTGGGTGCGCCAAAAGGAGGCGTGGTCGGAGTGTCAACGGATTCCCTGCCGTTTCCCTTCATTCCTCCCCTTTCACGTCTCTTTTCGATCCTTAAAGCGA
>Ga0247815_10001551_pt1 | contig 17518 bp, 19 predicted proteins | sample UWRJL194509B1_FD_181014 | JGI IMG/M metagenome (GOLD analysis project Ga0247815, IMG submission 181014) | Plant litter microbial communities from Arlington Agricultural Research Station in Wisconsin, United States - UWRJ-L194-509B-1 | ecosystem: Environmental > Terrestrial > Plant litter >...
GCCCTGCCAGGGTCAAGTTCATACTGACCTCTCGTCCCGAGACCCACATTCTTGGCAGCCCTATCTCAGATAGAACTCAAAACGAGCTTCTCCATCTCCATATGATCGATCCCGAGGAGGTAACTGAGGACATTCGTCTGTATATCAGCCGCACGTTTGATCAGCATCCACTAAATGGCGAGGAGTGGTACTCGAACGCAGATGTCCATGCACTGGCTCGCCTGTCGAACGGACTATTTATCTTCGCATCAACAGCCCTCGCCTACATTGTCGACACCGTTACCGTAGAGGACCGAAAGGCGCGCCTTCAGAAGGCATTGTTCGCAATGAAAGCCAGCAAAGCGGCCACAGGCCCGCTCGACACCATGTACGAGTTCGTCCTCACACGGGCGACGATCGAGACCAAGGTCGACCCGGACGAGCTCGCCAAGACACTACAGGTACTCGCATGCATCTTGACAGCGCGTATGCCACTTTCAGTTGCCGCTCTGGCCGAGCTGCTGGGGCAGAAGCCTCGCGTTCTCAGTGCCAGCTTGCACCGTTTACAAGCAGTCGTGAACGTACCCGAGGACCTGAACAAACCGGACTTACGGACGTTGCACGCGTCATTTGGCGATTACTTGTTTGAGCGTGCCGAGCCAAACATCCGCATCGCTCGCTCGCTCGGCGATGATGCTCTTCGTTCCGGATGCCTTCAGGTGATGACGAAGCGATTGAAATTCAACGTGTCCCAGAGTCGCTCATCCTACGAGCCCAATTCATCGTCAATACCCGACTCTATCCCACAAGCACTTGAATACGCATGCATCCATTGGATTGATCATTTCGCCACTGTACCTACATCTTCAGCTCTCGACGACATGATGAACATCTTCCGCCCGCGGGTCCTGTTCTGGCTGGAGGTGATGTCTGTTGTCAAACAGGTACAGCGTGCTGCCGCGGTGCTTGTTATGGCAGCTTCAAAGGTATACTGTCCGATTTAGCGGTGTTTGCATGCGTTCACCATCTTCATGCTCAGGCTCATTCCACTGATTTATCGCGGTTTCTGCGCGATGCAAACTCTTTTGTCGTGTCGTCCAGAGCGGCTATAGAACGGAGCGCGCCGCATATTTACATCTCAGCCTTACCATTCGCTGCCAAGGGCTCTGTGCTCTATCAGACATTTTCACCGCTCTGCACCGGTCTCATCTCCGTCGAGACATGCGGTATCGACCATCACGCTGGGCGACTCGTGATGAGCATCAATGACCCCGATGGCGCTGCTATAAAGTCAGTTGCATATTCTCCAGATGGTCTGTTCCTACGCTCGGGTGCAGCCGATGGCTCAGTCCGGACTTGGGATCCACGCACGGGCGATGAAGCAATGTCTCCACTATGCTGCAGCACCCAGTTAGGTGAAGTGTTCTCCATTTCACTCTCTCCTGATGGCCACAGCATTGCCGCCGGTACTTCCAGAGATGTGTTCATATGGAGTCTCGCCCGGGGTCTTGCAACTCCGCGGAAGCTGTCTATTCAACGGGAAGGAGAAGGAGATGAACGTGAAACCCCAGATATAATTACCTCAGTCTTTCCACCCGTATTCGAAAATGGGGTGAAAGTCATACAATTCTCGCCAGATGGACGCTTTCTGGCCTCGATCTCGGCGGACGGGACATTAAGCTTGTGGAATATAGAGAAGGAACAGCCCGTAGTGATGTGGAGTGCAAATAACCGGGCCGATCTTTTCGTCTACGCAGCCGCAGCCGCATTTTCTCCAGACAGCCAAGTTGTGGCCACCAGCTTTGGCGATGCAGTGATTCATCTACATGATGTTACCACGGGAAATCCCAGAGGTGAACCGTTCCTCGGTCATGAAAACCTAATTATCAGCTTATCCTTCTCGCCGGACGGTTTCATACTTGCCTCTGGTGATATGAATGGGCAAATCCGGCTCTGGAACCCACAAAGTGGCATACACATTGCGACGCTCGGTGGTCACACGGGGCACGTTACATGCACTGTATTTGCACCAGATCGTCGGTTTCTGGTGTCTGCTTCAAATGACAACAGTGTCCGGATTTGGCCTTTACCATATGACGCTATAGGTTCGTCTTCGATCATTGTCGGTCATCACGATGGTTACATGTGTTCCGTCACATTATCTCCCGACGGTTTATACATCGCTTCAGTCTCCCTCGATGGTAATATTCGTATCTGGGACGCCGATAGCATTCAGTCGACTAATCGGCCTTTGACAAGTCATGACCGTCCAGACATCCTCGTGGTACCCGCATCCAACGGTTCCGCCATTGTATCGGCTTTAAGGGACAATTCAGTTCTTGTCTGCAACGTGCGCACCGGCGAACCGAGCTTCCCCCCGTTACTGGGTCATACCAATAAAGTACATTCGGTAGCAATTTCCGCAGATGGTCTTATGATCGCTTCAAGCTCTAAAGACCGTACCATTCTGCTATGGGATGGCAAGACCGGCGAGAATATAGGACAGCTGTTGCAGCCTGGCGAGGAACCAGCATACAATGTCATGTTCTCGCCCGACGCACGGCTGCTTGTGTCAATATCATGGCGAGACAATACCGTGCATATCTGGGACGTTGCTACGCGGCAGGCGATAAGCTTCAGCCCACTACGTATTGGCGAAAGCGTCACTGCCCTCACCTTTTCATCTAATAACCTACTTATCGCCGCTGGCGACGATAAAGGACAGGTCTACTTCTGGCACTTGGGTGACGGCCGGTCTCACTGTGAGCCGCTCCAAGTCTGTGATTTCTTCATCAGACACATCAGCCTTGCACCCGATGGCACACGTCTCGCTTGTACGGCCTCTGGGAACTATGACCCGAAGACATACGTATGGGACGTGAGCGGGAGACAGGAGATTCTTGTCCTCGACGGCCATAATCCTGAATACTTTCCGGACGGCCGCATCATTGCATCGATTTCATTCGAAGGGACCATCAATTTGTGGGATGCATTTACAGGTATCCTTATAGCCAGACTTTCTGGACACCAAGACGTCATATTGTCTCTGTCCTGTACACCGGACAGTCGCTCCATCATATCAAGCTCCTGGGACCGTACCATTCGCACTTGGGATATTGAGGCAGCCATGTCTGTATCCTCGGATCCTCTTATGAGCCCAGTCCACCTGCTGGCGTCGGTCACGCTCGAAGATGGGTGGCTTAAAGGACCATCAGGCGAGCTGCTACTATGGGTACCACCGGACTACGGAGCCTATATCTGCGCCCCACCGTACACCCGCGTCATGGGTCGACAGCGCGTTGAGATCTCAGGTGAAGCCGAAGATCTGCACGCTGGCGAGCGTTGGTCTTCGTGCTGGAGAGGTGCTGCGGCGGAGATGGCGTCTATGTGATCGTAGTAAGCTTTCATCCCTGCGTGGCCGTTCCGTTCATCTCAAAGTTGTACAATATACGGTGTATCTTCTCGTGAACCTTTCATGTCAGTCGCAATTACAACACAGAATGCAGCATGCTCGTCGGTTGAACTTGACTGTACCCGTTCGCGCAGTAACGGGAATCGCACCAACCTTTTTCGTTCACACAGAACTTTGCAACAAACGACCGCGCATCTGTTACAACAACAAATCCTCCAACTCGATCTCAAAAGAAAACGGTATTTGGCAAGCCAAACGGTGGGGATGTACGTACTCGACACAGTGCAGAAACCCGAACACAAAACACAGAAACGAAAATCAGAGCGGCGTGCGCTTGCTTGCAACAATAAACTCGGGGGATCTGGCCCGAATTGTATGTGCAGGGGAAAACGAGTGGATGCGGTCGACGCATGCACCGCGGGTGATGTGAAGAGTGGTCTGAGAGACGTGCAGGCGCTGGGGGCGTGCAGGACTCTGGATCAGGAGGAGAGGAGGAGAGGATGAGGGAGCATCCAGTATGGATGCGAGGGTTGGAGGTATAAGAGGATGGACGAGGGGTGGACGGACGACCTAACGTGACGGCGTGCAACATGATCGAAAACCGAATCGAGGACCATGCGAATCGATCTAGAACGCCATCGCAAGGACAGCCGCGCCGACGACAAGCGCCACCGACACGCCAGCACGAGCGGCACCGTCCTTCTCCTCATCGGTGTCCTTGGATCCAGGAACCGACCCGACGTTGGCGGCACCACCGTTACCCGAGGGAGTGGTGGAGGTGGAAGAGGGAGAGGGAGTGACGACGGTGGTACCGCTGCCGCTGGGGCTGCCGCCTGCAAAGTTGTTGGTGTTGTCGTCGGCGGGTGGGACGGCGGCGCCGTCGCAGTTGCCAGCGACGACGGTAATCTGTGGGATGGGAATGAGGTGACCACGAGGATGGTAAGGGTGTCGCGTTGTTTGGATGGAAGGAGGGTTAGGCGGAGGTGTCAAGTTGGAGAGAAGGTGGGCGTGGTGGCGCGTGTTCGTCATGCGTCCGCAGTTGTCCGGGCGTGCGGGACCGAGGTCGGGGCGCGCACAGACACACGCACGGACAAGCGATAAACGCGCAGGAGTCACAAATGCGTACAATCGCCGGACGTAGAAACGCAAGGAAAATTGAAACGAATAAGAAGGAGGATGGCGAGTGGAATAGCAAGAAGAGCATAGTTTGATGTAGGATCGGCGGTCAGGGTGTCAGGGACGGGAGTGGCGTTGCAACGGGTCATCGGATCCATTGTGCAAAGACAAGAGCAACGGCAACGAAACAAGGACAGCAAGCCGAGCCAAGACAAAGGAGATTCAAGGACAAGGGTGTATGGACAAGGGTGTATGGAAACGGGTGGTGCGCAGCATGGGGAAGAGCGGGGCATCAGATGGTCGGCACCGGAGACATCGCACAGCATAACCAGCAGAAAAAAAAGGGAGTGTAAGTGTTGGCTTTGACGAATAATGAAGAAGAAGTACGCACGGGCTTGGACCACTCCTCGGCATCGGAATCGTTCTCTTCGAGGAGGACAAGGACCTTCTGGCCAACGGTGAAGCTAGACGGGACGGTGTAGTTGAACGTCGCGCTCTCGACGTTCAGCCATTCCTTACTACAACACTCAAATCAATAAGCTGCACAAAGTATAAACTAGTAGATACTTACACGGCATCACCGCACTCGTCGTCTTCGTGGAGGATGGCGAGGTTGAGCGAGCCCTTGCCCTTGCCGACGAGCTGGATACGCTCGCACTGCTTCCACTCTGTCGGAGCATCGAGCGAAAGAGCAGCAGCGAGGCCGACAAAGAGGGCAGCGGCAGACAGAACACGGGTAGCGAACATGGTAGCAGGTGTTGTGTTTGGGTAGTCGTTAAGAGAAAGTGGTGCTTGGAGCGAGAGTGAGTGCTTTGTGATCAAGCGACTGTGTTGGTTTGGATAATTGCGAGCGCGAGCGAATGCGCTGCGTGGGGAGATGGGAACGAGGAGAACGAAGAGGGAGAGTGGGAGAGACAACCGGGACACAGCCGAGCGATGCCGAAAACGGGTGCGGTAGGGTTGCCATCCCATCAGCGCCGAGCCTCGTTGATCCAGACTCCACTTGCACACTCACCTTGGCGATGTCTCCGTCTAAAACCTCTCGTTTCCTTTTCTCGTTTATGGGGGGAGCGAAAAGAACCAGATCACAACACCGACATGGCGTCTGCGTTTTATGAACAGATTTGAGTGCGCTTGTGGCAGCGCGTGGGTTGTGGCAGGACCTTGGTTGCATCATGGCAACCGAGCAAACATCGAAAACTTTGTAGCAAGGCACCCATCCGCTTTTGGACGACAGCAACGTCCGAAATGCTAAACGACATGCGGTGGCCGCGTTTTTTTGCTGTCGCCGTGGGTGCTGCGGGTCGTGGGAAAATAAAGTAGGCCGCTCGGTGATCCGCGCTCGGCACACTAGCCGCCAAGATCAAAACGCTAGACGCACAGTTCGGGTGGTGTCGCAGCTTGCATGGACGTCAGTGGCTGCAAACTGGTGCTTCGCGTTAAACCCTGAATCAGGGTTGGACCCTGACGGTGGCTCTTTACAACTCCGTTACGGCAATCCCGCCGTTAAATTTCGACACCGGTGTCTAAACTTTACTTCACCAGAGAAACTGAGTGACCAGGCTGTATGAACAGACATTGTTATCCAACGTGTAAGCGTAGACCCTAATTTCTCTTGCCAAAGCCTTGCGCTGAAACTGAACCCGCAGTCGGAGAAAAACCCAAGAGTTCGACCAGTACGAGACTCGAACCCGCATCTCCCCTTTGACGGCAGGTTGCCCGTGAAGGGACTCTGTCGGAAAGTGAGGCGTCATACTGTTAAACCAGCCGGTCGTTGTCGGCGCCGGAGTGAGTCTGACAACTGATACCGCGGAGAATTTGACATTCAGTAGCTGGACGTGGAGCTGCAATGAGTGCAGTATGATATTTGCGTGAAAGTGGAACTTGTGGCTGGAAGCTCGTTTTGGTGGCGGTGAGTGTTTGTCAATGACGACTAATAACGCCGGTGATTTCAAATTCGCTGTGCAGCAAGTGGCGGATGTATATCATGATATCATAAGACGAGAGGAACGCTGGTGAGTAAAAAGGCGATTCATGACCACAGCAGAGACGGTTCACAGTTCGTATTGTACATACAGTGCTTACAAACTCCGATCGTGTGTCGTTTGTACAACCGGCAAAGCGGAATTGTCCATGCCAAAACATGGAAGAATGTTCCGAGTGGAACATTTTGGGCAACATCTCTTCGTGTTTTGAACCGAAGCATTGCCCTTTTCCGGTTGTGTAGGTTTTCCGGCTCCACGGAGTGCACCGGAAAACAGCTTGAACACGTGTCTGCTTCTTGACCTCCTCCCATCTCGCACTCGCCGCACATTCCCCCGGACGCGCAACACTAAACTCTCACAAACGCGTATTATCTGCGACTCGCTCTGATGGCTTCCATCGTTGAAGTTCCATTCGACGAGATGGACCCAGTGCGACTTGGACCTGACCACTCAATGTTGGACGAAGTCGGGGACATGTTCACAGACTTTGTACCCAAGCAGCCTTACGAATTCCCTTGGGCTGAGAAAGCTGAAGGTTATTCGTCTGCTAATATGTTCCTTGTGGCTGCGCTGATGCCTCGACGACACAGATCGATATCCTGAGAAGGATCCTGCCAAGTACACCGAGTTCGAGCGCCGATACCCACCCGACCGGTTTGGAGAGGAGCTTTCTGAAAACGCTAGGGTCTGGCGGCTGCTGCGCGATCGCGTCAACGAGCTTGACGCGGACCTCATCAAAGGCTGGGACGACACGCTGTCGACACTCTTGGTCTTTGTAAGTGGTGCAAATGCATTCGAATATGCAAGTCTCATCCTCGCTCCTTAGGCTGGTCTGTTCTCCGCGGCAATGACCGCTTTCCTCGTTGAAGTGTATGTGCATGGTTGGTGAGCCGATGATGCTCGCTCACGCGCCGCCTTCCTCAGGTCGAAGCGTCTGCAGCCCGACTATGCAGAGTACACTAACCGCGCTGTACTCGTCATAGTTCATCACCTGAACGCATCTCTCATGGGGCCGGTTGAAGACCTCGAGCCTTCGGCCTACCGTATTCCGCCAACGGCTCGCGCAATCAACACCGTCTGGTTCGTAAGTTTGACTCTTGCGCTTGCTGTATCCCTGCTAGCCATTCTCGTCAAGCAATGGCTTGTCGAGTATAACGCGCGAATGCGCAAGCCCGCCTCCAGCGCGCGGGTCTGGGCGAGACGTCACGCCGAGTATCGGGCCGGTCTCGAGACGTGGAATGTCGGCGCGTTCATCTCTGGGCTGTCATTTCTTCTCCACGTTGCCTTGTTGCTGTTTCTCATCGGACTAGTCGGCATGCTCTTCGAACTCGACATGGCGATCTTTGGTGTCGTTCTTGGGTTAGCGTCTATGGTGGTGCTGGTGTACAGTGCTGCCACGTTTCTGCCTCTACGGTACGGCACGTGTCCTTCATACACGCCGCTCCTTGGACAAATATGGCAAATTTTCGACGCCCTTCGCCTGTCCTTCGCAGCATTGTTGCGGCGCTTTAATATCTACATGTGGCTCTCTACACGCCCCCATCGCCCAGCATACGATTCAGGTCTGGTGTTGAAACGCCGAGCGGAAGCGAAGGACGTGGACATCCTGTCCTGGATGATAGTCAACTTGCAAATGGCTGAAGATACATCTGTCACGCTGCAGGCAATTGGCTCGTTCGCGATAGTGGATTTCGACAGTCTGTATCCGGATAACCCGGGTCGCTTAGGCCAAACTTCAGTCGCAAGCGCGCTGTTTGCCCAGTCCCGTAAGGTGCCACTCGATAGGCCTTTCGACGAGCATACTGCGGATATTGCGCATATGTTTCTAGCAAGCTTTGTCGTTTACAGAGACTTTTACAATGGCTCACGGTGGGTCACACATCCGGCATTTCCACTACTCCTCCAGGCGCCAACGTACGACGTCAGCCTCCTCGCTCAGTTCACAGCCTCCATGTTTGCAGATTATTCGTCCAGGGTTGATAAGCTCACATTCCCCGTTTTGTCGTTGACGGATTTCGACGAACAATTGAATCGGTGGCTGACGACACATCCCGGACAACTGGTTGCCAAAGCTCCTACACTGCGAATGCTGATAAACGCCCCTCTTGCGAAACCATTTAATGCCAGGACGCCATAGAATGTGTACTGGGATATCACTCTTCTGATAGGACTTCAGATTGCGGGTGCCATCACCCCCGAACAGTCGCCAGAGAGGGATCTCTGTCTCCATCTCGCCCAGACCCTCGCACGGGAGATACCCGAGCCAGATCGACCATCACTTAGTACGAGTGCGCATGTCATTGTCCATATGCTTGTGGCTTGGTCGCTCGCCCTTGAGCTTCAAACCGACCTCGACATAACGGAGTCGCGCCTCCTTCAAATTGCCTGCTCGTACGTCTCTCTATGCGAGGTAAACGCGGTTCTCTTGGAGTTGGTGCCACAAGAATACGCAATCACTGTTCTTGCTCCGGTGCGCGACGAATTTTTAATCGGTTCGAGCTATGACATAGACCAAGTGTGGACAACTCCAGCTCAAACAGGGTTGCTCGCATTTATTGCAACAATGATGGGGCGGTTTTATTGGAATCGGTTTACCCCGAAATCGCTTCAAGCTCATAGTACCGCATTGTTCAGACTTGCCGACTGGCAGGCTCGCCATAGACATTTGGTATCGGACTCGATGCAGGAGCTTTCCAACCTCGTTTCTGCCATTTCAGCTGGCATGGAGGCCGGGCACTCGATCCTAGAAGACTGCATCAAGATCAACGTATCGTCGATTTCGACTTTCCGCCCTCCCTCCTTGGTCCTTCTGGATCGACAAGAATGCGCAGATGGGAGCATATCTTCGACATGGGATCTTGTTGCCGCAGCTGGTATCTCATCGTCGGCGTTAACTCGTACCGGGATGCAGTTGTCTATTGAGCTCTGCTTCATGAGTGCGCTCGGACTAGACACCACATCACTCGCTGACGAATTCTTTGCGGTCGACCTCCTACCCATGATTCTTACTATTCCAGAATATTCTGGGAAGTACATTGCATCACATCTGCGTAGACTCAGGCCAGCATGGTGGGAAGCTGCTCGAAGTGAGATCGCGGCAGCGCCGGCCGATACATGGCCAGATGACTACTCGTCGGCAGAGTTCATCGCAGATGTAGAAGCCGCGCAGAGCTGTGCTGAGTGTTCAAGCGTACTCGAGACTGCGAGAAAGCATGGAATACTACCTACTACTCACACACCCCGACCCTGGGATGGTTTGGTTCAGGCGGTCATTCGACCGCTTCGAGTATGGAGAGGGAAGCGCTCATCGACATCAGACATCGAGCAACAAGCCGGACCTCATGTGATAATTATAGATATGCCTCGGTAGCTGTACTAGTATTGTGAAAGCAACAAGCGGCACGATCTATTTGATGCAACGCTCTTTACACGTGCGACACATCGACAAGTCAGGTGGTCGGGTCCGCTTCATTACAGTAGGAAGCGGACCCTACTGGTATGCATCTGCCAACTTTCAACGATTGCCACAGTGATACGATCACCATTCTGCTTGTTATCAATGTAAAAAGGATTAGAAAATCGAGAATACAGACCTGTTTTAGATTCTTATTCTGGCAAAAAGAGCAACATATATCGAGAAAAACAAGCCAAGGTTACGTTATGAAGATCGGGTTGCGCCCGCTGCCAGGCCATCGGCTCTCACCTGATGGACCATCACGCAATTTTTGGTGCCTCCCAGATCCAAGGTCTTTTTCGCACGGATCAAACCAATTAATCGACAGTCACTCACTTTAGAGCCAGTTTGAGGAACCGAACCCGAATTCATAGCCAGAAACAAACCTTTGAACACCGAAAGAAAGTCACAATCCATCCCTTCCCTCCCCCGGTATGGTGTGCCCGGCTACGCTGGAAGCTTTCATCGACTTCAAAGTTCTGGCCAGACATTTGGGCGAAGCACAACCACATTCTATGGTCCATTGAGGCTTGAGCCGTCTTGCTAAATAGAAACATTGCACATCACATGGTCCGGTGAAATGTATCGGTAAACAGCGACACACATCTGCTTCTTTACCTCCCATCTCGTAAGTTCCCCTAGACTTGTGACATCAAATTTTCACAAGTGTAAATTAGCCTTAGCCTTTGAATATGGCTTCCATCGTTGAATTCCCGTTCGACGAGTCAGACGCGCTGCATCCTGGCGAGGTCCAGGACATTTTTGCGGACTTCAAAATAAAGCAGCCCTATAACTTCTCCTGGGCCGAAAATATCGAAGGTCAGGGCCCGCTGGTGGTGCTCTAAATGGTTACTGTGCTGACGGATCTCTGAGACAGATCGATATTCCGAGAAGGATCCTGCCAAGTATACCGAATTCGAGCGTCGCTACCCACCTGACCGCTTTGGTGAAGAGCTTTCTGAAAACGCTCGGGTCTGGCTGCTGCTGCGCGATCGCGTCAATGAACTCGACGGGGACCTAATCAAAGGCTGGGATGACACGTTGTCGACTCTCCTAGTCTTCGTGCGTACCGCGGATCCATTGTGGTCCACCAAGCTCATGCGAGATTTCCAGGCAGGTCTTTTCTCCGCGGCGATGACCGCCTTCCTCGTTGAGATGTACGTGTATGGCGAGTTAAACTGTCGGTGTTCGCTCACGCGCCGCCATCCTCAGGTCGAAGCGTCTGCAGCCCGACTACACAGAGTACACTAACAGGGCCGTACTTGCAATTGTGCACCATCTGAACGCATCATCAATGAGTCGGATTGAAGACCTTGAGCCTTCGGCCTACCGCATTCCGCCAACGGCTCGCGCAATCAACGCCGTCTGGTTCGTCAGTTTGACTCTCGCACTGGCAGTATCTCTGCTGGCCATTCTCGTAAAGCAATGGCTTGTCGAGTACAACGCGCGAATGCGTAAACCAGCCTCGAGCGCGCGGGTCTGGGCGAGACGTCACGCCGAGTATCGAGCCGGTCTCGAAACGTGGAGGGTCGGCGCGTTCATCTCTGGACTGTCATTTCTTCTTCACGTTGCCCTGTTACTGTTTCTCATCGGACTAGTCGGCATGCTCTTCGAACTCGACTTGGTGATCTTCAGTGTCGTTCTCGGGCTGGCCTCCATAGTGGTTTTGATATACAGTGCTGCCACGTTTTTGCCTCTATGGTACGGCACGTGTCCGTCGTACACGCCACTTCTTGGTCAAGTATGGCAGACATTTTTTGCGCTTCGCCGAGCATTGTCGGCATTATTACTGCAACTTAGACTCTACACGTGGACTTTGTATTTTTTAGGCACCGATCGCCCAGCATATGAGTCAGCACTTGTGTTGGAGAATCGAGCGGAAGAAAAGGACGTGAACATCTTGTCTTGGATGGTTACCAATCTACAACAGGCTGAGGATATTTCTGTTGCGTTGCAGGCAATTGGCTCAGTCGCAGTAGTGGATTACGACAATATCTATCCACGACACCCGGGTTCCTTGGACCGATCTCGAGTCTCCTTCGCCCAATATACGCAGTTTCTTAAGGTACCACTCGATCGGCTCTTACACCAGCATACTGCAGATATTGCGCATCTGTTTCACGGCAGCTTTGTAGTCAACAGAGGCTTCCATCGAAATTTTCTGTGGTACACACATTCATCGTTTCCACTGCTCCTTCAGGTGCCAACGTACGACATCAGCCTTCTTGCCCGGCTTTCGGCTTCCATTATTGCCGATCACCTCCCCCAGGTTGATGGCCTCGCATTTCCCGTTCTGCCATTGGCGGAGCTCGGTGAACAACTGGATCGGTGGCTGATAACTCATCCCGGACAACTAGTTGCTAGGGTTCCTACACTGCGACAGCTGATGGATGCCCCTCGTTTGAGACAGGCAGCTGCCAAGACGCCATCAGCAGTGTACTGGGATATTGCCATTCTGACTGGACTCCAGATCGCGGGTGCCATAACTCCCGGACAGTCGCCAGAGACCAATCTCTCATTTGATTTCGCCCATACTCTCGCCCAAGAGATCACCGAGCCTTCACGACCAGCGATTCCCATTAATTCGCATGCCATCGTTCATATGCTGGCTGCTTGGTCGATCGCACTTGAACTTCAAGCCGACCTCAATGTATCGCAATCCCGTCTCCTTCAAATTGCGCGCTCTTTTGTAGCTCTATGCGAGCTAAATGTGGCTGTAATGGCCACTGTGGAGCAAGAATACGCAATCACTGTTTTTGCTCCGTTGCGCAACAATTTTCATATTTGTTCGAGCCATCTCATGGACCAGCTGTGGACGCCTGCCGCTCAAAGGGGAGCGCTTCAGTTTTTGAGAACTACAATGGTTCTGTTTTATCGGGAACGATTCACTACAACATCGATTCAGGCATATGGAATTGTAGTGTTCAAACTTGCCGACTGGCAGGCTCGCCATATGCATATTGCATCTGAATCAAATTTGGAACTTTCGGAACTCATTCCAATGTCTCAAGCTAGACTTGAATATGGGCACTTCTATCTGGAAGACTGCATCCGGTCGAATGGGTCATCGACCTCGACATTCCGCCCACCTGCCATTGTATTCCTCGATCGACATCAGCGCACAGATGGAACCTTCTCCTCTTTCTGGGCTCTGTTCGCTGCGGCTGGTGGTTCACAGTCGGCCATACATCACACGGTGCGGCAGTTGGCGATCGAGCTCTACATCATGAGTGCGCTGGGACTAGACTTTATCGCTCTGGCCGAGGAGTTCATAGCTGTGGACCTCCTACCCATTATTCTTGCGGATCCAGGAGAGTTTGGAAGGCTTGTCGCATCGCATTTACGCCGATGCATGCCAACATGGTGGGAGCGTGCTCGAAGTGTAATCGCAGGGACGCCCGCCGATGCGTGGCCAGATGGTGATTCTTCGGCGCAATTCATCGCGGATGTGGAAGCCGCACAGAGCTGCAAAGAGTGCTTAGAGGTGCTTAAAACTGCAAGGAAACACGGGCTAAAGCTCGCCACTCAAGCGGCCCGAACTTGGGATGTATTGGTTCAGACGGTCCTCCGACCGTTTCGAGCACTAAAGAGCGAGCGCTCGCCAGACATAGAGCTACAAGCTGGAACGAGTGAGAGTGACGGTTAAAATATCCGCGGAGCAGAAAATTATGCAGGATAGCTCGCAGGTAGGTGGTCAATTTGGTTACATCATCACAGTTGTTGCAACAAAATGAACTGTTTCAAGCTTTCTATGTCCCCCATTGTCGACCAATATCAAGTGTTTGTAATATAGTAGTGATTTATGCAAGTTACGTGGCTTCAGATACAGAAACGCGGATCATAGCAGGTGTTCAGGTATCCGACGGGGCCCGTGCGAAACAAAACGCTTTCTGTTCAGTTTCCCTGCCTCGAACGTTCGATCACCGGTGTGGTTCTCAGCCAGCATCAATTATAGACGGAATTTTCTCTCAATTGTTAGCCTGTCGCTCATAGACGAAACTTTCTGCCTTAAGGTTTGGTGGGATGGCGCTCGAAGCGCAATCGCGGCAACACCGGCCGCTGCGTGGCCAGATGGCGATTGGTCGGAACAGTTCGTCGCGGATGTGGAAGCCACTCAGAACTGAATTGAGTGCTTGAAGGTGCTTCGAACTGCAAGGAAGCACGGGCTACAGCCTGCCCCTCAGGTGGCCCGACCTTGGGATGGTTTGATCAAGACCGTCCTTCGACCACTTCGGGCATGGAAAGGTGAGCGCTCACCAGACATAGAGCTAAAAGCTGGGTCCGGCTCCAGTGATGGCTAGAGCGCCTGTAGGGCAGAAAACGAGCAGGTTGGAACGCAGGCAAGTGGCCAATATGTGTAACTCGTCAAGGTTGGTGCAACCAAATCAACTCTTTCAAGATTTCTATGTCCCCTCATTGTCAATCGCTATCATGTTTATATAAAATGATAGCGAGATTATACAAGCTGTGTGACTCCAGATACAGAAGGTGGGTCATAGTATGTGTTCAGGTATACGACCGGCTGCACGTGCGAGCAAACCTCAGCAAACGCTTCCTGCCCAGATTCCCAGATTCGAACGTCCGATCACCGATGAATCGCTCAACCAACATCAGGTACAGATAAGCTTTGCTCTCAATTCTTAACCTGCTGCCACGAATGAGACTCTGTGCCTTGAGCTTCGAGGTGGATTCGCCGCGAAACAGACCTGATCATCCGTTCGCGCGCAACCCTTTCCGCACATGGTTCTTATTGCTGGTCATTTGCATTGTTTTTACACGTGTCATCATTTCGGAAATGTTGCATAGGTTCAGGATGGTCTGCCAAAGTGGTGAGCGCCAGGGCAGTCGTCAGACCCGCGCGGCCGCTGCGGGACCAGGCGCAATCAATGGATGCCTTGCTACGGCGCCTTGATCGTCGCCCCACATGCTGTGGTGGTGGTCGTCGTCGTTGCATGTGGGTAGCCTGGTTGTCACTCACGACGCTCATTGTGCACGGACCAAACACGCCATACACTACGCTTTATCTCGATCCCGGCATCGGACGACTTGTCAAAAATATCGGCGAGGGGCCAAAATGGAATTGGGCTTCGCGGAAATGAACAACCCCATGGGTTGTTGTACCTCGGGCGGGCCAGGCAACCGGAGGCTTCTGCGAGGCACAACATGGCAACGAAGTGTGACAAGCGCGCGGGCAAGGACCGGGCACGTGGCCTGTGGCGCGTGCCGGGACATGACAATAAAAGGCTGGCCTCGCGCACCCTTTTGCCCGCCAGTCTTTCAGTCTCCTCGTCCTTTTCCCTTGTCCGTCGTTGGTGTCGTCGGGCTCACGATCACTCTCCGGTCTCTTTGCAATCTTTTTACGACCATCTCTCTGCGCCAGCCGCATACAATCTCCGACGCCCAGCGCGATCGCCCTCTTTTTTCGATAACCCAAAGCACCAACGTCTCACACTCACACTCGCATCACATCAAGTTCAAGATGTTCGCCATGTCTTTTGTCCAGTTTGCAACAATTGCATCGATCGTTACCAGCGCCCTCGCGCACATGGATGTTGCCGACCCGCCGCCGCTTCGCTCCAAGGTGCGTTCTCTCTGGCAGTCTCTCAGTCTCTTCACATTTGCTGACTAGTCTTCTATTCTTTCCTTTGATGTTGTGTTGATGTGGTCTCGGTCGATGTGCTAATTCTGCTCTTGTGCTTGTGCTCTGCCGACGCGCCACCCCTCTGCTCCTTCACTCGACTTCTTTTCTATTGTCTATTTTCGGATACACAGAATAACCCTCAGTACGCTGGCGGCAAGGTCGACTTCGACATGACCGCGCCTCTCGCCAATGACGGCTCCAACTTCCCGTGCAAGGGCTACCACACCGACGTCCCCGGCACCAGCACGGCCGTCGCCACACTCAAGGCTGGCGAGCAGTTCACCGTCAAGATGGAAGGTGCGATTAGAAGTGACTTCTAAATTGGCACGTTGCTGACGTAAATTGCCTGCAGGCTCCGCGTCACACGGCGGCGGCTCGTGCCAGTTCAGCATCTCATACGACAACGCAAAGACCTGGGGCGTCATCCACAACGAGGTCGGCGGCTGCATGCTGTCCGAGAGCGTTTCCTTTGCAGTAAGTTTGATTGTCTTCATTTGTCATCGTCAAGGGCTCACACCACAATCAGGTCCCGTCCAATCTCCCCTCCGCCGACAACGTTCTTTTGTCCTGGACATGGTTCAACCGCATCGGCAACCGCGAGATGTACCAGAACTGCATCGCGGTCGACGTAGCAGGCAGCGGTACCGGATCGGTCAGCCTGAGCAAGATGTTTGAGGCCAACATCGGCAACGGCTGCACGACCAAGGAGGGCGTCGACATTGACTTTGCCAACCCATCTGCGAGTCTTCAGGACGGCTGCTCGCCCATCACGCCTGATCAGAAGGTCAACGTTGGCCCGAGCGGCAGCTCGAGCGGTGGCGGCGCTGCACCTGCGCCCGCACCCAGCAGCAGCACCGACGACAAGCCCACATCCACGGAGACCCCGTCCAGCACTGCGACCGACGCACCTGCCCCGACCGATACCGGCGCGCCTGAAGACGACTGCCCACCCGAGAACGACGATGGCTCTGACGACGGTGAGGACGATGGCTCTGAGGACGATGGCGAGGATGACTGCCCGCCCGAGACCGACGAACCCACCTCCACACCTGAGCCCTCTACACCCGAGCCCACCGCCGCACCCGAACCCGAGCCATCTTCTGCCCCCGCACCCGTCCCGTCCGAAGCACCCTCGACTGGCGGTGGCTCCGGCGGCAACTGCACAGCAGGCACAACCCTCTGCTCCGCCGACGGTCTGTCGTGGAGCATGTGCGCCAACGGCGAGTACCTCAACATGGGCGCCGTCGCACCCGGCACCAAGTGCGTCGACGGCAAGCACGTCGCCATCAGCCGGCGCGAGTTCGAGCCGAGTCCCAGCGGGCGACGCAGCCATATCATGCGCCGACTCGAGTGGAGCCATTGAGCGTCGACGCATGCTTTCGATCTTCGACACATCGCAACCAAACCTTGTTTCATTAGCACACATACCACTGGACGACGAGACTTACCCCATACACACACCCTTCTTACGATGCTGAGCTCTTGACGAGTAGCTAGTTTACTTACCCCCGCCTTGTGCGGCCGACCGCGTCGCCGTGCTCGTTGTATTTCTGGGTTGAACCAAATGTATTGATTACTCAAACATTTTGCGAGCATACACGCTCAATCTTCTGACAAGTCTACATCGAGTGAAGCTTGAGCACTAGTACGTCGAGTGGGCGGTCTGAGGTCCGCCGAAGAGCGTGTACGAGAGGTCCGTGAAGTTGGGCACGTCCGCAACGATCTCATCGCGCGCAGGGCTATCCGTGAACGGGTTCAACGCTGCCGTCGCGTTCGTCCAGACCATCTCGGCGAGAACGTGGAACGGCGCGGTGTCGTCGCCGATGAACGAAACGACGTTCCATGAGAGCAGACCCTCCTTCTTCCAGTGTTTCTCGACGAGAGCAAAGTGGGTCGTGCCGTAGTAGTCGATGTTGAAGTGACCGCCAGGG
>Ga0247815_10001552_pt1 | contig 17517 bp, 15 predicted proteins | sample UWRJL194509B1_FD_181014 | JGI IMG/M metagenome (GOLD analysis project Ga0247815, IMG submission 181014) | Plant litter microbial communities from Arlington Agricultural Research Station in Wisconsin, United States - UWRJ-L194-509B-1 | ecosystem: Environmental > Terrestrial > Plant litter >...
TCCCATCACCAGGGGAATCAATAAAAGAAGTTGAAATTGCAACTTGGTTAGTAAAAGACGGAGATTATGTAGAAAAAGATCAAGCTATTGCTGAAGTTGATTCAGACAAAGCAACTCTTGAATTACCTGCTGAAATGAGCGGAATTATTACGCTAAAAGCTGAAGAAGGTGATGCAGTTGCTGTAGGAGCTGTAGTTTGTTTAATTGATACTGATGGTGTAAAACCTGCAGGTGATGCTCCGGCTGCACCAGCGGCTGAGGCTCCTAAAGCTGAAGCTCCAAAGGCAGAAGTAAAAGCTGAGGCACCAAAAGCAGCACCAGCACAAGCTCCGGCAGCTACAAGTTATGCAGCAGGAACTCCATCTCCGGCAGCAAGAAAAATATTAGACGAAAAAAACATAGCACCGGCAACTATTTCAGGAACTGGTAAAGACGGAAGAATCACTAAAGAAGATGCTGTAAATGCAGTACCTTCTATGGGAACTCCAACTGGAGGAAACCGTGGATCTGAGCGTACAAAATTATCAATGTTGCGTCGTAAAGTAGCTGAGAGATTAGTTGCTGCTAAAAACGAAACAGCAATGTTAACTACTTTTAATGAAGTTAACATGACGCCAATCAACTTGATTCGTAACGAATACAAAGATGCTTTCAAAGCAAAACATGGTGGCCTTGGATTAGGATACATGTCTTTCTTTACAAAAGCAGTTACAAGAGCATTAGAATTATATCCTGATGTTAACTCAATGATGGATGGTGATTATAAAATCGCTTATGATTTTGCTGATATCTCTATCGCAGTTTCAGGACCAAAAGGTTTAATGGTTCCTGTAGTTCGTAATGCTGAAAATTTAACTTTCCGTGGTATTGAAGCTGAAATTAAAAGATTAGCATTGAGAGCCCGTGATGGTCAAATTACTGTTGACGATATGACTGGTGGAACTTTTACTATTACTAATGGTGGAGTTTTTGGTTCTATGTTATCTACTCCAATTATCAACCCTCCTCAATCAGGAATTTTAGGAATGCACAACATTATTGAGCGTCCGATTGCTGTAAACGGTAAAGTTGAAATTCACCCAATGATGTATGTTGCACTTTCTTATGACCACAGAATTATCGACGGACGTGAGTCAGTTGGTTTCTTAGTGGCTGTAAAAGAAGCATTAGAAAATCCAGTAGAATTATTGATGAATGGCGATGCTAAACGTGCTTTAGAATTGTAATTGTAAGTAATTTTCACAATAACAAAAAACCTGTTCATTAGCTTGAACAGGTTTTTTTATGCAAAACTTGCTTAAGATTTGCTTAAGATGTTAATTTTTTAAATAAACGTAAATTTTACCCTTTAAAAAATATTTTATTTAGAATAAATAAGAATAGCTTGTGTAGTTGATCATCAACAACTAAATTTGCGCTATTAAAATCAATTCTAAATAAAATAAAATGAAATATAAATTTACAATTTCTTTTTTGAGCTTTTGTTTTTTTCTATTAGCTGCTACAAGTATCTCAGCACAAGAAAAAGCATCTATTAAGGGGCAAATTAGTTTAACAAATAACCAAGCTGCAGATAACGTTTCAGTTGTATTAAAAGGGACCAAAATAGGAACCAATACAGATAGCAACGGTTTTTATGAAATTAAAAATCTTAAACCGGGAAGCTATGTTATTAAAGTTTCGGCTGTTGGACATTCATCAAAAGAAAAAAGTATTTCTCTTAATGCAGGTGATGAAATAGTTGAAGATTTTACCATTAGTTCAAACTCTGAACAATTAGACGAAATTGTAATTAACGGAGGTACTAAAAAAAATCCGTTAGCGCGTAAAGAAACACAGCAAGTATCAAGATTACCACTTAAAAATCTTGAAAACCCACAAGTTTATACTACTATTACAAGCGAATTATTAAAGGAGCAGGTAGTTACTAATTTAGATGATGCATTAAAAAATTCACCTGGATTAACACAACTTTGGGGCTCTACAGGTCGTACAGGCGACGGTGCAGGATATTTCTCTTTAAGAGGATTTGCTGTTCAGCCCACTATGATCAACGGATTACCTGGATTATCAAACGGAAGTTTAGATCCTGCTAACATTGACAAAATCGAAGTTATAAAAGGACCATCAGGAACATTGTTTGGAAGTAGTTTGATTTCTTACGGAGGACTAATCAATGTTACCACTAAAAAACCTTACGATCATTTTGGAGGAGAAGTTAGTTACACTTCCGGAAGTTATGGTTTAAACAGAGTTACTGCAGATATTAATACTCCATTGGACGAAGAACACAAAGTAAATTTTCGTGTAAATGCTGCTTATCATAATGAAGACAGTTTTCAGGATGCTGGTTTTAAAAAATCATTATTTGTTGCGCCGTCATTATCTTATCAGGTAAATGACAGATTATCATTCCTTATCAATACTGAGTTTTTGAGCAGCGAAATGACAAATCCAACCATGTTATTCTTAGACAGAACAACTCCCTTAAGAGCTCATAACATTCAAGAATTGGGTTACGACAACAAACGATCTTATACAAGTAACGATCTTGTAATAAAAACACCATCATATAGCCTTCAGGGTCAGATGAATTATAAAATTTCAGATCAATGGACTTCACAAACTGCTTTTGCAAGAAGCTCTACAAAATCTCAGGGTTACTATAATTACTTATATGACATAACAAGTAATTTTAGCGGAATTACTGACGGAATTGTTTTTGGAAGATCATTTACAAATAATAATTCAAAAACACTAACAACTGACATTCAACAAAATTTTATTGGAGATTTTAAAATAGGAAACCTAAGAAACAGAATTGTTGCCGGTTTAGATTATTTCAACAGAATGCAAGTCGATAACGGAACAGATTACGCGTATTACGAAAGCTACGTATATGTTGGTAGAGATGACCTAAAAACAGTAAACGAAAATGTATTTAAAATCACTGATCCTACTCAATATATTTTAGACGGAGATAATGGTATTTTATCTCAATCACATGCAGATGCTGTTTTATCAGGCAAGGGTGTAAGCAACAGCAAACAAAAGCAGGAAGTTTTTAGTGCTTACGTATCAGATGTTATTAATTTCACTCCTGCCCTTTCTGTAATGGCTAGTTTACGTATCGATCGTTTTATGAATTCAGGCGAAGTAACGACAAAAGATGATGACTTTAATCAAACTACTTTTTCTCCAAAATTTGGTATTGTATACCAGCCAATTATCGACAAAGTTTCGATTTTTGCCAACTATATGGATGGTTTTGTAAACCCATCTCCAGTTACTAATATACTAGCTGACGGAAGCAGACAACCAAGAACTTTTGGTCCTGAACATGCAACTCAAATTGAATTTGGTACCAAATTAAACTTATTCAAAGATAAATTATATGCCACTTTTAGCTATTATGACACAAAAGTAAAAGATATGGTTTATACAGATTATGGTGCAACAACTACAATCAGTTATGAGGATGGTGCTCAAAGAAACAAAGGTTTTGAAGCAGAAATTGTGACCAACCCGGTTGATGGTTTAAACATCGTTTTTGGATATAGTTATAACGATGCGATCTTAACAGCAGGACTTGAGGATTTCGTGAATCACAGACCTGAAAGTGCAGGACCACAAAACTTAGCAAACCTTTGGGCAAGTTATAAATTTCTTCAGGGAGACTTAAAAGGTTTTGGTTTAGGTTTTGGAGGTAATTATGCAAGTGATAATAAAATCATGAACAGAACAGTTGCCGGAGTATTTACAATTCCGGAATATACTGTTATGAATTCTTCTATTTTTTACGGAACAGAAAAATACACTTTGACACTTAAAGTTAACAATATCGCAAACGAAGATATTTATAGCGGATGGTCTACAGTGAGTCCAAGAGACGCAAGAAGCGTAGTGGCAAGTTTCTCTTACAGATTCTAAAAAACAAATAACACAAACACCTTTTTCTTCTGGAAAAGGTGTTTTTTAAATTCTATAAAATTATGATAACAATAGCAAGTCTTATCGTTTTTTTAGCTTTTTATACTCTTTACTACACTTCGAAAAGAGCTACTTTATCTTATGATTTAGGTTTCGAGAAATGGATGAAAAGCAATCCTAAGCCAACCAAATATATGGGGTTAGGACTTCTTTTATTAGCGTACGCCCTTTGGTTGTTTACGCAATCACTTTGCTGCGGCACTTTAATGTTTTTTATTCAGCTAATGACAATTGGAAGTTTGATTATTATTCTGACTCCTTTAAAAAAAATTAGCCCATTCGCTATTATCGCTCTATTTGTAATTGTTGCTTTACTAGAATTTTATTACAACTAACTTATTTCTAACCAAAATATGCCAGCAAACCCAAAATATCTAACCCAATCTAAGTGGCAACGATTTGCCAAAATTACAGCTGCTATAATTGGCGGCTATTTTGTTTCAGTCAGTTTTCATTTGGCTTTAGCATCCTGGTTCAACCGTGCTAATATCCTTATGACAATGGCTTTTAGCGGATTCATTCTTTGGGTGGCGCTTATGATAATTGCTTTTCTGGCAAAAAGCGGATTGAAAATCTGGGGTATTTACCTACTCCTTACTTTGGTTTTTTCTCTCCTCATTTATCTTGGTCAAACTTACAATCCGATAGCAAAATAACCTATGAACAATCGTAATTATAACATCTATTTTCATACCCATACTGTTAGCGGAATTGTTATCAGCGTAGTACTCTTTGTGATTTTTTTCGCAGGATCTTTTTCTTTTTTCAGAGATGATATCAACAATTGGGAAAGAAACGAATCTACTGCTATTACCAAAGAAATTCAATTAGACTATAATACCGCTTTAAAAAAATTAGACAAAGAATACGTTCTGCACGGAAGAAACGTGACCATTTCTAAAAACAGCAACGAAAGAAGAGTTGCCGTTTATATGGAAGGTACCAAAGATACTTTGGCTCCAGCCAAACAAAAAGAAGGTTCATTTTTCTATCTCGACACTAAAACCTTCAAGACTTTTACTTACGAACAATCGTATTCATTAGGCGAATTTTTGTATCGATTACATTTTCTGGCTCAAATTCCGTATCCGGTGGGGTATTATCTTTCCGGCTTTATTGCTTTATTTTTCTTATTTGCCATTATAACCGGCGTTTTATTGCATTGGAAAAAAATCGTTTCAAACTTTTATATTTTCCGTCCAAAGGAAAAACTAAAGACATTATGGACAGATGCTCATACCGCTTTAGGAATGATTGGTTTACCATTTCAGTTTGTATATGCCGTGACAGGAGCCTTTTTTATGATCAAACTTTTGATTGTTGCGCCTGCTGTAATGACATTATACAAAGGAGATCAGGATAAATTATATAAAGAGCTGGAATACAGTGATCCCGAATATAAATTTGAAAATAAAAAATTAGCTACACCATTTAATATTGATGGTTTAGTGGCAAAAGCCAAAAGTAATTGGAAGGATTTTGAAATTACCCGTGTTTTTATTCAGAATTACGGTGATGCAAATATGCATGTCGTTGTTGAAGGCGAAATGCTAAGTCACAAAAAATTCACCGGAATAGGAAAAGTAATTTACCGAATTGCTGATGGAAAAGAAATCGCAAAGAAAAACCCTGTTACACAAAATAACTATCTCGATGTTGTAAAAAATGTTTTGTATAAAATACATTTTGGAGACTACGGAGGTTACGCTTTAAGAATTGTAAGTTTCGTTCTAGGAATCATTACTTGTTTTGTTATCATTTCAGGAGTAATGATTTGGTTAGTTGCCAGACAAAAAAATAATTTACCTGAAAAGAAAAGACGTTTCAATGCTGCAGTTGTTCGTATTTATTTGGCAATCTGTCTAAGCATGTATCCTATTACTGCACTTGCATTTATTGTTACTAAAATATTTTATCCGCTAAGTCAGAATAATCTTTTTGCGGTTTATTTTGGAGGATGGCTGATTCTGGCAATCTTTTTTATCCTTAAAAAGAATGATGATTTCACTAATAAATTCTGTTTAATTTCAGGGAGTGTTTTAGGGTTTTTAATTCCAATTACAAACGGAATCGTATCCCGAAACTGGTTTTGGAACTCGTTTATGCACAATCAGATTCAGGTTTTCTTTATTGATGTTTTCTGGATTGTTTTGGCTTCGCTAACACTTTACGTTGCCTATCATTTAAAACCCAAAAAAGCAGTTTCTTAAAAATTAGCTTAAATAATTTGCCCTCTATTGATTTAGCGTATACTTTTACGCTTTATTCAAAAAAATGGGATTTAAAAAACAAATACGTTTTCTACATAAATGGCTCGGATTAATTTCCGGGCTTATTGTTTTTATTATAAGTGTTACTGGTTGTATCTTTTGTTTTCATGATGAAATAAAAGATATTACCCGAAAAGAATGGCGATTGGTTGAACCTCAAAACAAGCCTTTTGTAACGCCATCGCTTTTACAGGAAAAAGCAAAAGAAATTCTTCCGGATTATAAACAATCAATGGTTTCATTTTACGGAAAAGACAGATCTGCGATTGTTTACACCTATTCTGATACCGAAAACAGATATCTCTACTTTAATCCCTACACAGGAAAATATTTAAAAACCGAAGATCCGGCGACTGATTTTTTTATCATTGTTGAGTACATTCATTTGTATTTGCTTTTGCCGGATTATATCGGGAAACACATTATTGGCGGCGCAACAATTATTTTTATTCTTTTACTGATTTCAGGAATTATCCAATGGTGGCCAAAGCGAAGAAGTGATATCAAACGAAGTTTCACCATAAAATGGTCTGCAAAATGGCGTCGTGTAAATTATGACTGGCACAACACTTCCGGATTTTATATTGCGATTATTGCTGCTATTATTGCCATTACAGGTTTAACTTTTACTTACGAATGGGTTGGAGACGGTATTTATAAAACCTTCAATTTTGGCGGAGATAAAGCTTTAGAAACAAAAGCGCCAGTAATTGACACTACCAAATTTGCTACGAACAAACTTATTGCTGTCGATCGTGCATTTGTTGAAACTATGAAACTACAACCTGAAGCCGAAATGATTTTTATAACTTATCCTCTGCAAAAAGGAGACTTAATTAATACCGGTGCTTATCCTCATACTTTACGATATGATCATCAAAGCAATTATTACTTTCATCCGGGTGATGGTAAATTAATACAAAGCCAGCCTTTCGATAAAAAGAGTTTAGGTCTGCAAGTTGTCGAAATGAATTACGGAATACATACAGGACAAGTGTTAGACTTGCCAGGAAAAATTATTGCTTTTATTATCAGCTTAATTGCGGCAGCTTTGCCTGTAACGGGTTTTGTAATTTGGTACGGACGAAGAAATAAATCCTGTAAAAAAATAAAGGCCTAAAAAAATTTAACCGCAAAGAACGCAAGTTTTTTTTATTTATAAAGATTTTATACAAACGCAAAGTTCGCAAAGCTAAAATTTATAAAGCTTTGCGAACTTTGCGTTTGTAATTATAAGATATAAAAACTTGCGTTCTTTGCGGTTAAAATAATTAGCCAAACACAATATTTACTGATCCAAAAAAAAACCGCTAATTAAAGCGGTTTTCTAAATTATTCGAAATAGTATTAATTTCTATTTGCTAAAGCATTTTTCTGTAAGTTTTTAACTGAAGTCACTTTGCTGTTTTCGTAAGCAACCTCGCAAAGGTTTTTTTCATTAAAGAAAATCCATTTTCCAGTTTTCAATCCGTCTGTGTATTCTCCTACGGCAACTTTATTTCCTTTTTCATCATAAGATACCCAAACTCCATCTAATTTACCATCTTTAAAAAAGCCTTCTTGTTGTACCTGACCATTTTCATGATAGTAAGTAGCTTTTACTTTGTTTCCAACAGCTTCTAATTCTGGTTTTATCTCTTGTGCAACTAAAATTCCAGAGAACAATATTGCAACTAAAATTACACACTTTTTCATATTTTGAGGTTTTAATGTTATCAAATCGTTATCAAATATAATTAATTGTTTACATTAAAAAAACTTTTACTTAACAATTTGGTAACATTGGGTAAAAACTTAACATTGGAAATTTACCGAAAACAAAAAAACCAGCGCTGAAGCACTGGTTTTACTGGTTTTTTATCAAAAATATAAATTTACTATAACGTTATAATTTTCGTAATAAATTACTTCAATAATGAGTCTAATTGCGTTTGAAGTTCTGGAGATGAAGGTCTTGCAGCATCTGCGCTTAAAACATTTCCTTTTGGATCAACAATAATAAATCTAGGAATTCCGGTTACACCATAACTCGTTACAAACTCAGATTCCCAATCTTTATCAGCGAATAATTGAATTCCGCCTAAACTTTTATCTGTTACAAATTTTTTCCATTTTTCATTGTCTTTCAATTTATCAATCGAAATACTTACGAACTCAATATTTTTTCCATGATATTTTTCTTCAATTTTCTGCAAATACGGAATTTCAGCTCTACATGGTGCACACCAGGTTGCCCAAAGATCGATGTAAACATACTTCCCTTTTAGATCAGAAAGTTTTGTTTTTCCTCCTTTAAAATTCTCATAATCAAAATCAGGAGAAGGCTTTCCGGTAAATTTATTTGCTTTAGATGCACTTTCATAATTCCTAATAGCAAATTCATTAAAGCGTTCAAAATTACTTTTCATTGCAGTTATAAATTCAGGATCAAAAGATCCTTTCTCTAAACTTTCTTTATCTGTCTTATTCTTAGCTTCTAATATTACTGCAAATTCTGCCGGTTCTTTAGAATAAGCTTCCTCCAATTTTTCATTTCTTAAAGCTTGCTGTGCCAAAAAATTACTTTCTTCAACACCTTTACCTTTATACACAATCGTTTCATCAAATTCTTTGGCATTCATCGTTAGATTAACCTCTGAATTTGGTTTTAGGTACAAACGAGAAGATTCTGTACCATCAGAAAACACATAAAATCCCTTTGGTGCTTCAAAATTGGCTGCAAAAACCTCTTTTTTATTAATCGGAATAATTTGTTTAAAATTATCCTTGCCCACAATCACTAAAGTATCGCTATTTCTATTGGTAATTTTAGCCGTAAATTTAATTTGATTTTTGGTTTGACCTATAACATTCAAAGCGCTAAAAATCAACAGACCAGTAACAAAAAGTTTGTTCATATAAATTAAAGTTTGTTTTAAGTGATTCAAATCTAAAGAAATTACAGCTTCAAAATTTAAGAATTAACAAAATATTTAACACCCGCTTATTGATTACTTCAATAAAGTCTCCAATTGCGATTGAAGTGATAGCGTAGATGGCTCCCAGGCATCGGTTTCTAAAACATAACCTTTTGGATCTATTAATACGTATTCGGGAACTTCTTTTATATTACACTTTGTAATAAAATCAGATTTAAATCCGTGATCTGATAAAAGTTGAATTCCGCCTAATTTTTTCTCTTCTACATATTTCTTCCATGAATCATGTTCATACTGTTCATCTATTGAAACACTCATGAATACAATATTCGTGTCTTTATATTTATCTACAATTGTTCTTATATATTTATACTCTTCTAAATACTTATCATTCCAAAATGTCCAAAAAATTATATAAACATATTTTCCTCTAAAATCTGATAGTTTTGTTTTTCCTCCTTTATAATTTTCGTATTCAAATTCGCTGGCACCTTTATTATTTAATTCGCGCAACTTTGAGCCATCATCGTATTCTTCGGATAATTCATTATAAAATCCTTCAAGTACTTTTGTCACTCTGTCTTTAAAATCCGAATCATAATTTCCGTTATTAATCTTCTCTAAATCTGCTTTTTTCTCTTTTTCTACTAATGATAAAAACTCAGGATGTTCCTTTTTTAAAACTTCTTCTTTAAATTCTTTATTTTTTAAAGTATATTTTGCCAAAAAATTATTTTCATCTATCTCTTTTCCTTTATAAACAATGGTTTTAGCAACATCCTTTGCATCAAATGTTAGATTTATTTCAGCATTTGGTTTTAGATATAAATGCAGATAACTATTTCCATCAAATAAATCATAAAATCCTTTCGTTACTTTGAAATTAGCTTCAAAAATTCCTTTTTTATTAATTAAAATCACCTTTTTAAAATTATCTGGCCCAGTTACAACTAAACTGTCACTACTTCTATTAGAAATATTTGCGGTAAATTTCACTTCAGCTTCAGCTTTACTACAACTGCTCAGAATACTAAAAATCATTAAGGCTAAAACAAGGTATCTATTCATATTTATTAAATTTTGGTTTTTGGTAAATTCAAATCTAAAGAAATAACGATTCAAATTTTAACATTTGCCAAAATATTTAAAATTATATACATCAAGTTTATCACTTTACTATATTATCTTGAATTTTGTATTTACTTTTGCAGTCTAAAATTTTGATCATGTATAGAAGTCATAATTGTGGCGAGTTAAACGCCTCAAATATTAATACGGAAGTTACACTAGCGGGTTGGGTTCAAAAATCACGCGATAAAGGATTTATGAATTGGGTTGATTTACGCGACCGTTACGGAATTACACAACTTATTTTCGACGAAAGTCGTACTGATAAAACTGTTTTTGAACTGGCTAAAACGCTGGGTAGAGAATTTGTAATTCAGGTAAAAGGGACTGTTATTGAGCGTGAAGCTAAGAACAAGAACATACCAACTGGTGAGATCGAAATTTTAGTTACTGAATTAACGATCTTAAATGCAGCATTAACACCTCCATTTACTATTGAAGATGAAACTGATGGTGGAGAAGATATCAGAATGAAATATCGTTATTTAGACATTCGTAGAAATCCGGTAAAAAACAGTTTGCTTTTCCGTCACAAAGTGGCAATGGAAGTTCGTAAATATTTATCTGATTTAGATTTCTGCGAAGTTGAAACTCCTTACTTAATCAAATCGACTCCAGAAGGTGCAAGAGATTTCGTTGTACCAAGCCGTATGAACGAAGGACAATTTTATGCTTTGCCACAATCACCACAAACTTTCAAACAATTATTGATGGTGGGCGGAATGGATAAATATTTCCAGATTGTGAAATGTTTCCGTGACGAAGATTTACGTGCAGACCGTCAGCCTGAGTTTACACAAATCGATTGCGAAATGGCTTTTGTGGAGCAAGAAGACATTTTGAATGTTTTTGAAGGATTGACAAGACATTTACTAAAAGAAATTAAAGGTATCGAAGTAGATAAATTCCCTAGAATTACCTACGAATACGCTATGAAAACATATGGAAATGACAAACCGGACATTCGTTTTGGGATGGAGTTTGGTGAGTTAAACGAATTTGCACAACATAAAGATTTCCCTGTATTCAACGCTTCAGAATTAGTTGTTGGTATTGCAGTTCCCGGAGCAGGAAATTATACCCGTAAAGAAATCGACGGATTGATTGACTGGGTAAAACGTCCTCAAGTTGGCGCATCAGGAATGGTGTACGCAAAATGCAATGACGACGGAACTTTTAAATCATCTGTAGATAAATTTTACGATCAGGACGATTTAGGACAATGGGCGAAAATTACAGGAGCAAAACCTGGAGATATGATTTTTGTACTTTCAGGACCAGCAAACAAAACACGTGCTCAGCTTTCTGCGCTTCGTATGGAATTAGCAACTCGTTTAGGATTGCGTAAACCAGAGGAATTCGCTCCGTTATGGGTTGTAGATTTCCCGTTATTAGAACTTGATGAAGAAAGTGGACGTTATCATGCAATGCACCATCCATTTACATCTCCAAAACCTGAAGATATGGCTTTATTAGAAACTGAACCTGGAAAAGTTCGTGCTAATGCATATGATATGGTATTAAACGGAAATGAAATTGGAGGAGGATCTATTCGTATTCATGATAAAGCGACTCAACAATTAATGTTCAAATATTTAGGTTTTACCGAAGAAGAAGCAAAAGCACAATTTGGTTTCTTAATGGATGCTTTTCAGTTTGGAGCACCACCACACGGAGGTTTAGCATTTGGTCTTGACAGATTGGTTGCTATTTTAGGAGGTCAGGAAACAATTAGAGATTTTATTGCTTTCCCAAAAAACAATTCAGGACGTGATGTAATGATCGATGCACCTGCTGCAATCGATGATGCTCAATTGAAAGAACTTTCGATTAAATTGGATATTAAATAATTCTGTAACTATTATGAAAAAGCTGATTTTGCTACTTTTTGCAATAAATTTATATGCCCAGAGTCCAAAACAAGTTTTATATTCATTTTATGATTGGAAATATCCAAAGATAAAAATAGAAAGCAGTACAATTGGTGTGATCGTAGAGGATCCGCTAAGCAAAAGCGCAATAGACAATCAGGTCTCTGCCTACGCAATCAAGAATCTTAATTTAAGAAATTTACATATAGTCGCTCCCGAAAAGAGCGACTATTTATTGTATATACAACCCATAAGTACTGAGCTTGCAACAACCGTTGAAAAAATTAATAACATTAATGATATTAGTTATATTGGCAAAATTATTTTTTCTTCAAAATTAAACTTTACCATCAAGCGAAAAAACGAAATCGTTTACACAAAAGATTTCAATTATTCTCAAGTCGTTTCAGATGTAAGAGCATATAATAACTTCAGCATTAAAACAGAAGAAATTGCTAATACTCAAGTGCAATTACTTCTAAAAAACTCTAGCGTAACAATTTACCAAAATTGCCGCGACGTTTATGCCAACACTGTTTTATATAATTTTTTTAAAGAAATTAAAGAAACAATTGATTTTAGTCGAATTGAAGAAACTCTTCCCTTATACAAATTTAAGGATGACGATTTAGAGCAAATAAACAAATCTGTTGATGCTTTCGAGTTTACAAGAAAATTAGAAGACACTGACGAGAATTATCTTAAAGTTAAAAATCTTCTTTTAGAAAATATTAATTTTTGGGAAAACGAAGTTTCTAAATATGATGTGAACAATAAGAAAACCAAAAAGATTTACTGGGCTTTAATGGCGAATATTTCGACCAGTTATTATGCCTTGGGAAATAATGAAAAAGCAATTGAATTTAAAGACAAAGCTCTTCTTGTAGATTACAACAAAAACTATAGGTATTTGACTGAAATGCCAGAAAAAAAAATAAAAGATTTGGCTTTTTTATTAAATCCTGAAGGCAAACCTTATATTGACTTTGAAAAGAATGATTTTTCAAAAAAACAGAATTTTGATGCTGTGTATTTCACCAACGGCAAAGGAAAATTAATAATAAATAGTAATGTTTCTGAAAAAGAAGTTGCAGTTAAAAAAAATCGGATTGAGGTAATTTATAACATTTTGGCATGTTCAAAAATATATGATTTCTTGATAAGTGCAGTAAATGATTTTAATGATAAAGAAGAAGACAAGAGTTTGTTTTTTAAAAATACTGATGATTACTTTTTTAGACTTACACAGCGATATAATAATTTAAGTAAAGAATTGCTTGTTGCCGATTTAAGAAACTTCAATATGGATGAAAAAAAAGCCATTTTGAAAACCTCTAATAAAATACATGATTTAACCGATGTTCTTTATGAACGACTAAATAAATCTAAAAATGAGAATCATTCACAAGCCCTTACAGATTTAGGAAAAACTATAGTACAATTAAAAGATTTATTAACAAACTACCCTGGTGAAACAACCAAAAAACAAGATTTGCAGGTATTGGCCAATATGGTTTTTATCACACAAAATAAAGAGCTTTTAGAACTTCCGTATTTAGGTTTTCTTGCGAACGAACTTACTACGGAGGGAAACAGTCAATACAAAGCACAGCCCAAAATATATCAAACCCTTTTTAAACAATATAAAAAAACATTAAATAACTTTGTGGGAAGTGATGTTTTAAAAAATCTGCATGATAAGGAAGTGATTAAATTTGATGAAATCTTCAATTCCTTTTATATGCCATTGTCAAGAGAAAAAATCGAAAATATAAACGTAAACTTTAAAAACAAATACAGCAGCGAATCAATTATAAGACTCTTGATGCTCTATTCTAAATAATAATGAAAAAATTCTTTTTTATCTCTTTCATCTTCATTTTAAGTAGTTGTGCTTTTATTCCGCAACCTCCTGCAAAAAACAATTCTTTTGACAAACAAAATGCAGATGACCAAGAAAGAGAGTTTAACTTACAAGTTAGAACAATTAATTTTTCAGAAAAAAACAACAATAAGGAAGTTGAGATTGAATATGAATTGAAAAATAATTCCAAATTCACTGTTTTTGATAAAAAATTAAAGACATACAAATTGTTTTTTATTCTAAAAATGAAAGACGGACGTGAAATTGCAAAAGAGAAAACGATTTGGGAAATTATACCACCAAATACAGCAATTATTCATAAAGAGAACATTTATGTATCTGATTACATTGTTCAATCTTGTACAGCAAAACTTTATACAAATTACAAATAGAAAACGCAGTAATATCAAAAAATTACACATCAAAATTGATGCAATATAAATTCTTAGAATTTTAAAATTATACATGGCAGCTCAAAATTTAGCTGCCATTTTTTTTGATTTTCACTGTTTTTTAACTCAAATTTAATAGTGTTTCAAACCAACAACATCAGTAATTACAACTATTCTGTCACATTTACACAGTTTTAAGGATCAGCCAGTGCATAATATAAGAAAAATTTGTAAACTATAAGCTACTTTTTTAACTTTTATTCTTACAATTAATGATTCTTAAATAAATTACTTCCATATCAAAATTGATGCAATATAAATAGCGAAAACACTGTGAATCAATAATTTTTACAAAAAATTAACACCTTATTGTCTTTTGTATGAATTTATATATTACATTTGCTTCATTATAAATTATTATTACAATTACAATGCGTACAGGTACAGTAAAATTTTTCAATGAATCTAAAGGTTATGGATTCATTACAGACGAAGAAACAGGAAAAGATATCTTCGTTCACGCTTCAGGAATTAACGCGGAAGAATTACGCGAAGGTGACCGTGTAAGCTACGAAGAAGAAGAAGGAAGAAAAGGGAAAGTTGCTGCTAAAGTAGCAGTAATCTAAGAAAAATATAGCAATTTATTTTTTTTGCCTCTGAATGGTTTAAAAACGTTTCGATTTAATTCGAGACGTTTTTTTTTGCTCAAATCTTAAAAAAATATTAAAATTTGGAGATGTTATTTATAATCAATAAAAATTAGATACAAACACCGTTTCTCAACATACTTAAATCATTTTTTATCTTGTGATTTACATAGTTGAAAGTTATCTTTGTGGCTTATTCTTTAAGTAAAAACCCTAAGTTTATGCAATCTGATCAATACAGTTACATTCCTATTCTAATGCAGTTCATTTTAGCTGTTGGTTTTGTAGTAGGAACAATTATTATTTCTGGAAAATTAGGACCAAAAAGAACCTCAGAAGTTAAAGACAAAAACTTTGAGTGCGGTATCGAATCTGTTGGTAACGCCCGTATTCCGTTTTCAGTAAAATACTTTCTGGTAGCTATTTTGTTCGTATTATTTGACGTAGAAGTTATTTTCCTTTATCCTTGGGCTGTAAACTTCAAAGAATTAGGAATAGAAGGAATGTTAAAAATGATTGTTTTCATGTCGCTTCTTTTAGTTGGTTTTTTCTATATCATCAAAAAGAAAGCTTTAGACTGGGAATAACTATTTAAGATTTGAGATTTCAGATTTTAGATTTCTCAAATTAAAAGATTTAATGATAATAAATTGATTTTGATTTATACGATTTACCCAAATCTAAAATCTAAAATCTAAAATCTAAAATAAAATGAGCGATTCAAATGTAAATATGGTTGCGCCGCCGGAAGGAGTTGTAGGAGAAGGTTTCTTCGCTACAAAACTAAATGACGTTGTAGGTTTAGCAAGAGCCAATTCATTATGGCCATTACCTTTTGCAACTTCATGCTGTGGTATCGAATTCATGGCTACAATGGCTTCACATTACGATTTAGCACGATTTGGTTCTGAGCGTGTGAGTTTTTCTCCTCGTCAGGCAGATATGTTAATGGTAATGGGAACTATTTCTAAAAAAATGGCGCCTATTTTAAGACAGGTTTACGAACAAATGTCTGAGCCTCGCTGGGTAATTGCAGTTGGAGCTTGTGCTTCATCAGGTGGAATCTTTGATACTTATTCTGTTTTACAAGGAATTGATAAAGTAATTCCGGTTGATGTTTACGTTCCGGGATGTCCTCCAAGACCAGAACAAATTGTTGATGGAGTAATGAAACTTCAGGAATTGGTAAGAAGCGAATCTGTTAGACGCAGAAGTTCTCCAGAATACCAAGAATTACTAGCTTCATATAATATTTCATAAGATGGCCTTAGAAAATACCCTGATTCAAGATAAACTTACAGAAACATTTGACACAAGTGTTTTTAACTTTCAACAAGAAAGAGATATTTTTTCAATAGAAACAACAGCTGATAAAATCACTGCTTTAATTCTTTTTTTGAAAAATGATTCTGATTTACGTTTTCACTTTTTAACTGATTTATGCGGAATTCATTATCCGGACAACGAAACAGATCGTCAGTTCGCGATAGTATACCACATGCACAACTGGTACGAAAATAAACGTATTAAAATCAAAGTATATCTTAATGGTGAAAAACCAGAGATAAAGACCATTTCAAATATTTTCTTAAGTTCAAATTGGATGGAAAGAGAAACTTACGATTTCTTCGGGATTAACTTTATTGGACATCCGCAATTGAAACGTATTTTGAATATGGACGAAATGATCTCTTTCCCAATGCGAAAAGAATTCCCAATGGAAGACAGCGGAAGAACGGATAAAGACGACAGATTCTTTGGAAGAACAACAACAAATTGCTAAAAAATAAATAATTCAACATTATAAAATGTCAGAACTATTATTACCACCAGAGCATCGATATGCTAAAATAATAAACGAGAAACTAAACGAAGACGGAAGCGAGCTTTCAGTACTGAATTTAGGTCCAACACACCCGGCGACACACGGTATTTTTCAAAATATCTTATTGATGGATGGTGAAAGAATTCTTGAGGCTGAACCAACTATTGGTTATATCCACAGAGCATTCGAAAAAATTGCCGAAAATCGTCCTTTCTATCAAATTACGCCTCTTACAGACCGTATGAACTATTGCTCCTCTCCTATTAATAATATGGGATGGTGGATGACTTTAGAAAAATTGTTAGGAATTGAAGTTCCAAAACGAGCTCAGTATTTAAGAGTTATCGTTATGGAATTAGCCCGTATTACAGACCACTTAATCTGTAACTCGATTTTGGGTGTAGATACTGGTGCGTATACTGGTTTCTTATACGTTTTTCAATTTAGAGAAAAAGTTTACGAAATCTACGAAGAAATTTGTGGAGCTCGTTTAACAACAAATATGGGAAGAATTGGTGGTTTCGAAAGAGATTGGTCACCAGAGGCTTTCCGCAAATTAGATGTGTTTTTAAGAGATTTTCCTGTCGCCTGGCAAGAATTTGAAAACTTATT
>Ga0247815_10001553_pt1 | contig 17514 bp, 20 predicted proteins | sample UWRJL194509B1_FD_181014 | JGI IMG/M metagenome (GOLD analysis project Ga0247815, IMG submission 181014) | Plant litter microbial communities from Arlington Agricultural Research Station in Wisconsin, United States - UWRJ-L194-509B-1 | ecosystem: Environmental > Terrestrial > Plant litter >...
ACCGCGGGGGACGTGGCGGCGAGCGTGGCGGCGAGCGTGGCGGCGAGCGCGGTGGTATGTTTCTCTCACGTCTGTACCGCATATGTTCGCCTGACTGACAGCTCTATTCAGGCTACCGCGGCACTGGCACCGGCGCCGGCGGCGAGCGCGACTCGTAGGACTCGCAAACCAACTCTTGTACTCCAAAACACGCAGCCACAGGCACACGCGTCTTTCTTGGAATTTCTCTGTCCTCCAGCTGTCTTGTACTCTCACTGACCGCAACGTCTCCCTCACGTTCCGCAACGCCTGCGCATACCTGATCTCTCACCACTGTCTAACTCCCACGGTCCTTCGCCCCCCACCTGACCGTTGCCATGCTATCTTGTGCTTGTTCAACAACTTGTTCAACAGATCCCGACCAAAGGTATTCATTGTATCAATTGAACTACCTGTTGTCTTGTCTCTCAGTTTGGCGGTACCGTGACCGCACCGCGTCGCCCGCAAAAGCCGACATCATCAAATATCTCCGTCAAGCTCCTCACCTTCACATCCCTCGCCTTTTACCACAGAGTGGCTGCCATTCGTTGCGCTTACCCTGTCCGCGCGCATACCTTCAGACAGACTCCGTGGATCCACAATCCAAATACATGCGTCCGCGGCGGCGATGTCGACGCGCACCGCAGATGGCACATGTCCTGCGGCACGCATCTCGCGCAGAAACGCTCGCACGCTCGCGCGGTTCGCCGTCAGTGTCGTCATCTGTGAGCGTGCGCCAGCGGCGAGCGACTGCACAGTATGAACCGTCAATCGACCGACGCCCGTTTTCTGCGCTGTTTCGGTGGCCTTGATCTCCGGTGCTGAGACGTTGGAACGGCTGAAGATGAGGTCGCAGGTGCGAGCTATCTGGGCATAAAAATCACTCGAGGACTGTTCCGGGGGTACGAGCGCCGGCGCCGCAAGAGAGCCTTCCTCCGAGTTCGGGAAGATGATGAGTGGGACGAGTGGGAGCTGGGACGCAAGGTGTTCGTGCCTCGAGTTCTTCCAAAAGAGCGCTGGGTCGCTATCGCTCAACCAGGCTCGAGCTCGGGCTCGCTCCTCCGGACCACCGATGCGCTCAACGATGCGCAGGCAACGATCTCGGGCGTGAGCTGTAGTCCAGAATCGCGTATTAGGCGTCGATCGCTCGGCCATCTGCACAATAATGCTTGCATGCATCTCCTGGATGACCTGGTTGGCGAGAGCATTGAGATGCGTCGCACTGGGCATGTCATCGTCCGAAACTGGAGTGCCATTTGAGCGAGTCGGTATTCTGCGGGCATGGGGACGCTTGGTGAGTTTGAACCGTTCCATAGCCTCGGCTGCGGTAGATGGCAGCGGGGCATGCGTGATATCTGACACGAGAGCCACAAGCAGAGAGAGGTCCAGGTTGACATTTTGAGTTGGTATCAAGTTGGAATGAGGCAGCAGTTCCTCCGCCTCGGCAGTGGGATCTGAAACAAACTCCCGCTCGCCGAGCTCAAGAACCAGTCCAGGCATATCTCGCAATGTCTCGATAGTTCGCGCTATTCGCGAGTCGTCGCCAGCCGCCGGGTCTAGGCGTGTCAGGCGGAGGACTATGGTCGGTGCAACTCCTGACGTCGGATTATCTTGCGCAGCGGCCAGTAGCTGATTCGCCATGTCTAGAACTGAGTTGCGCAATGGGCCCGCATGAGCTCGGGCGACGAGCTCATCTTCGTCAGCCTCGTCCTCTGAATCAGTGACATATGAGTCCTGTTCGCGGAACTCGACGAGCAAGCGCGAGTTTTTGATACTAAGAGAAGTTGAGACAATACCCGTCGCGATAGACATCCAAACTCACGTATTTACTCGTATCCACTGGCGTCCATCGTCAGCGACGACGTCCACTTTGACCGAGGTGCTGCTAGAGCTGAAGCTTCGTCCGATCCCAAGGACAGGGGGTGGCGCCGTAACGATCTCGTTCCACACAGAGACGAGATTTGGTGCATTAGAGTTCGGCTCATTCGTGACTTGGCCTGCGAACTGTCACTTAAGACTTTGAGTCAGAGCCGTTGTGAAGGCTGGATCTAGCTCACCTTGACCACAAACTCGATTTCGGACTGCACACGATCCTTGAAATGAGCAAGTCCTTGGATGGCTTCCTTGTCATCTGAGTTGGCACCATCCAGTGAATCATCGAGCACAGGCAGTTGGGGGCGTCTTGCCGACGACGCAAAGGTTGGGATCGCGTTTTGGATCCCGCGTAGTTGGTCCAGTGCTACCGAGAGTGTGCTCATTCAGTCAGCTCAAGTGGAGAAGTTTGGAAATTTCTGAATCTGGCTGCAGCGAACAAGATGCGGGGAAGAGGTAGAGGCGAGTCACGCTGCGGAATTTAGCAGGAAGAGTCTACGGTCAAGGTTTCAAGCGCCGATCCGATCTCACCTTCTAGCTTGTGGGCCGTGTGAGCCAATTTTGTGACTATTATCTCGTAAATACATTGTTATGCGTCTGCAGGGGTCTGATATTCAGCGTGACTATAAGTTAGTGGCTTGTAAGTTTGCCAATCGCTTGCCACATCGTGACATCGATCCTTGTCACGCGTCAAAGCTTCAAGGCTCATCTCGCGGTTTGAGCACGCGAATGCAACCAAACGATTGCTCGTGCGCGCTTTAGCAGTCCTGAGATATGAGCATCTGGCTCTATTGGTCGAGTGTGCCGAACCACATGCACACAGAGCTACTGTGGTACGGTATAGGAATACTAAACACAACATCCGTGGACTTTGATGCAGACTTGGCAGGCGGGAGGTGTGCACTGGCAGGAGGTATGAGATGTAAAACGAGTGAATCCGAAAAAACCATGGACGACTGAGGAAGAGCAGAGATGTACCGATCAAACAATGAAGGCGGTGCAGAGACACAGGGAGCGGGGGTAAAGAGAGCAGTCTGGCATATGTGGGTGGGCCGGGCAGGCGAAACGAGAAACCAGGAGGGTGATTTACATATCGCACCAATGTGTAGTGTTGAGTTGAGCAGCAGGCAAAACGAGAAACCAAAGGAGAGAGCGACGCGACGGGGAGGTGTCCGAGTCCGAAAAGCAGCAGAAGGTCATCAATCGGCGACTAAGAGCCGCGGGGCGGGCGACCATCCGTGCTGGTCCGCCCTGCACCAAGCACCAGTCGCGTCCAATCATCATCATCATCATTCCCTGAGGCAGGCGTGCGGCGATGTTGTCCAGCCGGGTGAACATCAAGTCGCGGTGCGGCCATCGAAGGTGGTGTCATTGCACGAGCAGGAGGGCGTACCGGCGCATTCAGAGCACCCATCATCGGCGTCGACGCAGTTGGGCTTTTAAACATCGGCGAGCCGGTGAACCCAAGCGGGGGCAATAGAACAATTTGTTCTTCGTCGTCTTCCTCGCGGTCATCAACTACACCGAGTCTCGACGCTGACCGGAACATGTCAGCAATGGGTGTGCGTGGCCGTCCTTGGTCAGCAGAACTTGTCGCCGCAGTGATCTTGAGCTCATGGAGAGACGGCTTCCTGTCGTGCGGCGAGAGCTGGCCGTACAGCCCAGCGTTCGGCCCAGGTGACGGCGCACGAAGTGGTACACCGACTGGCGCGTACCGCGCAGGCGTAGACGTCGAGTTAGACTCAGCTCTCGCAGGTGACGGCGACCGCGAGCGATTATTGCCTCCCCGATGCGGCACACCGAGTACCTTTGGCTCCTCCGAGCCCGAGTTCGCCTGGCTCCCCGCATAGTCCGACGCACCAGACCCGTTCGATGTGGTCAAGGTCACAGTCGACCGTTCCGCTCCTGGCTGCTCGTCTTCACCCATGAGCGATTCCATGCTTACCGAGAACGTCGGCGAGGACTGTGGAAGCGACAGAACGGGTGGCGGCCCCTGGCTCAGCCTGGCACTCGGCGACGGCGGCGAGTTCAACAGATCAGCTGTGCTGCGTCGATTGCCGAGCAGGAGCAGGCTCGGACGGCTGATGATCCGCTTGCCACCACGCAGTGATGGTGATGGCGAGGGATTGTCAAGATTGCTCGTCGAGGACGCTGCGCTGCTCTTTCCACCTCCTATCCCGAAAATCGACAACCGTCGCTTCAACCCGCCTTCTCCGGCACCGGACCCGTCCGGCGAGCGCGTGGTCGCAGACGTAGGCATTCTTGGCGATTGCGGTAGTGGCCGCTCCAGCGGGAAGCCGACCTCACTTGAACCAGTCGCCTTGCGGGCGGGCGTAGCTGGTGGAGGCGAGAAGTAGAAGTACGGCGAAGAACTGCCTGCGCTGGACGACACCAGCGCAGGTGGCGTCGGTGTTTGCAGCGGCGTGACGGTGAACATCTCTTGCGAGACGTTCGGCGCAACGAAACCCGGGACTGGCGTCCTCGCAGTGCTTGGTAACGCCTGTGCTCGTTGCCGAGGTCCATTTCCCAGCGCGCCAATACCAGGGCCAGAGACAAGACGCACTCCATGCGACGCATCTGGTGTATCCGGAGACGGTGGCTCCTCAAAGACTGGCGACGGCAGTTCATGTTGCGGTGACTCGTCTTCTGGCGCAGGCAGTGGCCCATCCCAGACACCCTCTGCCTCACACAACAGACGCAACACCGACGGGCTGACCTGCAAACTCGGGCAGAATAGCAAGAGCAAGTTCGCCATCGGCATCTTGGTGCGTTGTACGTTGGCCGCGGTGAGCTTGAGCAGCTCAATGAGGGTGTAGAGGAGGTCGCGGTTCTCCTGCGGCAGACGTGCAATGAGCACGCTCAACTTGTGCAAGATCGACGGTGAGGCGTTGCAGGCGGGTCCGAGGGTCGACAGCGATGGAGGCTTGCGCATCTGCGGGATGGCACGGCTGCCAGCTGGGCCGGGTGGCAGGCCGTAGAACTCCTGGGTCTGTTTCGTCTGTGTCGTGGGGCTCGATGCGATGACTTCGTCGAACTTGGCGGATAGTGATCTCGTCAAGATAGGCTCTGGCACTATGAAGACATAGTCAGATACGCGAGATTAACAAGTTGCAGTCGTGCACTCACGCTCGCGAAGGAATGCTTTGAACGCAGAAGACACAGCGTGCGGGTCGAGTTGCATAGGTCCCGCCTCCCTCAGATCATAGTCGGCGCCAGCATCGAACGAATCCCGCACCTTCTTGATATGCGATGTGCGTCCGGATATTCTACAATCGCGAGCGTTAGATTCGAAGCGAACAAGTAACGAGCGAACTCACCGGAACAAGCCTTCCTCCTCGACACCCCAACGGACCATGTGCTGAGAGCACCGCACGACGAACGCGGGCAACAACCTCTGCTCGACGTCCTTGGCAGGCGCCGTGTACGCGTTCTTGTTGGACATATCCAACACCCGAGGTACGGTCCGGGTGTCCCGCACACAGTCCGCGAGCAGCCGCCCGAACACCAGCCCAGACTGCCCATATCCAGCCGCGACCTTGCCTGGTCGCAGACACGGTCCAAGCTCTGCGCCTCTCCCCGTCGCCACGCTCGAATCCTCATCCGTGCTGTGGATGCTATAGTTGCCGCTGGGTGCGTCCGGCGTACGCCGCAACACGCCAGGCTTCCTCTCCGGGGTCAGCGCGTTGTTGAGCGCCGCACGCGCATCGTTGGACCGTACACGCAGCAGGGGCGTTCCAAACGTCCGCTGCGTCTTCGAGGGGGTCGAAGGCCCACCCACCGAGGAAGATGCGCTCGAGTTGGAGCCGCCCCAAAGTTTCTCGACGCGGTCGTATGCCCTCTTGCCGAACCCGAGCGCGACGCTGCCAGCAGTCGTGGCGGCCGGAACCAGGCTCTGTTGCAAGCTCTGCATGCTTACGGCGGCCGGCCTGCGCGATGGAAGAGGAGGCGAATACGCACCGGGCGCCATCGACGACGGCTGATGATGGCCATGCTTCCTGCTGCTTGGGTGCGAGGGGGGAGGCGGCGGCAGCGACGACGATGGGTGCTGGGATGAGTTGGCCAGATTGAGCGCGGCGAGACGGTCACGGAAAGAACGGCTGCCGGCGTCGCTGGCGTGGCCTGATGACGATGGCACTGCGGTCGAGGCACCGATGATGCCGCGGACCTCCTCACGCGACGCGAGGCTCGCGCTCGAGACGCTTCCTGATGGAGCAGCCAAGGCGGTCGGAGGGGTCGGTGGGACGTGATGGGTCAGCTGCCAGGATTTATGGGCAGAGACGAGTTGGCTGAGGTCAAGCGACATGGAGCGGCGTTTCTGCTTCTTAATCAGGTTTGGGGTCGGGCTGAAAGAGGAGGGGGGCGGAGGCGCGGTGAATGGCAGATCAGATGTCCCAAGCCGTGCGCGCTCGGGCGCAATCACAGCACTAGCAGCCGGGTGACGGTGTGAATCCATGTCACTGGCGTGCAGATCTGAGGACGACGGGCTGGTGAAAGAATCGTTACTTGGATTGTAGTAGTTCGTGGCGGGGATGACGTGGTGTGGTTCTGGGGTGATGGCTGGAGATTCCTCTGCGTCTGTTGTGTGGCCACTGGCGCTACCGGAACGGGAGTTCTTTATTGTAGCAACACTTGGCGCGCCGCTAACAGGCCGTATTGTTGCAGCGATACTGGTCCTTCGGCTGGCTGAGGTTGGGTCGGCAGTAACTGCGCGTCTGAGGATTGTATTTGTGGGGGTGATCTCGTCGCGTTCCTCGTCCTCGTGGGAGCTGCGGGGATTATTAGCCGCAATTGATGGCACCGGTCTCTGTGATATAGGGCTGAGGTCTGGCGGGTTGTCGATGTAGAGGAGAGCAGCCGAGATACTAGGACTGGAGGTGATGGGCGAATCGCCTGCAGTCGCCTGTTCGCCTGCTGCGGTCTTTGCGCGCAGCCTGTCTAGCTTAGGCGGCGGGACCGGTGGCATTGAGCGTGGTTCTTTTGACTTTGCCCGTCCAAACACATTGCCAAGCCGCGAAAGCGGCGGCCCGGTGTTGGCGCGGACCTGCTCGCCCCACCTTGCGGCACGCTGGGCTACACTGAGCCCTTGCGACGAATATTCGTCGCCCGAAGTCATCCCTCCATCGTCATGCGAGCTGGCCGACATGGACGGCTGCTTCCTGGAAACCTTCTTGCGTGCACCAGCAAGCGCGCGTTTGAGTCTGGTCTCTGTCTGTGGTGATGATGATGGCAAGTCGAGTTGATGGGAGCTTCCAGAGGTCGAGGACTGGCCTGGCGTCGATATCACGCTTGAGCTGGCACTGCTGGTGTTGGTGCTGCCCGTACTCGCGATGCTGCTGCTTGCCGCGTGGCGGGGTCGCGCGCCGTGAGGCTGCTGGTGCAGCGAACTCACGCTGCTCGACGGACTCGTGACCACTGCACTCCCAAACGAGCTCAGCACCATCCCAACCCACAATACACAACTCCAAACAAAGGCGTGTCGGCAGAAGCCTGCCTAGAAACAGAGAGAGAGACAGAGAGCGAGCGAGAGAGAGTCAGAGGAAGAGAATGAGGAAAGAAGGCTTGGTGGAGAAACGCCAACAGAGCCCGGAACTGATGACCGCGGAACTCGAAACCTCGCGCCGCCATGATGCGGCGGTCTGTTTGCCTCGCCGACCGCCGCCCGCCTTCCCAGGGTCTCACTGCTCTCTGCCGGTTCACAATGTAAATTCAAGATACGAGAACGAGCGGTAATAGTGTGCAATACAAAACTAGCAATCAGCGATGGATGTCCAAAACAGTGCCCGCGTGCAGTCTAAACGATTAGTGCAGCAGATGTGGATGCTAGCCTGAGACGCCCCATCGGGCCACTCTGTGCCCCGTCTCATGGCGGGACCAGGTAGGTCTTTACAGTCTCGTATGTATAGAACCTGTGAGGCGCCGTCAGCAACTTGTCCTCTCGCGCCGGAGCGTGGAACTCACGAGGCGGCTATGCTCGGCGCGACTTTGACTAAAACCCGGTACACCGTTTCAGCATCTTAACAAGGAGAATGCGAGACAAGGCCGAAACTCACGCAGATTTGGCCAAAGGCCGCGGTAGAGCCCTCGGATACCTTCCTTGCGCACGATCGTGGCGAGCGCATCCAACGCTCCGTTGTACTCGAGTCCAAGAGCGTTGAGCCCGCGAACCTGCATCTTTCTCCGCAGAACGCTGTCAAAATGAGCGGTCAGCCGAAAGCGCCCCGACAATATGAAACCAAAACACGAGGCGTACTCGAACGGGTAGGTCAAGGTTTGCGAGATGCTGCCTGCCAGCGCGCCACACGCGAGTTTGCGTTGTACGGACGCCTTGCCCGGCGGCGTGATGTACGCTCGCAAAGCCCTGTACACACAATGTTGTCAGCGACGACCGCAACGGCAAACCCACGTGCAAGAAATGCGGCCGACGGACGTACTCATATGCAGCGAAATTTATGCCAACGTAAGGCGCGACGCCTAACGCCGTCGGGACAAGGCCGCGATATAATGCGCGGACTCCGCCCTCTTCCTGCATGACTATTGGATTGCGAATGAGGAGTCTTGTTCGCGTGTACTACGACGACGACGCGTACCTTTGACCGTCATTTCCCACATACCCGGAATCTGTGGTCGCTTCGAAAGAACAGCGGTCGCAGAGCCGGCAGCAGTGTGGTACATGGCCGCAGCAGTCCGTTGTGCGCCACCTGTGGCTGATAGGGACATAGCGGCGGGAGTGGAGATCGACGATGCTAGAGCGGGTTGTGCGGTCGAGGATGCAGCCGAGGCAGAGGCGGCTGCGGTCGTTGTCATCGGGACCTTGAACGCAATACTGGCACTGGCGATGCTTAGTCGTGCACGGATAAGATCGAGTGGATAGGTCGCGGCTGGGCGTAGACAATGCGGATTTAGCATTGGGCCACTTGAGGAGACTGTGCGCACTTACTGACAGAGGTGATGCCGGCCAGTGCACCAGCAAGTAGCCTCGTCGGCGTGTCGAGCTCGTTCCCTCGCCATGCGTGCAGCACCTAGACCCAAGTAGTTGTCAGGGCGGGGACCACGCGTCAAGAAAGCGCGCACCTTCTTGAGCTGCTCGTAGGTCGCAAACTGGACGGCAGAGTACGGGATAATTCGAACACAATTGATGCCATTTCCGCCTGCACGGCACAGGGTCAGCAGCACCCTACGCATGGGAGACACGAGGTAGGTACGTACGCATGTACCCTCGCCAGCCCTCTTCGCGCCAGATTCGTCCCAACGACTTCCAGACGCCAGAGTACTGTTGCCCACCTGCCGGCTGCACTTGTCTGCCCGACCATCAGACCCTCAAACGCGCCTACAAGAGACGCACAGGCACGCACTGGATGATTTTCAATCGTTCGAGCGGCTGTTTTGGGAGGCAAGGGATGAGCAAAAACGAGGTGGCTTCACAACGGGACACACACGCACCGAAACGATCGTCCGACTGACGCCACCTGCTGCGCCGCCTGCGACCATATAGCTCAGCTGCACGCCCATCATCGGCTGTGGCTTCGGCGCAGCATTCGCCGCGTTGGAGGTGGTTGTGGTGGATTCGGAAGACGTCATGTCGCGCAACGCCGCATCGGTCGGGAGGAAGAAGAGTTGCGTTCCTAGCTCGGACTCCGGTTGCCGCTCCCCGGCACAAGCTTGCAACACCGGCTTCAACTTGGAACCTTCGAGCCCTGCTTCGACCACTTGTCAGTTCGGACGTGCCATGAACGGCCAGGCGAACAATCCATGGCTCGTTGACCTGGCGAAGCCGCACGGCCGAAAGCCGTACTTTGCCAAACAGGCTCTACTTGTCGTTGCCGCAGTTCTGGTACTCGCAAGAACCCGTAGTCGAGATCGCTTTGCGCGCGGTGGCTTCGTTCATGGTCGTAACCGCACCACCAAGCGCTAGTGATGCCGGCGCTAACCGCCGCAACCCTGACCGCCTCCTTCAACCGCGCAAATCTCTTGTGTCGCCTCCGAACACACAGATGCTCAGAACGGCCTGAGAGCGTGTGCTAGTGCTAGTGCTTCTCTGCGAGTGGGAGTTCTGGTGGCCACTAAGCACCAGTTCAAAGAATGTTGCTCCACGAATGTATGTAATTCTGATGTCGATGTTCGTGGCTAACCTATGCGATATGTGAGCAATGGAAGCCTTCTGATCAGGTGGACCCACCTTTTCTCTGGCGCGAGACGGTGTGTAATATCATGCCCTCTGATGGTTCCCCCGCCCCGGTAAAGCTCTGTTCGTATTGCCCTAGCAGTTGTACGGCCGATGTCCCAGTTATATGCATGAAGCGAGAAACTGGCGTGACGCAGGGTCGCCTGCCTGTTCAATGAACACGATGTTCGTCAGCATCCAGGCCAAGTCTGAGCACCAACAGTGTACAAGCTAATAAGCCAGGAGAGACGCGTCGGAAATGGAAGCTACCCAGTGTCGAGACTGGTAGTTTGGTGTTGCTGCAATCATGAAGCGCGGGAAACGAAAGTTGTCTGAGGCGAATGTATGCATCTGAATCAGTGATTTCCGGTCCAGATCATGTTTGCCACCGCGAAAGTAGAGCGGCTCAAAGTCAAGCTACAACCGCAGAAGACGATGGCATGTCAAAGCCAGAAAGGCCATCGAGTAAAATACTATGCGTTGGTTAGAGGTCAAGATCTATTGATTGGAGGTAGGTTCGTCTGATCAGTGTGTCAAACGGGATCATACCGATGATGTCACTTTGGTTCCGAGCATGCTCAGAATGGGCGACGCGACATTGAAATCTGGATCCGTTGACCGGGTTGTGGCTTTGCCTTGTCCCGTCTCCTTCTTTTGCCTGCTCTCACCATGGCCTCGCTCTCGAACGCGGCCCAGAAGCTGCAGGAGAAGCTGTTTGCGAGTGGCACTGGAGAGACGCCGGCCACGAACGGCGCAAGCGACTCGGGCAACCTCAAGATCAACATCCCACCGCCGGATAAGTCAGTGCCTGCGGCGTTTGCTCGCCGTAGAAGGCTCGATATCAACAGTAACGCGAACCAGAAGGAGATCCCAGCGCCCATCGATGCCGAGGCTGCACCTGGCTTTCCCAATGAGGCCGATAGCGCGGTCGAAGGTCTTGAAGATGACCTGAGCGAGGGCAAGACCTACATGCAGAAGCTGCAAGAAAAGCTTGGAGACGATTACGAAGGCGTCGAGCTTTACAGGCTCAAGCAGGATGTCGCTCGCACCAAGCATTGGAAGGTACGCAAACCCATAAACTGTGCAGCAGAAGCTGACCCCCGTCTTCAGCGTTGGGGGCCGTATCTCTCAGAGCGCCAATGGGCGACCGTGCGCGAGGACTACTCGGCCAACGGCGACGCGTGGACTCACTTCCCGCACGAGCATGCCCGATCTCGCGCTTATCGCTGGGGCGAGGACGGCATCGCTGGCATGTCCGACAATCGCGCACGGATCTGCTTCTCCCTCGCTCTCTGGAACGACCAAGACCGTATGCTCAAGGAACGCCTCTTCGGGTATGTCTGCTTCATGACGGCCGCAGCCCACAAGAGTCCCAAGCTGATATTATGAACGCCCGTCAGTGTTACTGGCCACGAAGGCAACCACGGCGAGGACGTCAAGGAGCTCTACTACTACATCGATTCCACCCCAACCCACAGCTACATGAAGATGCTCTACAAGTACCCGCAACGCCCTTATCCCTACGAAGAGCTCGTGCGAGAGTCTCAGTGCAGGAGTCGTGATGTCAAAGAGTTCGAAATTCTCGACACCGACTCGTTTGATAATAATCGTTACTGGGACGTCTTTGTTGAGGTCCGTGCCTTTGTTGCCTCGCAGAAGAAGCATCTAATCTCACTCTCACCCCACCTCTTCACAGTACGCCAAAGATGCGAATCGCCCCGACGGTGTTGCCATTCGAATCACTGCTTACAATCGTGGACCGGATCCTGCCACTCTGCACATCATCCCCCAGTTCTTCTTCCCCAACACGTGGTCGTGGCCGCTTCCAGAGCCCGTGCGTCCGGAGATGAAGCAGATGCTCGAGCCAACTGAATCGCAACCCGGCATCGTCCGTTGCGACCAACCCTCAATCGGCGTCACCCACTTCTACGTTCTGCCGTCGCCGCCACCAGTCGGACCGGTTACCGGCGAGGATGACTTTGATGTCGAGGGTGAGAGCGTCGTCCCGGAGCTCCTCTTTACGGAGAACGACACCAACTACCAGCGGCTGTACGGCGTGCCCAACAAGTCCAAGTATGTCAAGGACGCGTTCCACGACCACATCATCCCGTCGCACCGTTTTCATGTCCAGGAGCGCTCCAAGACCCCGACTGCCGATAGTCCTGAGCCGGTTGAGGACTACACTGAGCCGGCTGAGGACTACACTGAACCGCCAGTCGACTTCGTCAACCCGGACAAGACTGGTACCAAGGCTGGCGCGCACTATACATTCCGCGACGTGCCCGGAAACGGTGGTTGCGCTGTTGTCCGTCTCAAGATGACACCGCATAACCCGCAGAAGGACCGCGCGCTGAATGACGAGGAGGCGTTCGATGCGATCATCGACGACCGCCGCAACGAGGCCGACGAGTTTTACGCCTCGATCTTGCCAAACTCGCTCACTGACGACCTCAAGCAAGTTGCGCGCCAAGCATTCTCCGGTATGCTCTGGACAAAACAGATGTACCGGTTCATCCAGGAGGAATGGATCAAGGGCGACCCCGCGCAGCCTCCACCACCTCCAGAACGTCAGTGGGTGCGTAACCGTCTGTGGAAGCATCTCCATATCGAGGACGTGTTATCTATGCCGGACAAGTGGGAGTACCCGTTCTTCGCCGCATGGGACACGGCGTTCCACACCATTCCGCTGGCCATCGTCGATCCCGAGTTTGCGAAGCGCCAGCTCGACCTACTCACACGTGAGTGGTACATGAAGGTATGTCCAGGAGCTGCTTTGCGCTCGCCAACCGTTTCTTATGCCTATCTCAGCCCGATGGTGCTCTGCCTGCATACGAATGGGACTTCGGCGACGTCAACCCGCCAGTGCACGCCTGGGCAACGTTCCGCATTTTCAAGATCGAGCGCAAGCTGTATGGTCGCGAGGATCTGAAGTTCCTCGAGCGCGTCTTTCAAAAACTCATGCTCAACTTTACGTGGTGGGTTAACCGTAAGGACGAGGGCGGCAACGACGTATTCGGTGGCGGTTTCCTTGGCCTCGACAACATTGGCGTCTTCAACCGCTCCGAGCCGCTGCCGACTGGTGGTGAGCTTCGCCAGGCGGATGGAACCGCTTGGATGGCGTTCTACTCGCTTTGCATGTGCGCATTCCGTTATTTTGCTGGCTTCATGCGAGACTAACCGTTGGTACAGGCTGAACATCTCCCTCGAGCTGGCCAAGCATAACATCGTCTATGAGGATATCGCATCCAAGTTCTTTGAGCACTTCATTTACATCGCCGATGCTATGACATTCAGCACTGCCAGCGGCGACAAGAGTTTGTGGAACGAGGAAGATGGCTTCTACTACGACGCGATCCACTTTGGCCCTGGCCAGTCTCATCAAATGGCCGTCCGCTCGCTTGTCGGCCTCATTCCACTGTACGCAACACTCACGCTCGAGCCGAGTGTCATCAACCGCTTCCCTGGGTTCAAGAAGCGGATGATGTGGTTTATTGAGAACCGTGCGGACATGGCAGGCCGTAACGTGGCAAATATGAGCCGTAAGTGACTACAATTTAAGGTTAATTTGAGCTGACAGCAACCAACAGAGTCTGGTCGTGGCGACCGTCGCCTTCTGGCGCTGGCGAGCAAGGAACGCCTGGAGCGTATCCTCAGTCGCATGCTTGACGAGGAGGAGTTCCTTAGCGACCACGGTATCCGCTCGTATGTCCGCTCCTGCTGTTATTTGCCACACTGCGTGCTCATGTTTACTGCACAGGCTCTCGCGCTATCACAAAGAGAACCCGTACAAGATGGATGCCAATTGGCAGCAGTATGAAGTCGGATACTGGCCGGGCGACTCGCATTCGGGCATGTTTGGTGGCAACTCCAACTGGCGTGGCCCGATCTGGCTCGCGACAAACTTCTTGCTCATCGAGTCGCTACAGCGCTTCCACCAGTACTATGGTCAGGAGTTCCAAATAGAGTGCCCAACGGGCAGCGGAGACTTCATGGACCTCGGCAAGGTAGCAGAGGAGATTCAGCACCGAATCATCCACATCTTTGGGCGCGACGAGAACGGCCGGCGGTCCGTCAATGGCGGCAACAAGAAGCTCGACCATGACCCTCACTTCCGAGACTATGTGACGTTCTACGAGTACTTCCACGCTGACAATGGCTCTGGGTTGGGTGCTTCCCACCAGACTGGATGGTATGTTGGCTTTGTGCAGTGCAAGCCTCTGTTACTGATACGGGTCACTACAGGACTGGACTAGTAGCATTCCACATCTTGCAGAGTGGTATTTCGTGTCGCCTGCCGAAGACACCACGCAGTGAGTTTGTTCTGCACACTCCGGAGCCATGTAGTAACGCCACCGCACAGCACCTGGCAGCGTTGCTCGCCATTACTTCGACGAGCAGATCGACGGAGCGTCGGATTACGGCGAGGAGCAGTCCCTGTACAGCAGCTTCAGCTACTACAGTGCTGGTAAGTCGTAGTGTATGAGTATCTTCTCGCATCTGACGGGTTTCGTTGTAGCCGAAGAGAGCGTGCTGGGAGACCTCAGCCCAGACGTTTTGTGATTTACAACGAAGATTCTCACGTCATGGACCTCGATTTCAGCTTGTTTCTTGTCCTTGTCACTCGTTACTGTTGCATTGGCATTCCCTCACGATCGTCATTCCACGTCTCGCGACTCTGTCCTCCAAAACATTTGGTCATGATCCCTCCTTCTCTTGCACCCGTTCACGCTCTTCTTAGACGCACATCATTGCATGTCAGCAAGTTGTGTTCCGCCCTCATAACCCGTAGACGAGGAGCACTCTTCCGCACCCATGTTCCTCATACAAGCAACAGACTGGCTGCTTCATAAAGTCCCAAAAATGCTCATTGGAGCGTAGATTGATGACCCGGGATCAAGATGTTACACCAGGCGATACATGCTGCTCTATACTGTTGATGCATCTATCGATGAGGACTGCGTTGGGACCGTTGTCCGGGAAATCGGGGATGAGGACCGCCTGACATCCTCGGAGACATCTGCGACGTCGGGGTCGTAATTACGAGTCTGCTGGTGGTCACGCCGACCAGGGGTGCTTGGCTGTGAGCGGCCTGTCGAAGGCGCTCGCTCGTGATGCTCGCGCTCCATCGCTTCCACCGCTAAGATGCTGAACGGTTGGAGGACAAAGTTCATGCTTTTGGCGGCTTGCTTCCCTTGATCGACCCAGTGCTCAAACACCTCTGGATGCTCAAACCACATCGGTTGAACAAGCTTGGGTGCATCGTCCGGCGGGGCTGCATCGGCGGAGATTGTCGCATCGTTTCCTGGTCCCGGTGGCTGAGCCGCCGCTTCTTCTGTAGTCGCAGAGTCCGGTGATGTAGGCCGAGGTGGGAGCGGCTCGTGGCCCGCCCAGATACCACCTGCCTGAATCCAATTTGCGACGTTCGTCTCGTGCTGAAGACGGCTGAGAATTCCCACGACGGCAATAAGCATCTTATCGTATACAGGGCTCAAGTCCTCGCGCTGGTTGTCGTATCGTTGCTCCTGTTTAGACTGTCGCGGTGACGGCGGCGGCCTGTTTGTGAAGAAGTGATTCCTCTGTTCATGAGCGGCCTCCTGTGTGAACTCGCTGATACATAAATGGTTAAGAGGCTGATGGAGTGCCTTGTCGGCCGAGTCGTCAAGTAACACAGTGGTCCGTGGATCATATGGAGACCCGTCCTGTCGTCTAACACGGAGCCACGCCTTCTGGAGGTCTTTGAGAGTGGTTACATTCGAATCTGAAGGCTCTGGATTTAGCAACAGCTCATAAACACGGCGTTCAGAGAAGCTCACGGAAATCTTCAGTGGAGAGATCGAAAAATGTGCGATTCCACGTGGCGGCAAGTCCGTGTTTCAGCTCGTGCAACGCTTGGTGGACCATCTGCTCAACGGAGCGAGGCTGCGCCGAGCTCCAAACCATGGCCGCCCAGTTTGCTCTTGGGCTGACTAGATAACTCTCGAGGAAGTTCAGATACGGTCGTGGGGTGACACGGCGAACATTCGCCACACCACGATCGGCGCGTCCTCCGGCAGGCTTGAATTTATCGCGGAAAATAAGGGCTCCATTGAGGTCCAGGACAATGAGCTTCTGGGGCATTTCCGTTGTGTCTTCCCTGTATTTGCTAGGTGGCTGTGCACAGGCGTCAATGTAATTCGTAGTGGGCTGGATGTCCTTAGGCGGCGGCAGACGTGGAGTCGGCTGCCATGGAAGCTGCAAGCCGGTGGAACCTCCAGCCTCTGCTAAAGTGGCGTCTCCTTCAGATAAGTCCGGCGCTGGGACGTGTGATTGGCGTGGCGGTGATGATCGTGGAGACTGCGACTGCCCGTGTCTGGCGCGCTTTGCAGAAGGCCAACCATCCTTTGATAAAGAACCTTCGCGACTGTGAGGACGCTTGCGAAGCGTGCTAGAACCGAGATCATCTGGTTGATATTCGGCACGGTCGTAATGAGGTGAGCGAGATCTATCCCGCGAGCCTGAGCTACGATGCGGCGACGAGGGGGAGTCCATGGTTTGTGGAGAGAACTTGCGCGCTAGCGAACAACTGTGCAAGCCTTGGTCCCGGGGATGATACTTTTCTGCGTGCCGGTGTTGGCGGAAAGAAGGAGGTGGTAGGTGCTCACTTCTGCCTGAGGCGTTGTCGCTGAAATAGAAATTTGTGTTCCCTTCGCGCCGACGGCTTGCCGGGTAAGAAACTGTGCGCGGCGTTGAATAGGCTTTTGTATACGCGAGGCGGGTGAATACAGGACTCAAGACGGAGCTCGGATGCGAGAGCAACTTCCTCAAGGCGAGCATGAGCTCGCTAAGTGCCGATACACTGGCGCAAACTCCGCATTAAATCAACCACGACGACACGCATATGCAAACGCCATTCACTGACAGTTCCAGGCAATAGCCGGGTCATTTGATATGTCTGAAAATAGTACAACAGAGCAGAATTTGTGTGCTAGACATGTGGTTCCCACTACCTCGAACCTGGCAGCAGGTAGTTTCAGACGTCATCCTCGATATCGCCATACTCAAACATGCCTGTCGGATATTTCACGTTAGAAGCGGCTAAATTGAGGTATATCTGATGCAACTCACCGTTGCGGCGTAGCTTCGCCTCCCTCAATGACTGCTCGAGCTTGCGTGCAACATCTGGGTATGCGCTCAAGTACCGAGCACCCTTGCGATCAATGTACGCCAGTCCGTCGCGCACCAGATCCGCGTTGATTGAGGTTAGTGGGTCTTCACCTGACATCGGGTCCTGCGGGTCGATGAGGCGCAGGTGCAGGAGGTTACCCTCCTTATGGTCGATATTCGCAATCAACTTGCGTCCCTCGCATAGACTGCGGAACCGATCGATCGATTCGCCGTGGTACTCACTCTCCGGCTCTGTAAGTTTGACGAAGCTCAAACGTGCATCGGCGGCCTGGCCAGCCAATGAGCGGAACTTGGGATCC
>Ga0247815_10001555_pt1 | contig 17498 bp, 17 predicted proteins | sample UWRJL194509B1_FD_181014 | JGI IMG/M metagenome (GOLD analysis project Ga0247815, IMG submission 181014) | Plant litter microbial communities from Arlington Agricultural Research Station in Wisconsin, United States - UWRJ-L194-509B-1 | ecosystem: Environmental > Terrestrial > Plant litter >...
AGCAATTTCCGCGCGGCCTGGAGATCGCGGCGATGGTGTTGCTGGCCGCCGGCGTGATGTGGTCGGTGCGCGTGCATGCGCTGGACGACGCGCACGAGGCGCACGGGAGTTAGATTTTCTCGATGCGTCCGGCCACCAGCTCGGCCATCGCCGGCTGTTGTTGCGCGCGCAATCCGGCGACCACGCCGCGCTGGTCTTCGACGCTGCGGTTCTGGCTGACCTTCCATTTCCCCACCAGGCTGTCGATCGGGATCTCGATGCCGATGATGCCTTTCATGGTCGCGGCCAGGAACTCGGCCGGCGCGTCGGACGGTTGCCATGGATCGGGCAGATGGCCCTCGTGCGCCAAGGTCAGGTCGTCCAGCTGGCGACGCAGCCAGGCGGCATCGTCGACCACGCGCGCCTGGCCGCGCGCCTGCGCCATCGTGTAGTTCCAGGTTGGCACGACTTTGTGCGTGGTGCGTTTGGTTTCATACCAGCCCGGGCTGATGTAGGCTTCCGGTCCCTGGAACACGACCAGGCACGACGGCGACGCCTCCAGCTTGCGCCACAGCGGATTGGCGCGGGCGACGTGGGCACGCAGCAGGCCGAGGCCGTTAGGCCCTTCGTCCGCGTACAGGATGAACGGGATCAGGTCGGCGGTGACGCCGTCGGCGTCGCCGACGATCAGCGTCGCCAGCGGATGAGCGCGCATCAGGCCATGTTGCAGGTCGAGGCGGTCTTCGGCGAAATTATTGGGCTGATACATGGCGCGGTTCCGTGGATTAAGGTGACCGCGAGTGTAGCAGCGGCCGCGCGGCGGTCACAGGTCCAGCCGCGTGCGCGGCGATGGAGCCAGTCGCTTAGTCCAGCAGACCGTTTTCGCTCAGCACGTCCTGGATCAACTCCAGACGCAGCACCGGGTTTTCCTGCAGCAGCAGGCGCTGCTTCTCCTCCAGGTCCAGCCGCAGCAGCTCGCACCAACGGTTGGCGACCCAGCCCGCCTCGTCCAGCCGGTACGGCGGCGCCAGCGGCATGTTGGCGGTGGAGATCTGCTTCTTCTGCAGCGAGCGGATCAGGGCGCCCAGCGCGTTGGCCACGTCTTGCTGCTCGGTCGGGATCGGCACCACCATGTCCTCGGCGACCTGGTCGACTTCCGCCATCCACAGCCCGTGCTTGAGCTGCTCGGCCGAGCGGACCTGGAAGCGCGTGGTGCCGATGCAGGATATCTGCAGCAGCCCCGGCAGCGGCGCAGTCCAGTCGATGATGCGCGCCATGGTGCCGGCGGTGGACAGCGTGTCCTGCTTGTCCGGCAGGCGCACTTCGCTGCCTTCCAGCAGCGACACCACGCCGAACTCCTCGCCGCGCGCGATGCAGCGCTTGATCAGGTCGAGATAGCGGACTTCGAACACTTGCAGCGGCAGGTGCCCGTCAGGGAACAATATCGTATTCAGCGGAAAAAGAGGAATTGATGCCATTCCGACATAATCGCATGAAATGGCTCAGCTTGGCTCAGGATTATGGGCGGCGATTTATGGACGCCGATAGATCACGCCGCCCTTCATCACCAGGCCGACATCGCGCAAGGCCGCGATATCCACGGTGGGATCGCCCCGCACCGCCACCAGATCGGCCAGGTAGCCCTCGCGGATGCGGCCCAGCGAGGCCGACTGGTCGAGCACGGCGGCGTTGACCACGGTGGCCGCGCGCAAGGCCTCCAGCGGCGACATGCCGAGCTTGACCATCCACTCCAGCTCGCGCGCATTGGCGCCGTGCGCGAACACGCCGACATCGCTGCCGTTGCCGATGATCACCCCCAGCTTGCGCGCCAGCTGGAACGCGCGCGCGGCGGCTTGCATAGCCGGCGTCGGCGGGCCGCCGCGCTGGTGTTTCTGGAAGTATGCGCTGGTCGCCTCGGGCGCGGTCAGGGTCGGGAAGTAGGCGACCTTGCGTTCGGCCATCAGGCGGAAGGTGGCCTCGGTGCCGCCGTAACCGTGCTCGATGCTGTCGACGCCGGCCAGCGTGGCGCGGCGCATGCCTTCGTCGGTGCTGGCGTGGGCCGAGACCTTGCGGCCGGATTCGTGCGCGGCCCGCACCAACGCGTCGAGCTCGGGCTGGCTGAAGGTGGCGTGGGCGGAACCGTCGGCGCCGGTGCGGTAGTCGGCGTAGACCTTGATCCAGTCGGCGCCGCGCGCTCCCTGCTCGCGCACCGCCCGGACCACCTCGTCGACGCCGCTGGCCTCCTGCGCGCCCTTGGGCAGGTCGACATCGGCGCGGTAGGCGCGCGGCGACGGGCCGTAGCTGCCGGTGGCGACGATGGCTCGGGTGGCGATGAATAAACGCGGGCCGGGAATCACGCCGTCGACGATCGCTTTCTTGATCGCGACATCGGCGTACAGCGCGCCCTCGGTGCCCAGATCGCGCAGCGTGGTGAATCCGGCCTGTAAAGTTTCCGCCGCGTGGCGGCCGGCCAGCAAGGTCCGGTATTCCACCGATTCCTTTAAAACCTGATCGTCCCACGAGGTTTCGTTATAGGGATGCAGCAGCAGATGCGCGTGCAAATCCATTAAACCCGGGATCAAGGTGGCGTCCGGCAGGCTGATACGCTCGGCGTCGGCCGGGATATTCATTTTATCCGCCGGGCCGACCGCCGCGATCTTGCCGTCGGCGATAAGCACCGACCAATCGGCGTGCGGCTGCCCCTCGCCGGTCCAGACCCGGGCGGGACTTAACAAGGTGGAACTTGAGGGCGCGGCGGCCTGCGTGGCCGGTGAGAATATGGAGATTAAGGCTGAGAATAATACTAGGGCGCGGCGTCGCATCATGGGATAGCGTCCGGAAAAGATAAAAGCCGGCGACCGGTCTATAGAATATAAACCAAGGTCCACCGGCTTTGAAGAAGAATTACTTAATCAGATAATCGTTCTTATCTTTGCCTTCGAGCCATTTTGGTGCACGGCCACGGCCGGTCCAGGTCTGGCCGGTCGCGTCGTCGCGGTACTTGGTCGGCACCGGAGCGCGGGTTTTAACGGTCTTTACCTTGGCTGCGCCGCCCAGGTCGGCGATGGTCAGGCCATATTCACGCATGATCGCCGTGACTTGTTCCTTGGCTTTGGCGATTTCATTTTTGCGCGCGTTCTCGGCCAAATTTTCCAGTTCGGCGATCTTGGTTTTGTATTCCTGGTAAGTCGTCATCTTAATTCCTTCTTTATGGCTGGGTTGGATTAAAAACCACAAGTGACAATGTGTGAGAATTGATAGCCGCAATTTACCATAAGTTGGGCCGGATACTCCAGATTTCCGCTAACAATTTTCAATATAGCGATAAAAACGAATATTTTCCACAACTGATTGAAGCGAGTCGTGACGAATTGAGACACCTTGGTTTATCTCGGCGCGCAGAGGGCAATGAGAATAGCGCGGATAGCAAACCGGCAGTCACCATTAGTTTTTATGCGGCGGCGGGAGATTAAGCGCGTCAATAACTCATTCGCACAGAGGCCGCAACTGCACGCCGTCCTTGACCACTTTGCGGATTAGATTGGCGAGGCGGCAGGTGGCCGGGCCGGCCACTTCGGGATTGGCGACGATCAGCGACAAGCCCAGCTTGCGGCGCTGTCCGACCCGCAGCGGCAACGCTTTCAGCAAGCCCTGCTCCAGTTGTATTTGAATCTTGTGCTCGGCGAGCCAGCCGAAGCCGATGCCGTTGCAGATCATTTCCATGCGGGTGTGCGGACTGGTCACGCTCCAGCGCTGGTTGCTGTTGAGCCAGCCGTGGTCGCGCGGATTCAAGGTGCCCGAGTCGCGCACCACGATGTGCAGGTTGCGGCTCAGGTCGTCCACCTCCAGCTCGCGGCCCAGCGCGTGCAGCGGATGGCAGGGATGGGCCACGGCGACGAATTCGATATCCATCAGCGCGTCGCCGAGGAAGCCGGACGGGATGCGGCTGGCGATGGCGATGTCGACCCGCTGGTCCAGCAGCGCGTCCTCTGAGCCGGATAGCACGGTCTCCTCCAGGTTGACCCGGGTGTGCTTGGCCCAAGGCTCGAAATCGCGCAGCACCTGCACCAGCAGCTCCACCGGGAACAGGCTGTCGACGGCGATGCTGACCTGCGGCTCCCAGCCCTCGGCCAGGCTGCCAGCAAGTTGCTCCAGCTGGAAGGCGTCTCCCAAGAGTTCGCGCGCCTTGGCCAGCAGCGCCTCGCCGGTCTTGGTCAGGCGGGCGCGGCGGCCGTCGATCTCCAGCAGCTCCACGCCCAGTTGCTCCTGCAGCTTGGCCACCATATAGCTGACCGACGACTGGCTGCGGTGCAAGGCCTCGGCCGCCTGCGCGTAGCCGCCGCATTCGACGATGGCTTGCAGCACCTGCCACTGCTCCAGCGTGCTCTTAGGTATTTTCACTTGGATTCCATGACGACTCCGGGTTTCCGGTTTTGCCTGGAATCATACCATTGCTTAAAAACGCTTCTCCACCGTGACGCGCAGCTGGGTTTCGCCGTTGGCGACCGAGGCGCGGTTGAGCGTGCCGTTGGCGTCGCTGTACAGGCTCTCGGTGGTGTAGTCCTGCGCCAGCAGATTGGAGACGGCGACGCGCAGATTGTTTTGCGGGTCGAGCTTCCACAGCGCGTACACGTCGAGGTCGCGGCGCACCGAGTTGTAGCCGCCCTGCGTTTCGCTGATCCGCGACGGACCGCCGTTGCGGAAGCTGAAATTGCCGCCGGTGCTGAATTGGCTATCGCGGGTCTTGTAGTCGATGCCCAGCGTGGCGCTGACCGGCGTTTGCTGGTCGAGGCGGTTGTCCGGGCCGGGCACGCTGTCGACGCGCGACCAATTGCGGCTGACGCTGGCGCGCAGGTCCACGCCCGGCGCCTTGTCGATCAGCGCGCTCATCGGGAACTTGGCCTCCAGCTCGATGCCGCGGGTTTCGGCGCGGCCGTCGTTGATCGAGGTCGATATCCAGCGGTCGTCTTCGAACAGCAGGCCCTGGCGGGTGTAGTTCTCGATGCGGCGCACCGAGGCGCTGGCGCTCAGCAGGCCGCCCTCGCCCCAATAATGTTCGAACGACGCGTCCAGGCCCAGCGCCAGTTCCGGCTTCAGGCGCGGGTTGCCGCGGCGGTCCGGCTCGGTCTGGCTGTTGTTGGTCGAGGTGAACTTGCGCGGAATCAGGCTGGCGGTCGACGGCGCCTTGTAGGTGCGGGTCAGCGCCAGGCGCATCTGGTCCTTTTTGTTCGGCAGCTTGATCAGCGTCTGCATCAGCGGGCTCAACACGCTGGAGCGCTGCTGCACGGCGTCGAAGGTATTGCCCTCGCTGCGCGTGTCCAGGCCCTCCCAGCGCAGGCCGGTGTAGATCGACCATGACGGCGTCAAATTCCATTCGTCCTGGCCGTACAGCGCCAGCCGCGTGACCTTGGCCGCGAAGCCCTCGTCGCTGTTGATTGGATCGCTACCCGGCAAGTCGGCGTCGCGCTGGACGCGGCTGTCGTCGCGCTGCGTGACACCGGCGTCCCAGCCCAGCGAGATCGCGTGCTCGATGGCGTTGTCGTCGTCGCCATCGGCCGGCTTGCCGAAGATCAGCGGGCGCGCGTACTTGCCCTGGGTGCTGAAGCCGCGCTCCGAGCTTGCCGCCGTGACGACGCGATACAAGGTCGCCGGCGCGTCGTTGTTGCCGCCCAGCTGGTGCGAATCGCTGGTGTTGCGGGCGCGGCTGGCCGCCACCTTCAAGTCCAGCTTGGCGCCCTCGCCCAGCTTGTGGATCCAGTTCAGGTCGGTGCGGCCGAAGCCGCTGTGGGCGCTGTAGGTGGTGTCGATGCGGTCGTAGTCGGGGCCGGCGCCGAGTTCGGTCTCGGTGCGGCCGTGGCTGTTGCTTGCGAACTTGTTCAGATTGAAGAACGATTGCGAGGTCAGCGTATCGCCGTTCTCCAGCGTCCAGTTGATGCGCGGCGACAGGTTGAAGCCGTCGGAGCGGCCCTGGTCGCGCCAAGTGGCGGAACGGTCCAGGTTGGTCACGCCGTCGGCGTCGGTGCCGGTCTCGAACGACGGCGTCATGCGGTTGTACAGATAGCGCCAGGCGTTGCCGCCGAACGAGTACGAGGTCGAGCCCAGCTTGTCCGACATCTGCAGGCTGACGCCGGGCGAGCTGAAGTGGCTGCCTTTGCCTTCGCTGAGCTTGACTTCACGCTGGGCCGCCTTGAGCGCCTTCTTCAGCACGATGTTGATGGTGCCGGCGATCGACTGGGTGCTGAACTCGGCGCTGGCCGCGCGCAGCACCTCGATGCGTTCGATGACGTCGGGCGCCAGGCTGTCGATGGCGAAGCCGGCCGGCGCTCGCTCGCCGTTGATCAGGATCTGGGTGTAGCCGGCGCCCAGGCCGCGCATGCGGATCTCGCCGCCGCCGCGACCGGCCGCGCCGCCGACGGTGATGCCGGGCAGGCGCTTGAGCACGTCGTTGACCGAGGTGTCGCCGTATTTCTGGATCTCCTCGCTGCTGACCACGGTCTTGCTGGCGGTGTCGTCGCGGCGCGCGTCATAGCTGGCGGCGGCGCCTTTGACCTCGATCTTCTGCATCGGCGGCGGCTCCGGGTCTTTGGCCACATCGTCGGCGCGCGCGGCGCCCAGGCACAAGGTCCACACGGCAGCGGCGATCCGCGTCAGATGAAGTGTTTTCATTTGAGGTAATAGGAAAATCGGGAGTAGGCATTATGCCTTGGGCGATTCGAAATATTCAGTAAATAACAACTGCCATCGGCTGTTTAGCGCAATTTCATAAACGGCCATCGCGAAAAAGATAAGCCTTGGCGCACATCAAGCCATCATCAAGAAAAACGTGCATAATTGATCGTCCAGGAGGCATGCCATGAACAGCAAACTCAACACCGCCCTCAGCCAGACGGAACAATCCTACATCACCAATGATCGCCCGGCGATATTAGGCGGAAGACGCATGTCCAAGTTTGAACTTCCATTTGGCTTCGATCTCACTCACCACCAGAAAGTGCCGGCATCCGGCAAAATACGCGCCACCACCAGTGAGGAATTTGCCGAGATGATTGCAGCACTGGAGAAAACGCTGGGGAAGTAAGGCCGTGGTCCGGTTTGATGCGCTCAGCGACGCACGCTTTGTACCCAGTTTGCAGGACATGGGGACGTTGACTCCACTTAATTTAGTAGGCTCCGATACTTTTCCGGGCGCAAACGTACTGCATCAGTTTGTCATTAATACGACATCAACCCGGCAATTCAACATAGTCGGCTACACCCACGAGAATGTCGTCGTTGTCTGCGCCGTCGCCCGGAAGGGCTGAAATACATGATTTCCACCGATACAACGATATAATGCGCAATCGTTAATCTTGTATGGATAACCCACCGTGTCCGATCGCCTTGCCGTATTGCCCCAATACCTGCTGCCCAAGGGCGCGTTGACCAATTTCGCCGGCTGGGTCGCCGGCGCCAAGGGCGGCCCCAGGACCACGGCGCTGATACGCTGGTTCGTCGGCCGCTACAACGTCAACATGGACGAGGCGCTCGATCCGAACATCGCCAACTACAAGACCTTCAACGAGTTCTTCACCCGCGCGCTGCGCCCCGACGCGCGTCCGCTGGCCGAGGCCGCCTTCATCTGCCCGGTCGACGGCCGCATCAGCCAGTTCGGCGCCATCGACGACGACCAGATCTTCCAGGCCAAGGGCCACCGCTTCAGCACCACCGCGCTGGTCGGCGGCGACGCCGCGCTGGCCGCCAAGTTTCAGCACGGCAGCTTCGCCAACCTCTACCTTAGCCCGCGCGACTACCACCGCATCCATATGCCGCTCGACGGCAAGCTGACCCGCATGATCTACGTGCCGGGCGAGCTGTTCTCGGTCAACCCGACCACCGCGCGCGGCATTCCCGGCTTGTTCGCCCGCAACGAGCGCGTGGTCTGCGTGTTCGACACCGCCCACGGTCCGTTCGTCATGACGCTGGTCGGCGCCACCATCGTCGGCAGCATGGCGACCGTCTGGCACGGCGTGATCAATCCCCCGCGCCTGCCCAAGGTCACCGAGTGGAGCTACGCCGACCAGAACATCGTGCTGAAAAAAGGCGAGGAACTGGGCCGCTTCCTGCTCGGCTCCACCGTCGTCATGCTGTTCCCGAAAGATGTGCTGAGCTTCAACCCGGGCTGGCAGCCGGCCGGGCCGGTGCAACTCGGCGAAACCATGGCGCAGCTGAAGTAATCACTACATTCCCGCCGGCGAATTCACATCGAAGGCCGCCTCCAGCATATCGATGAAGACCCGGGTCTTGGCCGGCATCAGCCGGCGGCCCGGGAAGACGGCCCAGCCCGTCACCTGCGGGAACGCCCACTCCGGCAGCACCCGCACCAACTCCCCCGTTTGCAGATACGGCCTGGCGATGGCCTCGGTCGACGCGCCGATGCCGATGCCGGTGCTGGCCATGCGCACCAGCAACTCCGGCGAATTGGCCAGCAGCCGCACCGGCAACTCGCGCTCCCAGCTCGTCTTGCCGCGCAGCAGATTCCAGCGGATCAAGCCATTCAAGCGCGGCGGCAGGCTCAGCAGATCGTGCTTGAACAGATCGTCCGGATGCTCGGGCAGCCCGCGCAGCGTGGTGTACAGCGGCGAGGCGTACAGCGCCAGCGAACTGAAGGTGATGCGGCGCGCGGCCAAGGTGGCGTCGTCCGGCAGGTTGCCCATGCGGATCGCCAGGTCGTAGCCCTCGGCCACCAGGTCCACCCGGCGCGGCGACAAATCCAGTTCCAGCGCGATCGCCGGGTAGCGGTTCATGAACGTGGCCAAGGTCGCGCTCATCGCCACGTTGGCGAAGTCGGCCGGCATCGACACCCGCAGCAAACCGCTGGGCGCGCCCTGTCGGTGCTGGGCCAGCGCGCCGGCCGCCTCGGTTTCGTCCGCCACCTTGCGCGCGTGCTCCAGCAGGCTGGCGCCGAACTCGGTCAGCACCAGCTTGCGCGTGGTGCGCTGGAGCAGGCGCTCGCCCAGATGCGCCTCCAGCAGCGAAATCCGGCGCGACACCGTCGATTTCGGCAACCCCACCCGCTCGGAAGCCAGGCTGAAGCTGCCGCATTCCACGATGCGGGCGAATAAAAGCAGGTCGGCGGGATCGATTTCCATGGATTGTTCCATCAGTGGATTAATGTTATCCATTCTAACGGCTTCCGGAATGAATTTGAAACGATTAAAGTAACTCCATCGCATCACTAACCAGATACAGGAGCACCACCATGAACATCTTGCAAATCAACTCCAGCGCTCGCAGCACCGGTTCCGAATCGACCCGCCTGGCCGACGCCATCGTCGCCAAAGTGCGCGCCGCCAACCCGAGCGCCACCGTAAGCCGCCGCGACCTGGCCGCCGAACCGCATCCGCCGATCGACGAATCGACGCTGCAAGCGCTGTTCACCCCAGCCGACCAGCGCACTCCGGCCCAGGCCGCCCGCGTGGCGCTGGACGACGCGCTGATCGCCCAAGCGCTGGCGGCGGACGTGATCGTGATCGGCGCGCCGACCTACAACTTCGGCATCACCGCGCAACTGAAAAGCTGGTTCGACGCGATCGCCCGCGCCGGCGTCACCTTCCAGTACGGCGCGACCGGCCCGATCGGCCTGCTGACCGGCAAGAAAGTCTACGTCGCCCTGTCGCGTGGCGGCCTGCACCGCGACGGCCCGACCGACACGCAACTGGCCCACGTCAAGATGTTCCTGAGCTTCCTGGGCATGACCGACGTGCAGTACGTGTTCGCCGAAGGCCTGGGCATGGGTCCGGAAGCGGTGGCCAAGGCTCAAGCGCAGGCCGACGCGGAAATCAACGCGGTACTGGTATAAACAACGCAGGCGACGCGGCAACCACTCAAGGAGAATGACATGACTGATCAAGTAAACAACCCACGCGGCGTGGAGCGCATCATCCAGGGCCAAGCCGTCATGGACGGCGCGGGCGTCAAGATCAATCGCGTGTTGACCCAGACGCTGCAGCGCCGCCTCGACCCGTTTTTGATGCTGGATAATTTCGGCAGCGACCAGGCCAACGACTACATCGCCGGTTTCCCCAGCCATCCGCACCGCGGCTTCGAAACCGTGACCTATATGCTGGAAGGCCGCATGCGCCACAAGGACAGCTCCGGCAACGAAGGCTTGCTGACCAATGGCGGCGTGCAATGGATGACGGCCGGGCGCGGCGTGATCCACTCGGAAATGCCGGAGCAGGAAGACGGCGTGATGGAGGGCTTCCAGCTGTGGCTGAACCTGCCGGCCAAGGACAAGATGCGGGCGCCGTGGTATCGCGACTTCAACGGCGACGAGGTGCCGGTGTTCACGACGGCGGACGGCGTCAAGGTCAAGGTCATCGCCGGCAGCAGCCACGGCGTGGCCGGCGCGGTGCAGCGCGAAGTGACGGAGCCGATCTACATCGACATCGACATTCCAGCGGGCGCCACCTTCAGCCAAGCGCTGCCGGAGGGCCACAACGCGTTCATCTTCACCTATCGCGGCGCGGTCGAGGTCGGTGACAAGGCGGTGGGCACGGGGCGGATGGCGATCCTCGCCAACACGGCGGGCGCCGACGGCGTCACGCTGCGCGCGACCGAGGCCAGCCGCTTGATCCTGATCGCCGGCCAGCCGCTGAACGAACCGATCGCGCAATACGGCCCGTTCGTCATGAACACGCAGGCGGAGATCTTCGCCGCCGTCGAAGACTTCCGCGCCGGCAAGCTCGGCGAAGAAGCGCACGGCTAATGTCCTACTCCGGGGTCAGAGCTAAAAACTGGACACGGGCTCTACCGTAGCTGGCGCTACGGTAGAGCCCGTGTCCAGTTTTTAGCTCTGACCCCGGAGTTGCTTCTCAGCTAAAATGTCGGGATGATGCCCACTATCCTTAAATGGCTGCGCTACCTGAGCCATATCCTCGGCTTTGAGACGGCCGATTCATTTCCGCCCGGTCACCCGTATGAACGCACGCGCTGGAACGGCGCTTATTTCGATATCGCTTCCGATGTGAAGCCGGACCAGATCGAGAGCCGTTTATGCGAGGCGATCACCAACACGCCGCTGGTGTTCGGCTATATCACCAATCCGACGCCGCGCATGCAGCGCGCCCTGCTGGCGATGCTGGAAGAGCGCATGCGCAACAATCGCGGCCGCGCCACCGAGCTGGCCGCGCTGCTGGTCACCGCCTACGATAGCCCCCATATCACCGAGGTCGTGCCCGGCTTGCGTGCCGCCATCGCCGCCACCCGCCACGACGACATCGGCGAGCGGGCGCGCAGTGTGATGGCTTTCCTGGGATCGATGCAGTCGCCGTTCGATGTGATCGACTTGAATTAGGCCGTGACCGCCGCCGACGCCGCCGACGGCTTGGCGAAGTTGCTCGGCACGTAGCGGTCGCGCAGCTTCATGAACGGCGTCTCCACTAATATATAAAGCAGCCAGCCGGCGGCGATGCTGGCCACGCTCATGACGGCGATCGCTTGCCAGGTGTCCGGCGCCCAGCCTTGGGCCTGCAACGGCGCGCGCAGCAGGATGCATAGTTGCTTGTGCGTCAGGTAGATCGCGTACGACCACAGCGCGATGCTGGCCGCGCCCGGCACCCGCACTCGCTGCAGCAACGAACCGGAACTCAGCGCCGCGATCAGCAGCAGACTAAAACTCAGCCCCAGCAGCGGGTAGCCGATCACCGTCATCATCAGGCCGTAGTGGTCTTCCAACAGCAAATTCCAGGTCAGCGCCAGCAAGGCGGCGCCGGCGGCCAACGTCCAGTTGCCGAACGAAGTGATGCGAGTCCACGCGTCCACGTGATAATTTTTCAGCAGCGCCAGCGCCACGCCGCACACCAACTCGTCGAAGCGGCACAGCGACGAGTAATAGATCAGCGTGTAATAGTGATAACCGCCCTGCTCCTCCGGCCCGACGTGCACGGTCCAGATGTAGTAGCGGATCGCCATGCCCGCCAGCAGCGTGCCGATCACCGCCACCCACGCCCACAGCAGCGATTTGCGGCAGGCGGCGATCAGCAAGGCGACCGCCGGCAGCAGTAGGTAGAACTGTTCCTCCACGCACAGCGACCAGGCGTGCGAGAACGCCGTGCCGGGATTCAAATGGATATTCTGCGTAAAGGTGAGGAATTTCCACAGCGGCGGCATGACGCTGTCGCCGCGCCAGTACGGCCACAGGGCGTACAGCGCCAGCACCACGTAGAAATTGGGCAAGGTGCGCAGCAGCCGGCGCGCGTAGAAGCGCGGCAGCGAAAAGCGCTCCGGCCCGCTCTGCTGGCGACGGATCGCGCCGAAGATCTGGTTGCCGATCAAATACCCGCTCAGCGCGAAGAACAGGTCGACGCCGGCCCAGCCGATCTCGCTCATCCAGCCGAAGGTCGGCGCGTTGCTGACGAAAATCATATAGTGGTTCATGAACACCAGCACGATCGCGAGCGCGCGCAGGGTGTCGAGGCCGGCGTTGCGGCTGGTGGTCGATGGCTTCATCGCCAACATTTTATCAGGGCGAGACCGCCATCGTCAGTACATTATTGGCAACCGACAACACCACCGTGCTTTCCGGCGCGATCGCGTAGTTCTGGCTATGGCACGAGTAATAATCGATCACGCCCAGCCGGATGCAATCGATCGCCGCGCTGATCCCGGAGCTGATGGTATAGGCCGCCAGCACCATGTCCGGCGCCGTCACGAACTTCAACGTCACATCCCGGCCGGTGTTGTTCAAGAAAACCGTCCGCGCCGGTTTGACGGTCTTCAGCGAATGTGTCTCCGTAAAATGAATCTTCACCACTACAGCACCCGGAACAGCCCGGCCGGCCGGCCGTCGTTGTTGCGCGCCAGGTCGACGCTGATCTTTTTCCCGTCGTCCACCGCCAGAATCGTCGAGGCCAGCTGCTTGAGGTTGTAGCCGGCGTAGTCCCGCGAACCGAGAAACTCGCGCGGCTCCGACAGCCAGCCCAGCGTCGCCAAGCCGGCCGAGATCATGGCCTGGCAACAGGCGCCGGAGCCGTAGACGCCGACCTGGTACTGCTGCTCGCCCGGCCAGGCCGCCTTGAACGCCTGGTTCACGCCTTCGAAATAGCGCATGATCGCGCCCTCGATCTCCTCGCTGCCGGGATTGAAGTCCACCGCGAAGTAGATCGCCGAGCCGGACGGCTGGGTGATCACCGACTGCGCCATCAGGTAGGCGGCGGCGGCATCCGCCAGTCCCTGGGCCCGGCTGAAATAATTCAGGTGCGGGCCTGCCGTCTCCCACACCACGCCGATCTGGATGCCGGCGTCGGTCAGCGCCCGCGCCTCGGCCAGCGACAGGTTCTTGCCGGCCTGATGACTGTACGAGCGGATCGCGAAATCGATGCCTTGTTGTTTAATTGAAATTGCGTGTTGCGTAAGTTCGAACGGAGCTTTCACGCCGGTCAAAACAGTCATAGGAGCTCCAGAGGGGTGAGGGGTGAACGATGACTGCACGGGTCGCCAATGCGACGGAATCGGCCGTATTTTAAAAAGGCAAGATTGTTTAATTAATTTCCCCGACATAATGTTAAGATTTCGAAAATATGAAGTTGGAACCACTGTAACCAGTCGGTGCGGAATCGGCCTTCGGAAAACCTTCCGATAGCTAAGCCATTGATTACAAAGCATTCATCTTGGGCAAAGAAGATTCGTGTGAACCATAAAAGTTTCCGTTTTGGTCAGTGGCGGGTAGATCCAGCGAGCAACACTGTGAGCTGCGAGGGTCTGAGCCGTCAGCTGGAACCACGCGCGATGGATGTTTTGTTGCATCTTTGCAGCAATCCGCACGTGGTGGTCTCGGCCGAAAACCTGCTGGAAGCGTGCTGGGGCGACGTCTCGCCGAGCGACAACGCGATCCACAAAATCATCACCCAGCTGCGCCGCGCGCTGGACGATTCGGCTGTCGAACCGCGCTACATCGAAACCATCCGAAAGCGCGGCTACCGCCTGCTGGCCGAACTCAGCTACGACGACGATGTCAGCAACGGCAGCTGGCTGCACGCCTCGCCGTTCCGCGGACTGGAGGCGTTTGAAGAACAACACGCCGCCATCTTCTTCGGCCGCAAGATCAGCGTCGACCAGTTGGTGCAGGTGGCGGTGGCGCAGGTCCAGGCCGCCTGCGCGATGGTGCTGGTGCTGGGTCCGTCGGGCGCCGGCAAGACCTCGCTGGTGCAGGCCGGCCTGATTCCCGCGCTCAAAGCGGGCGCCGCGCCGGCCGAGGCCGGCATCGCGATCAGCGCCCACGTCCAGCTCGATTGCGCCGACATGGGCCAGGCCGGGCTGCTGGAAACGCTAGCGAGCGTGCTGCTCGACGCCGAGATCGGCGAGCGCCTGTTGTTTGAGAACACCAGCGCGGTGGCGCTGGCGCAGCGGCTGGCGCAGGATCTGCCGGGCGTGATCGAGCAATTTCAGAAGCAGTTGTCGACGATCCAGATGCTGGTTTTCATCGACCGTTTCGAGGCGGTGTTCCGGCTGCCGCACATCGGCGAGCAGGAGCGCGTGGCCTTCATCAACGTGCTGGACCAGTTGGCGCGTTCGGGCTGTCTGCTGCTGATCCTGGGCTGCCGCAATGATTTCTATCCGCATCTGACCGCCTATCCGGCGCTGATGAGCATGAAGCTGCGCGGCGGCCACTTCGACCTGACACCGCCCGGCAGCGCCGACATCGCGCAGATCATCCGCCACCCGGCGCAGGTGGCGCAGCTGCGTTACACCGTCGACGAGCGCGGCGAAGGCTTGGACGAGTTGCTGATCAACGCCGCGAAGTCCGGCCCGGATACGCTGCCGTTGCTGCAGTACTGTTTGCAGGAGCTATACCGGCTGCGCAGTCCCGCCGGCGAGTTGAGCCATGCCGCCTTTCATGAGATGGGCGGCCTCGAAGGCTCCATCGGCGCGCGCGCGGAACAAGTGATCTCGGCCCTAGGTCCTGCGCAGATCGCCGCCCTGCCCCATGTGTTGTCGCAGTTGGTCCTGGTGGCTGACGACGAATCGACCGTGACCTCGCGTCGCGTCCCGTGGTCCTCGCTGCGCAACGACGCCGAGAACAAGTTAGTACAAGCGCTGGTGGACGCTCACCTGTTTGTCAGCGATCTGCAAGGCGGCGCCCCAGCGTTTGGCATCGCCCACGAAGCGCTGCTGCGCCGCTGGCCACGAGTGGTGGCGTGGATCGATGAACATCGACAAGCACTACAAGTCCGCAGCCGCATCAGTTCCCAAGCCAAGCGTTGGCAGGAAAGCGGCAATAAGCGCGATATGCTGCTGCCGTCCGGCACCCAAGCCAATCAAGCACGCCGATTACTGAAAACAACGGGCTTCAGCTTCACACAACAAGAACAAGATTTTGTCCATGCCTCGCTGATGGGCGCGCGACGGGGCGAACGGTTGCGCCTGGCTGTCTTGGTGTTAATGACTGGCTTGACATTGTTGGCCGGTTCCTTGGGCCTCATGGCGCGTTCAGCACAGACGCAAGCAGAGGCGCATCGTACAGAGGCAGAGGGCCTCATGGGCTATGTTTTGGGCGAGTTTGTCGACAAATTGCGACCACTGGGCAAACTCGAACTACTCGACAGCGTTAGCAAGCGCGCGCTGTCGTACCTTTCCAATCCTGCGCTCGCCATCGACAGCGATCAGGCGCTGGCCCAACGCGCCAAGTCACTACAATTGATTTCAGAAGTCCGTATCGCGCGCTCCGATCCCATCGGCGCTAATACCGCACTGCTGTCGGGGCGCGCTATTCTTCAGAGGCAGTTACAAGCTAGGCCCAGTGATATGGGCTTATTGAAAAGCGCGGGAGAAAACGCCTTTTGGCTCGGTCAGATCCATTTTGAGCAAAAGGAATGGGATCACGCACAGCAATATTTTGGAGAATATCTTACTTACGCCAATCGTCAGTCGGCAGCCTCGCCCGACGACATCGGCGGTTGGATAGAGCAATCCTACGCGCACAACAGCCTAGGCACACTGGCTTTGCAACGCAGTGATGCCCGTAGCGCCGCAAGTGAATTTGAACTGTCGGTGGCGCTCAAAACCCGCGCCTTTGAACACGCCCCCAAAGATAAGCAACTGGCGGCGGATCTAGCCGACAGCCTGTCGTGGCAAGCTACCTCCCAAGTACAGCTCGGCAAGCTCGCACAGGCCGAAGTTCTATATGGCCGCGCTTTGACTCTCCTGCGATCCTTGCATGACGCATATCCTGAAGAAACGCTATGGATAGACCAGCTAACAGGAGCGTGGTCCCGCCAGTCCGAACTCAAACAAGCTCGCGGCGATGCGACAGGCAGCCATAAAGATGCACAGCAGGCATTTATACTACTGCAAAACATGGTCGAAAAAGACCCCAGCAACCGCAACTGGCAACGCAAGAAATCTGTCGCGGAACTACGCATGATCGATACAGATAAAGAACAAAGGCCGAGCATTTCCTTCGCGCGTTTGGAAAAATTGCAAAAAGTGTTCATCGAGCTTAGCAAGTTGGAGCCAAAAGCACTCAATCTACATGCATTGGTAGCAAGGGTACAGCAGAGAAAAGCGGCAATGCTTATGCACCAACGCCAGCCTGCTGAGGCTGCACTGTTGCTGCAGCCCGCATTGGAAAAGCTGATGCAACTACACACCTCTTCTCCAGCCGACATCTCGATTAATACCACGACAGTCGAGGCGTTATTGCTGAATGCAGAATTGGCCGAGATGCGTAATGACCCCAAGGCGCGCGACCACTGCGAAGCTGTGCGCATCGTGCTACGGCCATTGATTAACGGTAGCGCCGACTTCCAACTACTAGCTCCTTGGGTAAAAGCACATGCCTGCCTCAATCAAGGTGATCAAGTCAACCAAATCAAAAAACAACTCGACGCGATGCCTTATCTAGACGCGGATTATTTACACTATCTTTCCACCCACCCACCAACGAAAGCTACTTCATGAGCCCATTTCCAGCATCTACTTCGTTCGTCAACATTCTGGTTTTCGTCAAACCGAGTAGTACTCCAGGCAGCTACGACGTGACGACCGCACCTGCGGTACCGGTCATCACCGAGATCGACACCGTCATTAACTATCAGATTTTTGATACGGCTGGTTATGACATCGTCTTTACTGGCGTAACGATCGAGCCTGCGGTCAACAATCAGTTGAGCCCGGCAAGCGTCAGTGTCAGCGGTAAGTTGCTTACTTTCAGCGACGCCAATACCGAAAAAATGATGTTGAATATTACGCTGCAGTTCAAGGATAACGGAAAAGAAGGCATTGCTTTCTCGCACGATCCGCAAATCAGCAATCACCCACCCGTCTAAACGCAGCTACCGCGCTGCCACCACATGCAAGGTGGGTGGCAGCGCTTACACGCGTAAATAAGTTATGTCCCTCAATAATCAAATGCATTTCAAATCTCACCAGTACTCCGGCCAGCATCCCGGCACGAAACTGATCATCACCGGCGCCGTGCACGGCAACGAAACCTGCGGCACCAAGGCCATCGAGCGCGTGATGCAGGAACTCGACAGCGG
>Ga0247815_10001557_pt1 | contig 17474 bp, 19 predicted proteins | sample UWRJL194509B1_FD_181014 | JGI IMG/M metagenome (GOLD analysis project Ga0247815, IMG submission 181014) | Plant litter microbial communities from Arlington Agricultural Research Station in Wisconsin, United States - UWRJ-L194-509B-1 | ecosystem: Environmental > Terrestrial > Plant litter >...
CAGATCTGATCATATCTGCAGAACCAAGACGAATGTCAACTTCTCTTAACTCAGATCGCATCCGACGACGGCAACGGGCTCGCTCGAATCAGGGATATTCTTTGCTTCCCTGATGTGTCATCGAGCGCCGGGAGCCAACCAACCAAGCTCTCATTCCAGCGCGGTACCATGCGCCTTCTTGGAGTCAGTGATGAATATGCATTGTTGTATGGTGGGCGACTAACGTTTCATCGCAGTATCTTTCCAGCGATTCTGTGCTCAAATCCACATTGGACCATCGCGTCAAGTACGTGAGAGCTTGGCCAGTTTCTATATCAAGGCTAACCTTAGATTAAGCGCGCTATACGGAGTACTGCATAACAACTTCAGCGTCGTCTCAGCAAGCATCGAACGATGCATGATAGAAGTATTCTCGCGCAAGACCTTTGCAGACCCGCTACAACCTGGCCAGGCATGTAGCGGCGCTGCCATATTTGAAGACCTCGTTTCTACCTTGCTTGAGTACGTCAATCATTGCTCGGTGCTCACGAACATGGCTCTGATGGACTCAGATATGTAACCCGCTACAAGCAGGCGGTTCTCTCAAACCAAGACGTAGGAAAACTATCGCGCAAGGTTGTCGAGTGGGGTCGCAGCTGGGCAGTCCAGATCGCGAAATCGCCGCCCGAGTTCAACGACAAGATTGGCGAGCTCTCACGAGAGGCCATGACTTTCCAGCTTCGCACCATCGAGACCCGATTGGACAAGCTGCTGAAGATTGTTGATCGCGAAGAACAGCGGGCGACTCGTTCGTCCACCGCAGCCAAAGGTCGGCCCGTCGAGAGGTCAAACGAAGCACTCATTGCGGCGCTGGAGGCGACGTTTGAAGGCCCGGGTACAATGCGTGGTGGAGGTCCCCGCCACGACAATGATGCCGTCGACATCGTCGACATCCGCATTGCACCAACCCACGGTGAACTCGTGACCCAGGCAAAGCCATACCTCCCCGCAAACCTGCCCACAGCGCCCCACCATCTTCCTAGCAACAGCATGGATCGGCTCCTCGACATCGAATTCCGCCTGCTTCGAGAAGAACTCACGTATGTGCTACGTCCATCACCCCGCAGGGCACAGTCACTAATGCTTGCGCACGCTAGCGCCCCTTTGCGCGTCTCCGTTCAGCGCGTGCTCGAGGATTTAGACAAACCGCAGAAGACCGACACACAACTCCGCAAAATCCTCAGTAATCAGGGCGGGCGGTACAGAACAGACGAGGCCATGTTCAGCATCTACACCGGTATCGCATTTCACGGCATGTCAACTAATTGGCGTGGTCTCTCTGTCGCCATTAGCTTTGACGCACCTCCTGGAAGCGCTCGCTCGACTACCGCCAGTGCTCGCGAGGCATACTGGTCTGGTGGAAGTGGAAAGAGGCTTATGCAAGGCGGCCTTGTTGCCATTGTCTTCAAAACCGGGCAGAACGCATCTATTCACCTCGCTACGGTCAGTGGTTCGGCCGAGAGCATGGCTGCCTCCGCCAAGAAGGACAAGAAACGCGTGTCGACGAGCCTCACCTTTTTCGATGCCGAAGCAGACGACAAGGTCCTCGAACGCATCCATCGCTCGTCCATCAGTGGAGAGCGAATCCTCATGCTCGAAGCCCCTGTGATGTTTGAGGCCATCCGCCCATTCTTAGAGGCACTGCGTACCGAGCCGCAACTCGTGCCATTCAGCCGTTATCTCGTCCATCTTCCATCCAACCAGCGCATCCCGGCGGTCGATCCACCCATTTATTCAATGCGTCCAAACTTCAAGTTCGACCTCAGTTCTCTCCTGAAGAAAGACAGTACTGCTGGCCCACAGACGCTGCAGTTGGTTGTGACCGACCCCATCTCCATCGAGACGGCACGCGAGCGTCTTCTTGAAGACAGCTTCCTCGACCCCAGTCAGTGTACTGCGCTTGTCGACTGCTTGATTCGCGAGCTTGCGCTCGTCCAAGGCCCACCTGGAACGGGGAAATCAGTAAGATGAACCGATACCCTCATCTCATGACAACTTGCTCATACTCTCGATTTAGTTTATGGGCGTTCAACTTTTGCGCGTGCTGCTGGCCAAGGTCAAGCCGATCCTCATGATCGCGTTCACAAATCACGCATTGGACCACCTTCTCGAAGCCGTCCTCGACGCGAACATCACCAAGAATATTGTGCGGCTGGGATCGCGAGCATCGGAACGGCTGTCCCAGTACTCACTCGAAACTCTTGAACTCGCCTCCAACGATCGTGGCTCGCCGCTTGATAAGGAGAAGCGCAACGAAAACTACCAGCTCAAGCTACTTCGCAACAGCATTGAGGAGCTTGTCGACAAGATTGCACGCCCAGAAGTCACAGAGGAGGAGATTCAGGAGCACCTGCAGATGATGTACCCCGAGCATCTGGCTGCTCTCCGTGCGCCAGCACCGTGGGTCGAAGCGCTTTATGAACGCCAAGCAGATGAGATCTCCCAGGGCTGGAAGACGCAGGGGAAGCCATCACCTGCCATCAAGCACACAATGTTCGGCTTTTGGGCAGACGCGACGGACCTCAACATACTTCTCGCTCCTCCCCAACCCAGGCCTCGCCCGAACTCGAAACCCAAAGCCACGGCTAGCGGCGCATCTTCCAACAGATTTAATGTTCTCAACAAATCTACGGATACCAACCCCGCCGTCACCGCCCAGGCCGGAGCTAGCGACGAGGTTCCAGAGGTTGAATCAAGCTCTGGAATGGCAGCCGACCCCGAAGCTGCTGACGATGTCTTCTTCGATGACTTGGAGTCTGCGTGGATGAGTGTGCCGGCCGTTGCCAATATTGTCGCCACGCAGGAGCCGCAGGTTCTCATCATTGACCCTGAACACGCAGTCGATCCTGTCCCTCAAACGCCTCTCGAATTCTTCAGTGCTTTCAACATGGCCGTGCCCAATCCACCCACCGGCGACCGCCTTCTCGACGACTTACTTCAAGATTTCGATGTCTGGTCAATGTCCCCTCAGGAGCGGCAGCGTATTTATGCCTTTTGGACGCAAGAAGCTCGCGAAATCTATCACACATCGCGAGTGGCCGAGTTCGAGTCGCTGCGCAAGCAGTTCGCAGAGCGGCAGAAACGATTCGATTCGCTGCGTGACCAGGTCAGTAGTCGGCATGGTTTATGAATGATAAATGTTTACATGCCTGCTGCAGGCGAGGTTGAAGCTGCTGCAAGGTCGAGACATTGTCGCATGCACCACGAACGGTGCGGCAAAGCTTGCAGCTCTGATGAAGGTTCGTCGGTTGTCATTTTGCTAGTACCTCGCATAAGCTCACCTCCATTCAAGGGGTTGGCTCCAAAGGTTGTCTTGGTGGAGGAGGCAGGACAAGTTCTGGAGGCACACAGTGAGTGCACCCGCCAATAGTCTGCTTGATCCGTCTAATATTAACGCCACCGCGTAGTTCTTGGAAGGTACGTGTAGCAGGATTCAAAGTGAAGGGTTGCTGAACTCCCCTCTTCTTCAGTCTCGTACCGAGTGTAGAACACCTCATCTGCATTGGCGATCCGCTCCAGCTTCGCCCAACCATCAACAACTATGGTGAGGCTATGATCTGATTATCTAAGCATTGAAACCGTTCATTAATCCTGAAACAGCGCTATCAATGGACAGTCGGACAGGCGCACAGCTTTACCGCTTTGATATGAGCTTGATGGAACGGCTTTCCCTTGCGGGCATGTCTATGTCGCAGCTCAACGTCCAACGCCGCATGCGCCCCGCCATTGCCGATCTCATCCGGTAAGCCCGACTTCACATGCCTATCAGTCAGAGACAAGTACTCCTACTCACCTCGTTTGTTCCAGGAATCCGATTCTGTACCCGGCACTCGAGGACAATGAGCATGTTAACACATACCCCGATGTGGTTGGTATGGCGAAGAACGTGTTCTTTATGACGCACGGGCACGCCGAGAACGGGGGTGGCGAGGACTCGGTATCGAAGCACAACATGTTCGAGGCACGTTCTTATGTTGATTTCTGCTAGTAAACCTTCAGCTCACGCATCCTAGGTTGAGATGATTGTGGATCTCGCGACTTATCTCGTACGCCAGGCACCACAGTACTCGGAGGCGGGGGCCATTGTCGTCCTTTGCGCCTATCTGGGTCAGCTGGTCAAGCTGCGTGAGGCGTTCTCCACGCGGTTCACAGTCGTCATAGACGAGCGCGATCAGGAGTTGTTGGCAAAGCAGGCGACCGAGGATAATGAGACGCAACCTGAACCATCTTCTGGTACCTCTGCTCACGTCGAGCGAGTGAAGATGTCCCAGCGAGTACGTTTTTATTATTATGCTCTTTCATAAGAGAATTGACACTGTTGGGATAGATACTGCTGCGTACGGTAGATAACTTCCAAGGCGAGGAGGCGGACATCATCATCCTTTCGCTAGTTCGCAACTCCGGAGACCTTGGCGATGCGACGAGATCAAGCATTGGGTTCCTCAAGGTGCGAGCGGTGGTTTTCCACCGAAATAGGTCGCTCACCTGCCATTCATCCCGCAGTCAATCAATCGGACCAACGTCGCACTCTCTCGGGCAAAACACGGTCTCTATGTCCTCGGCAATTCAGCCAATCTGGCGTCACAAAGTCCTTTGTGGGCTTCCGTCATTGACGAGTTGTACCAGCAGGACGCCATCGGCGAAGGTTTTCCTATCTTCTGTCCTCGCCATCCCGACCTCGAACCTCGCGTCGCGAAGCGACCTGGTGATCTGCAAAACTTCGCACCTGATGGTGGATGCCTGTACTCTTGTGGCGCTCGTCTCGGTTGTGGCCACACATGCCCGTCCAAGTGTCACGCCGATTGGACGCATTCAGCAGTCGTCTGCTCTCGCGATTGTTCTCGCCTCTGTTCTCGTGGGCATCCATGCAGCCGACTCTGCTCTCAGCTCTGCGGTGACTGTCACTTCCCCATCGCTGATGTGATGCTTCCATGTGGGCACATCGCGCCACAAATTCACTGGTAAGGGGTGAGGGTCTGATACATGCGGCACATGCTAACTCCAAACGACAGCCACCAGCTCGACAAGCTCTCGGAAGTGCGCTGCAAGGTGCAGGTCAGGAAGCAGCTGCCAAATTGCGAGCACTCAGTGGTCATGCCATGTTCGATGAAGCCTGAGGAGGGAGTCTGTCGCGAGAGTTGCAACCTGGCCGCTGCGTGCGGTCATCTTTGCATCGGCCGGTGCCACGACTGTCAGAAGCTGAATGAAAAGGGCGACGGGCATGGTCGCATAACTCGTACCCGGCACGTCTCTCATCGCTGCGGGCGCATGCTTTTCTGTCAGCATCCATGCGCGGAGGACTGTGGCGACAGCGCGTCGCATGAATGCACCAACAGCTGCCAGGCAGCTTGCCGACGTGTTTGCACCCACGCCGCATGTCAGAAATTGTGTGGCGAACCTTGCGAGCCCTGCAAGGAGCCCTGCACGTGCGTAAATTTAAATTTCAGTAGGTGAAATTCTGACGGAGATCCACAGGTGGAGTTGCCCACATCACAGCTGTCCCGTCCCGTGTGGCTCGCCATGCTCTCGCCTACCATGCGACGAACCGTGCCTGGAAACCCTAGGCTGTGGTCATCCATGCCCGTCGGGTGCGTTGAAGTGTTTTATCGTGATCGTTGCAGCTTACATCAATCTTAGTCTGCGGAGAACCGTGCGCAGAACAAAAGTGCCCCCAGTGCACGTCCATCGAGGAAGCGGACGTCGTCGATTTCATTATGCAACGTAAACTTCACGAGGTCGACCCATCCGCGGGCACGCTGGATGAGCTGCTCATCGCTCTCAAGTGCGGGCACTGCTTCACTGTCGAGACCTTGGACGGCCACTGCGAGTTGTCTCAGTTCTATGATCAGGACTACAACGCCAATTGGGTCGCACCACGGATGCCAAACTCGGCGCATGGGTTCCGCGAGCCACCGTCCTGCCCAACGTGCAGGGCACCAATCACTGCTCGTCGCTATTCGCGCGCCGTCAAGCGCGCTGAGTTGGACGTTGTAGAACGCAACGTTGCGGGCTACATGTCGCGACGGCTGGATGCGCTTGCTGAGGAACTCCTAATCCTGAACGTCGAAACTGCTCAGAAGAACATCGAGAAGGAGCTCGAGAAACTGCAGACCGCGAGTCACAGTGACATCGCACTTCCACCAACAGATCAGCGGTCGATGCATACAAAGATTGCTGCACAGGTCGAAAAGCACCGCGAGGACGTACCCCCACCAGTTGCCTCTGCCATTGGTCAGATGCATGCTATCTTCAAGCTTCCGGCCCTCGAGCGAAAGGCTTGGACGGCCGTCGCAGGGCAATTCACCCGTCTTTACACGCAGGCCGTCAATATTGCTGCAACACGTTTTGCTCATACTGCCTCCTGGGAAGCCGCCCTAGTTGCCCTCTATCATGCCGAACTCGCGACCGTTCCTCGCGACCACGTCTTTCCCGAGAACCTTGCGCTCTCGCGTGCGATGGACAAGATCGCTCTCCCGAGGCCTCGCGCAGACACTCGCTTTGCGACCGAGGCGCTATGGCAGAGCGTTGAGCTGCGCCTCACGATTGCGCATCTCGCTAGGGTCTGGCTGGACAACATCCGCACCGACCATGCCAACCGGCTTGCGCTGTGGTCCGCGTACTGTGCGTTTGTGCTACAGACGGCTGCGAAGGATGCCGAGAACGCGTTGGTGGCCTGCCGCAAGGCAGAGAACCATCGACAGTCGCTGCGCGCGCATCTGTTCATCTTGCGTACTCAGTTCGAGCTCATGAGCCTCAATTTGTGGATGGCGCAGCGGAAGCCACTGGAGGACGCTATACGAATGAAGTTTATTGTACGTGACTGCAGAAACGGAGACAGCATTCAATTGACCTGGGTTCATTTACAGGCGACGCTGCAAGACCGCTCAAAGGATGCATCTGCGACTATCGGCAATGCGCTGAAGGCATACTTGCACACTCGAAAACGCTCGCCTGCGGATGACACCTGGGTCTCCGAGAACTTCACCGCTCCGGCTGATAAGATTATGCAGGCCTGGGAAGCAGCGGAGGATGCGTTCCGTCGTGGAATGAACCAGCCGTTGTCGCGCGAGGACAAACTCATGATCATCAAGTCGCTGGGTTTCTCACACGCCGGTCACTTCTACAAGTGCCAGAATGGACATACGTTCGTGATCACAGAGTGCGGAGGAGCGATGGAAGAAAGTCGTTGTCCAGGTGCGTCCGCAGCAGGCGAGAGAAGCCCATCAGGCTGACCCGCTACTTGAGAATGCGGAGCCACCATCGGTGGACATAGCCACCAGCTCAACTCGTCGAACAGGCGCGATGATGAGATGGAGCAACTGACCCGCGATGCAGGCGCAGCGGCCAGTCCATGGACTTGGGGCAGGTGAACGATCATATCCTTAACATGCAGAAGCTTGGGCGGACACGCAGCGACGCTCTTCCAGATCCAATATTGTCAAATCTTCGTCTTTTCTTGAATGTATTATATCACCAGAGTTGGTGAGAGTGCGAGTTGTGACGAAAGTTTGGGCAAGGTGCGAATAAGTGGCCCACCAACTCGATAACGGCAAAGCAACACCAAAATCAAACCGAAATAGTGTACAACGCGTTTAATTCCCTCCAGAGATAGGATCACTTCTTACGACCACCGCTACCAGCGGCCTCGGACGCGCTGATAATGCGACCGGTCTTACCCTTGTCGTCATCACGAACATTAGCCTCGTTGAGCTCGTTCATCCAGGCAAGACTGCTGCCGCGCGACAAGTCGTCGAAGCGCTTCTTGAAGCGGGACATGCCACTGGACTCGTCCTCTGCAAGCGCGCCGTCTGCAGAGTCTGCGTCGACACCGAAGATGCCACCTCTCGACACGCCGTTGTTGTAAAGCGGATTGTTGGTGACGTCGCGAGTAAGGCGAACGTTATCGAGCGGCGAGGTGATACGGTGCATGAATGTCGAGCCGTCAGCGCGGGTCACGCGCTGCATGAAGGTCGGTACGACTGGGTTCGGCAGCCTCGGTTTCCGCTTCGTCCAGACGTGTGTTCGCCCATACGGGGAGTTGGATACGCTGCGCGTGAGCGCAGGTGCCGGTGGTGCGCAGGCGCGCGAAGCGGGTATTCGCCGGCAGAGTGTGAGCATGAGGTATTGCGGTTCAAGAGGAAGTGGAGATCGGACTTGGAAAACGCGTCGCGAAAATCTGCTTTCACATTACTTGTCTCAACTTGAATAGTCAAGCCCTGAAGTGGAGCTAATATGGAACATTAATAGGGGCGACGTTGCCGAAATTTGCTCTGTGCCTGCCAGGGGGTCGCGCCCTACGCCCGCAAGGGGACAAGGGCATCTCGCCCTGCTGTCCGCGCGTCACGATCCTCGATCCCAGCTCGTCATCTCGCAGTAGAAACCAAACAACTCCTGAGCGCGTGATGCGGCTCAAAAAGTCGAGGCACGACGCTGCCGGTTAGTTGAAACGAGCTGGGCTGCATTTGCTGCCGCAAACCCGATGAAAGCAAAACAGATCGGAGCCTGGCCTGCATTACGCGCTCAGTCCGCTCGATGCCGCATAGGGCGGTGATGTGATGCAAAGTGATTGCGCCTTGCTGGCGAGAGCGATATATTGAGACGATCCCGGGGTTCTCGCGTAGTGCCAGTGGATGTTGCGGCTAGTGCGGGACCGGTCTGTCTGTGCCACAGTAGACAGTTCAGACAGACATGAGCATGAATATGACGGCCTTGAGGACGTGCTTCCACTGTAGAATAATCGCCGGAAGAAGAAGTCAACAAACCGCTGGCTGCCCCATGCGGAACGAGGTCTGTGAGGTGCGCTTCTCGATCCTGTCTGATGGAAGTGAGGTGTGCTGCGTTGCCGATGCACGCGTTGGAGAGTCGTTGCAATTGACGGGGCCGCTGCGGGTTCAAGCTGAGAGAGGATGTAGGGGCTGATGATGTGGCGAGCGCGGGGTGAGACTTGGCAACGCCGGCATCGCAGGTGTTTCGCGGGGCGTTTTGGTAGGCAAGACCTCACTCCCGACACAACTCCTTCGAGGAACGATCTCTCCCAAGTGCTAGGTCGTGAGAGAATGCAGCTCCCCTGGATTCGTTGTGTAAGCTGAATGTTGTGAAGGTGACGGGGGCGGAGTACGCATGTAGCCGTGGGCCGTTGCGGAGAAGGGCGCTCCTTTGCTTCTCACTCCGCGCTTTGCCTCGTCTCGGCACAGGCGGTCGAGGTGATGTCTGCACACAGCCGCAGCGCGTCCTCTGCTTCCTCTCCAACTTTCTACTGCCGCGCACTCTATGACTACCAGAGCACAGACCCATCAGCCCTCTCGTTCAAGGCTGGGGACATAATAGAGATTCTCACGACACTTGACTCGTGCGCTAGTCGGTTTTTGGACTCGTTCGCGCAGATGCTGACTAGCTCCCAGTGGCTGGTGGGATGGATACTGCCCAGACCAAGCAGGGGGCGATCGAAGGGGCTGGTTACCAGTGAGCGAGCTCGTTGTCCTTCCACCGCTGCTGCACGATGCTCATCATTCCCCGTCGCTGGCGTCCTCGTCACCAGTCCACGTTTACAGAGGCCATATCTCGCGACGAGGCCGAGCGTGAGCTATATGCGCGCCAGTTCCAGTCAGGCACGCAAACCAATGCGAGACCATCCGTCTCGTCTACCGAGGCACTTGTTGCAGCCTTCAACCAGACCGACATCACTTCCTCGTCAGACTGGCTCGTAGACGAAATGTCCTATGGCATTGGGCGCGACAGCTTCAGTGACTTGGCCCACTCCTCGTCAGTCGAAGAAGACTCGCATAACCACTCGCCGCCGTCAACAGTTCAGCCAGACGACTTCTGGATGCCTCAGTTTGGTGATGACGGCCAGGTAAGCGTTGCGCAAGTCTCCCTAGATCCCGCAACGCTGACTGTTGCGTTGCTGCCGTGCAGATTTATTATGTCAACAGCCAGACAGGCGCGCGCTCGCGAGAAATGCCATCCGACGAGCTCGAGCACACTCCGACATCTGCCAACGGTCGCGCGCAGGCCGCGCCCCAGCTCCCAAAGCGTTCTGCAACACCAGAGCCATGGGTCCGTCGCACAGGCGATTTGGGCGTCTTCTATTATGAGAACCTCCAGGACGGCTCTGTGAGCTGGACGCGACCGTCACCTCAGTCGACACCACGTATGGAGCCTCTGAAACATCCGCAACCACCACCACCGATGCACATCGCGGAACAGCCGACACTGCAGGTGCATCAGCCACGTCATGTTCAGCCTGTGCTCGAGGACGACTTTGGCCTGCACGACGATCTGCCGTTACCCGCTGTTGCGCCGCAGATTCGCGTCGACACCGATCATAGCGAGGAAGAGCCGCGGACACCGTCTCCTCACAACTACCTGCGCCATACACCGCGACCAGACTCGTTTGTCGATCCGCTATTCAACTCGAGTATGAGCTTCATGGACGGCTCGGACGAAGGCCGAGACCTGGAGCAAGACAACGGTGGTTTCATGAATCGTCTCTCTGTCTACTCGGACGACTCGGACATTCAGCCCAGGTCGCCCATGAACGGCGCGTTCCCGCCGCTAGATGGGCCACGACCAGAGTTCAATCCGAAAGAGTCCTTGGGGGCGGATCTGCGCCACGCAGAGGAGCTGCAAAGCTTCCTTGCCATTCCGGAGCCACCGACGCTGCACCAACTCTCCGATTCCGCCCTCTCAGCAATCGACGCGGTTTCGCGCTCGATATCTGGGAAGTGCCAGGCCTCGTTGATTGGACATAACTTCAACGAGCGCAACGACTCGCTGAGTTCCAACGACCCCGAGACAGAGTACATGGTCCTCGCCGTGCGCAACTTGTTGCATGCATTTACAGCCGCACGCGCACCCCCGGCAAGCGCTGGGTTCGACGCCACACCCCGAGCAGGGTTGAACGGCGAACTCGAGCAGCAGCAGAGCATACCGATACTTCAGCCGCAGCAACGCAGGGTGGCTGCCACGCTGTCCAAAATGATCCTGTCTAAGCGGTCGTACCACGTGCAGATGGACTGGCCTGCAAGTACGGACCTCGTCGACTCAGACGCGCGCGAGATGGATGCGGCCATTGCAACCTATGTGCGCGAGCTGGAGACCGAAGGGCCACCAGACGCACGACTCCTCCATGGTGCATTGGTCAGCGCGCCTGGGCTTGCCGGCATCGGTCTCGGATCGATGGGTGCTGGTAGCGCAGGAAAGTGGCGCGGTGGCGGCTTCGTTGATGGGCCAGACTATCCGTCGACAGAACTCGACGACGCTACCGTCGTCCATGCTCAGCAACTACAACATGCCGCTGTCTCTGCACTGAACCGGCTAGCGACCGTCGTGGATAACGGTGCATTCGGTTCTCTAATTTTCTCGACCTCTGATGCTGATTGAGCCCGCAGACGAGATCTCAATTATGCCAGATGCACAGGTTGCTCTACGAGCCGTGAACACATTCTCGGACTTCGTACTCGGCGTCAATGTTGCGAGGCTAGATGTCGATGGTGTTGCAGGAGACCTGCCTCAGACATCCCGAGTTGACGCGGACACGTATTCTGCCTCGGTCTCCCACTCGCGAGTGCTCATCCGTACCCTCGAGACGGTCCTCCAAGCCATCCTCGATGATGCCTCTGCCCTTCTCACCGCAAGCCAAGAGCTTGACTCGTTACCCGAGGAGGTGCCTCATGTCGTCGCATCGATCACCTCTGCATCGGATATGGTCATTCAGACACTGCGGGGCATGGTGGAAGCGAGGAAAACGCAGAAACGGTTCGTAGGCTCACGCGCCCTTAGCGACAGCAACCTGCGCGTACCTTCAGCGCATAAAGGCCCTCAATTACCGTTTATGCAATCACTGCCGCCGATCACCCTCCCATCTGCTCCGAGCTCGCGGTATCCGAGCACAGCCGATATGTTCGGTGCGACCAGCAACCCTGCATCCGCGACAGACTTGACTTCTCCCTCGATGATCATCTCACCCGACACGATGATGGGCATGCCAGACTATGGCGACGATGATGGCGATATGGTCGACTTTGAGTTGGCTTTCTCGCGAGACCCGGCAAGGAAGCCTGCTGTACCAGACAACTTCGACGCAAGCGCACCGTACTACATGCCCCGGAATGGAGACTCGCGCGAGTCTGGGTCCCCAGAAATTGGTGATGGCGTCGCCTCGGAGGGCTTCTCGAATCATTCAAGAACAACGAGTCAACCAACCACCATCGGCTCACGTGATGGGTTTACTTCTCCTTCATATGGCGACACAGACCCCGCTGCCTTGAACGACTCGGCGATGGAACTACCGACGAAGGACGATGATGACGATGAGGATTTTGCATCTGCGAAGTCTTCGACGAGGAAGCGCGGGCCCAAGATCGCGCAGTTTTTTGGTGACGACGCGCCCGAGTACATGCTCAATCAGATGAAGAAGGAGGCGCCTGAATTCCTCAAGCCGGACTACGAGCCTTCGGATGTCATTGTCAACCCGGATGGTACCGTTCGTGGTGGCACGTTGCCAGCACTTGTCGAGCGCCTCACAATGCACGATTTCCGCGACGCGATCTACTTCGACACCTTCCTTGCGACGTTCAAAACGTTCACGACGGCCGAGGAGCTGATCGAGCTGCTCATCCGCCGGTTCTACCTGCAGCCGCGGGATGGGCTGACACCTGATCAGCTACGCGAGTGGAAGGACAAGAAGCTCACCGTCGTACGGGCGCGTGTATTGAACACGCTCAAGCAGATGCTTCAGGACGGCGACATCTTGACCAGAAACGATGCCGAGGCGCTGAACAGGATTGAAGAGTTCTCGCGCGACCATGAACACTTGTCGGAGGCCTCCTCGACCCAGTTGAAGAACTACGTCGGCCGCGTGGTAAGTTTTGGCGTTTGCTGAGTATACGCGTGGCTGACTTTCATGCTCAGCGTCGTGGCGAAGAGCAGTTGCGGCAAATGACCATGCACACCGAACTTCCACCGCCCGTCATTCCGCCCAAGAACTTGCGCAAAATAAAGCTTCCCGAACTCGACCCGCTCGAGTTGGCGCGCCAACTGACTATCATGGAGAGCAAGCTTTACTGCACCATCCGGGGCAGCGAGTGCCTTCAGCGGTCGCAGGAGCAAGGATCGAAGACGGATAACATCAAGAATGCCATCTTTACAAGCAACAAGCTCGCCGACTGGGTCGCCGATTCGATTCTCGACAACGAAGATCACCGCAAGCGCGCCGCCTTGATCAAGTTGTTCATTTTGACTGCGGAGGTGCGTGCTAGGCTGCTGTGTTTCTCAGTAACTGACATCTAATCTTAGCGGTGTCGTGCGCTGCACAACTACTCGTCCATGGCGGCGCTCATTGCCGGGCTGAACTCGCCGCCCATCCGCCGTCTCAAGAGGTCATGGGAGCTTGTCAATCAGCGACTCCAACAGACGTTCGATTCCGTTGAGCGGACGCTTGATTCGGGGCGGAGCTTCCAGAACTACAAGGAGGAGCTCAAACGCGTACACCCACCCTGCGTGCCGTTCCTTGGCGTGTACCTCACCACCCTCACGTTCATTCAAGACGGTAGCCCCGACGTGCTGAAGGACACCAACCTGATCAACTTCGCGAAGCGAACCAAGGTTGCCGAGGTCATGCGCGAGATCAAGACGTTCCAGAGCAAGACGTACAACCTGACGCCAGTGCCGCAAATTCAGCAGCTCATTGACGTCTCGCTCTCGGGCCTGACTAAGAGCGCTGATGACTTTTGGGAACAGTCGCTCAGGCGTGAGCCGAGGGAAAAGGTGTGATCAGGCTGCAATCGCCGGGATGTGGTCCAGGCTGACGCCCCCATGGCAGGATGACGAGAAAATGCAGAGACTCTTGACCGAGTCTGGGTTCTTGTAGTGTTGCACATGCGGCTTGTTTGCTGCCGCACATTCAGTTCATCAGCCACGATGCTGTGGCCTAATCTTATTTGTGTGTATGTCTTGATCTCGTTGTGCAGGCGCCACCGTCTCTCCACGCATGTTGCGTCCGTAGATCCGCTCCGATTGACACTGTCTCGGTGCACCTCTGTATTTGTATATGGATTGCATTGTGCATGGAACATTCTATAACTCGTGTGACCGACCATCTCAAGGTCACCGCAAAGCCAGGTGGAATTCAAATGGTATGAACTAGTCAGATACATTGCGACTGCCTGAGATCGGGGCCTACCCCGTTGCTTCAGAAGTCAAATCCTTCGAGCCTGAAGCTATCCACAGGTGCACCTTTGCGCACCATCTCCGCGAGATCGCTCCGGTTCATATACGTGAAGCAGCGCTGTAGCGTTGTGCGTAGCTGCGCGCTCTTATCGCTCACGTTGGGTGCAAGATCACCAGGCGTCACTGTGCCACTTGAATCATGCATTGCGAGCGCCGAGAGGAAGTGTTTTGCTGCTTCCTCGTATGCGCCGATGTTGAGGCCTGTGAAAGAGAGAAGCAAGATAAACAAAGGTTCGAACAGATACGACAAGCACTCACAAGCAACACCGACGTTGTAGATGGCGCGGGTGTACGTGGGACGCAACTCTAAGGCCTGACGGTACGCCCCAAGTGCCTCCTCAGGCTTCGAGTCGTTCGACAAGCTGCTACCAAGTCGGTTCCACAGCAGGTAATCATCCGGGCGCGCCCCAAGTGCAGTCTCGAAACAGTCGCGAGCACGGTCGAACTCGCTGTTGCTGTAAAACAGCACACCGAGACCAACCTGAAGGTCTGGGTCTACTGGCGCGCCGGAGGCATGTTGCTTGCGCGCGACGTCGAGGTACGCCTCACGAGCACGCTCAAGAGATGCCCAGGGCGATGAGGGGTCTTCTCCAAGAACGACGGCGTCAGGGTAGCGAGCCTTGAGCCAGCCGAGAAGAGCTCGGTAGGCAGCACGATCGAAGCTCTCGTTGGTGTAGGCAATGGCGAGAGGCATCAGACCTTCGGCGGTATCGCCGGCAGCGGCGGACAGGCGAGTACCTTCCTGAAGCGCACGCATTGCCTGGTCCTCGCGCTCGTCCATACTGCGCGTCTCGCCGAGGAGCACCCAGGCTTCGTAGCCGCCGCGGCCGAGGTCACCTTTCTGAATCGCTGCCTCGAGAAGCAGGGCTGCCTCGGTCAGGCTGCCATTCCTTGCGAGCAAATCCTTGGCATCCTGGAGATGCGAGCGGCCGGATTGCTCTGGCTCGTTCATGTACTGATTCTCCTTCTCGAATTCGTACGGGCCGTACTTTGGGTTGCCGTGTGCGTCGGTGCGCAGTTCCGACTCATGGTGATCGTACTGATCGAAGGTCGACTCATACGCCTCCCGCATTGACTGCTCGTAGTCGACTTCGTCTTCCAACCGACCTTCGGAATTGAGCTGGGCAAATTGTGACTCCCAGTTTGCCATCTCCTCGCGGCGTTTCTGGTCGACTGCACCATCCTTGTTTGCCTCCTCCCATGCACTGGAAGATTCACTCAGTGCTTAGATCTCGCATGCGTAATAACGAGCGTACCGCTGGTACTGTTTCCATTGTTCCTCTTTGTCATCGTCCACTTTGGCCTCGCCAAGCTGGGCCGTGATATCGTCGACCGCCTGGTTGGACTTGTCGAGTTGAGCGAATGCCGCATCGAATTCCGCGTCAGTCGCGCGACCTTTGCCTTTGTCCATTGTTGTAGCCGGAGCCGGTGACCATTGCTGGCCCATCTGACCCATCATCGGCGAGGCAAAACCCCTCTGCATCATGAAATTCGGTCCTCGGTCTGTATGTGGCGCGGGTCTGTCAGTTGCCAGATTCACATGCCTGTTTGCGGGGGATCGCCACGCGCCGAAAGCACGTACATGCGTTTGCAACGCCGTCTCGCGCAGCGACTACAGCCGGTGACTGGAGTTCGAATTCGCTCGCCCATTGGTTTGTGTGATGTTGCGGTTGCGCGTGTAGTGGTACCGCGGCGTGCGGAGCGAATGCCGGCCCAGCTGAAGATGTCTGCCATGCTCCGGCGAGGTCAGGCGAAGGGCTCATGGCCTGCGGCAGGTGCGGCGGGCCCATTATACGGGCATCGAAGGCGTGTGCCGAAGGACCGGGCTGGCCGGCGAAGAACTGGCGCGCGGACGCGACGTCGGCTTCGGCGGGCGTGTGTGTTGCACTTGGGGCGAGGCGGTACAGCTGCAATACGCGTCTCAGCCGCTATCATCTAGTAGAGTTATGCTGTAGCTCACAGATGAGGACGGGCCACCAGCGATACGATCCTAAGAAGAGGCGCGGGTCAGCGATCGGCGGTTTTCTCGCTTACGAACCAACGTACCCGTTGAAGAGAGCGATCATTGTCTGCGTGTTTGAGCACTTGAGACAGTGGGTTAGAGCCAGTCGCGCACTCGGCGCCGGACATCATTGCTTGGAACGCCATCGCGGAGAGAAGGAGGGAGACCTGCGTCGGGACCTCCCGTCCTAGGCGTGGATCTTATGATTGGAGCGCCGCTCAATCTTCGTCAACTATTCTTTCTCTCTTCAATCACGACGAACCCCCAAACGCCGATGCTTTCATCCAGGGCTTCATTACAAAAGGCCAAGTGCCATTACGACAGCCTATAAGTAGCAAAGAGTCTCGACGCGCAGTCTTACTTGAGGTATTCGAGAACGATTTACGCGTAGCTCTTGTGCTATCCGCTGTCCCCACAGACATCGCCTGGATGCAACACCGGCGACAATACACGCTCAATACTAATAGAAACATGCTTGACGTCTATTTTGCCTTGATATTTGACAACGACTTTGTGGCAACGCCAATGAATAACACGGCAGACATGCTGATCTTCAGCGTAGCACGTCTGCTCTGCTCTTTTCGTATACAAACCCTTTCATATCTTGGGCCCGAAATTCTCTCAGTGAAAGCTTCGGGCAATCATCTCAACAAAGGGTACTCGTACGTGCCTCGCGGTACCATTGTCGCTGTCAAGGATGTCGCGCCGACGCCGTCAAAATCAGGCTGTGTAGCCTTCTTACCCTCTCGCTTTCTCGTCATCCTGGACACCACAATGCTCAGTGAGTTACCCCAAATCGGTACTGGCATATTATGCGCCGAATTACTGACTGGGGCGATTGTCCGACAGCTACTATGTTTGAATGGTTCTTTCCGCCGCCAGCGCCAGGTGTCGATTTTACACCTCGCTTGCTCCCTGAAATCAAGGCGCAGGTCATGAACAACCTGCCTCGCCATGCACTTCTGGCATGTAGCATCTTGAATCGCGACTGGCGTGGCAGCGCCCGTCTCGACTGGCGCTTCTGCCTCTGCGTCCAGTATCAGGTGGTTCATGGCCGGTTCGACACCACCACGCTCAACTTCGATCCATCCAGCGCTCAGCTCGCTCGCATTCAGTCAGTTTTAGAGTATGCTATCGCACATGACTTCGGCCTCGCCCTGCGGGTGGAGGTTGATGTTCGGTCAGTGGATGCTAGCAGGGCCAT
>Ga0247815_10001560_pt1 | contig 17460 bp, 16 predicted proteins | sample UWRJL194509B1_FD_181014 | JGI IMG/M metagenome (GOLD analysis project Ga0247815, IMG submission 181014) | Plant litter microbial communities from Arlington Agricultural Research Station in Wisconsin, United States - UWRJ-L194-509B-1 | ecosystem: Environmental > Terrestrial > Plant litter >...
TCCACATTCCAAAGACCAGCATTGCTCCAGGAATACGACGCGACTCGCTTTCCATCTGGTGAGAACGCGAGAAGATCAATAGCTGAGTAGCGGGCCAAGGATTGCTGCATAAGGAGCCGTCCGGTAGCAACATTCCAGACAGACATGTTACCATTGGCTGTACCGGATGCGAGACGTTGACCATCCGGCGCGAAGGCTATAGAAGAAATGGCACTATCACCGCTCCTCATTGGCGAAACGACCTCTTCTCCGGTACGCGTGTCCCAAACGTGCACGGTGCCATTTTCGAGACCAGCCGCTAGTAGATCACCGGAAAGCGAATAAGCGACCGATTTCACGCGTCCCTCAAAGCCAGCGAGAGTCATGACAAGGCGACTGGCGTGATGGTCAGTCCCAAATGTTTCGACAGAGATCACACCGGCGCAGAGCCGTGCAAAGTCGAGAAAGACGAGAGAATCCTTTGAAGCAAAAGGCACTGCCGAAAGATAGATGTGTGGTGCGCTTCGCGCGATGGCTGCATGTGACGATGCGACGAACGAGTTTGCGTCGCGAAGAAACTGAGCGACCTCTTGCGATTTGACCTATAACGCGATCAAGATCTGCGTTGCGTGCAAGTGAAAAATGAACTCACCGCCGAGCTTGCGATACGAAGAAGACCCGAGGCAAGGCCCATTTTTCCTGTGATGCTAAGTACCTCCAACCAGAATAGAAACTTGCGCCGAAAGGTTGTCCCGATTATCTCATCGAAGGCCGAGCGCGTAGAAGCTGCATCGATGTGGTGTGCCCAATGCGAACACGCATAAATGAGCGAAAAGGAGATCGAGTCTTGCTGGAATACCGCATTCGGCTCGTACGAGGAACGGCTGCGCGAGATGTTAAAGCGGAGGTCAAACCAGTCCATTCTTCGCAGACAGCCGTCTGCAAGTAAGTCATGGCCAAGGGATGGGGTAAGCCGAATGTGATCCGCAGCTCTGCCAAGCATGTAGTCTCCGAAAGAAGCATGAAGAGTTCGTAAACCAGGTTCAGTATTCTCGCCTGGAAGATGGACTAGCGAATGGAGGCGCTCGAGCGAGCCTCGAAGAGTATCTGCGCTGGACCCAACAAGGTCTGCCAGAGCCTGAACTGAGAGTGACGCGCGAGCCGTCAAAACGCACGCGAGAATCTTTCTCATGCTTCCGAGTTCATCAGTATCAACCTGGTCGGAACGTGATGCTTCGGTGATCACCAATTCGTACATCCGGTCCAATGGGTTCATCGCTACCGCACTGTGAGTGATAGCGGTGGTTGCCTTCCGAAGTCGTTCGCGCCGCCCAGCGTTATCGCCTCGATTAATAATGTATTTCAAAATCGTCGAAGCGAAGATGAACAGTCCGCCAGAGAGTGTGACGAGCGCCTCAACGTCGTGAACAGAGTACCAGTTTGCTGTCTTGGACGCCTGCGCGAGTTTCGTGCTGATACACAATCGGATGTCTGCAGTGACTTGCTCCGGATTGACTGTGTGCAGACGAAGGATGGAGCTGAGAACAGGATCGCTGATGGGGGTGGTGCGGATGTGCATCTCTGGTCGAGACGTCAGAAGGAATCTGACCGGCAGCTTGCATTTGAAGTCTGCGATCGAATTTATCAGCTCGCCCAACAGGGAGTGATTGTCGCACTCGTCAAGGGCATCGATGACAAATACCATCTGCCCTGTGTACGTGTCATGCGCCAGCTCGTTGAGTGGCTGCATGATAAGGCGATCGACCTGGCTCCGCACAGACCAGTGAGCAACATCCGGTGTCTCTGAAAGTTGTTTCGCCAAGGAACACGCGAACGCCGGGAACTGGCGGGCGAGAAGAATCGCCAGTGTAGGGATAATGCGCTTGACATCTGTCCGTTCGACTGAGCCGGCCGAGCGCGAACAGAAGAAAGTGCCACCGAGATGAACCATTGGATCCATCCAGATCATCGAGCAGAGCGTGTTTGCTATTGCCGTCTTTCCTGTGCCAGCCATTCCTGCGATCCACACGATATGTGGGAGCGCGTGCGATTTGAGGAGCACGAGGACATCGCCAAGGAGTTTCACTCGTGTTCCTGGCATACATCCTGCGTCCTCTGGCTGCGCCTCCACTACTGCTCCGGGGACGTGATGTTGTTTGAGCGCTGCAAAGATTGAGTTCACGTTGATGGTTTCGAGGTTCGGCCTTACTGTTCTCCACTTTTGCGATATCTGACTTGACGTTCTGGGGGACTATGTAATTGTTGTTCACATTGTGATTGACGATATTACCGCCCGCGATATTGTAGTTGGTGTTGGTGTTGTTGACGTGCTGCATGCGAAAGGCGTTAGGGTCTAGATGCGTGAACGACCGACCTCATGTACCAACGATGACCAGAAACTGTCGTTTTGAAAGTCGTAGGACATTGCTAGTGTAAGGTTGTGGAGCGTAGGAAACACTAGTGGCGAGTTGCAGCAGACCAGGAGGCAAGCACGAGACACGGCGCGGGCCGAACGCGAGCGCATGCACCTTCAGTTACCGGCATGCACCGATCGCAATACACCGACGAGTATGTGCCTTAATATGACAGTAGAGAAATCAAAATGATCACGTGTCCCTTTGCCGGAGGTAAAAACGAAGCGTCGCTGACGCCGGTGGCTTCACTTAATTTGGTTCCGTGAACTGCGCGCCACTCTTCCTCGATCCAACCACTCACTCTTCCTTTCTCGATTTCTTCCTCCCAAAACGCGCCCGATGCAAGACAGAAAGATTCCAAGCCTGTTTGTCTTTGACGACCACTTGATGGCGCTTGGCCACAGTACTTATGAGGTGCGTGAGGTCGCGACCGTGACCCATTCTTTGCACCCAAATACTATCGCACTGACGCGTTTCCCCATGAACAGTATGGCAAATACGGTGATTTATCTGCTTACGGTGGCGCACCGAGCGTGTTCGACACGACTAGACAAGCAGACGAGGTCAGCGACGAAGTGAGTTGAATACTCCAGGCTCGGAGTATATCTAATGATCGTATTGCGCAGACCTATCCGGACAGCATCTACATTCATCCGACCACGGAATGGGTCGACGCTCTGCTCGAGAAGGAACGGGACAAGCGAAAGGGTGTTGAGGCAACCACTCGCGCATGCCGCCACGGCCATCTCGCCGACGCATCCCGTCTGTTGCTCGATGGGACTGTACTTCCTTGTAACGAGGTACGTCAGCTTTTCGTTCGTAAACACGAGTGAATGCGTCGGACTGACCTTTCGAATTCGCCCGTAGTGCTTGCTCGCCGCATCCGTCGATGAGGCCAGTGAAGGATCAACCTCAAAGGAACCTGCAACCAAGCAGGGACGCGATGATCTTATCATGGCCGTGCGCACAGATCACGAACTGCAGGAGCCTCTCTTGGAGATCGAAGGCGGACCTCAAAGCCCCGAACTGGTGTCGGCGTCGATTCATGCGGACGACGAGGTTCCGCTGGAGGGTAGTCATCGCGAGTCCCGGGAGAGTCAAACTGCTGAATTCTCCGCGCAAGCCTCGGATGAGGCTGACGTGTTGCAAGCGGGAGGAGAAGACGGCGGAGACGTTGTTGCAGCCTCGTCGTACAGCGAGCAATCCGTGACACCTGAGCCATCAAGGCTATCAGCAACAAGGAGCGGTGCAGCGGTACGTGCCTTTAGCTGTTTGCACTGCGAACTGAAGGTACTGATATTGTTCATTGCAGAGGTCGTCCACGAAGACACGTGGACGCAAGGCTGGCGCGACTGCATCCTCAGACAACACAACTATACACAAATCCCTTGACCGTACGAAGTCCGCGGCCGGTAAGGAAGCGGAGGCCATGAAGAAGACGGACGCCGGTCATTATTTCCGGTCTTACGAGCGCGCACTATCGATCCTTGACGCCTTCGCGGCGGGCAAGCCAGTGGCCACTGTTTTGGACGCCGCGCTGCTGGCAGTCCGGCCGTACGACCCACTGCCAGGTGACATCACCCCGCTGCCGATGCCGGCGGAAGGTAAGCTACAGAGAAAGGAGCTGAGGGACCGCCGAGAGACACGCCAAAGCTTCTGCATGGTGTGCCAGATGCAATTTGGCAAGCTTCGCGGGGCGTCATTCTATCGCCCGCACCGCACTGAAATCTGCGCACTCTGGCGCGTGCTCGTGGCACTTGACCTTGCCACAAAATGGCTCAAGGTCCACAACATCGACGAGAGCATATGCGGTCGCATGCAGTTCGAAAGCAAGTTCAAGCCACCGCGGTCGGACAATGCATATCACACGATGGAAAACGACAAGTGCAAGGGATATGATGAAGAAGGGTGGCGGATGCTGGGCATGCAACTAGAAGATAAGGAGGCAAAGAAGATCAAAGCGAAGCTTCCCGCAGACGTATCGGCACTTCGGATGACAATCATCACAGAGCGCGACGCACGGCTGGCAACCATCCGAGCAGCTTCAGCAGATGACTCCACCGCCGGCACTAGCGCAAGGTCACGGAAAAGACGCGCTGAAGACGAGGGCGAAAGAGCGCGCGGGTCGAAACGGAAAAGGGTCGCAGAAGAGACAGGAGCAGAGGCGTAGCAGGTACGCGCGTCGCACTCTGAGCTTGAGACCAATGTCCAACAATGCACGCACAGACTCAGGGTCGTAAACAATTGTGTTGAGAGGATGCAGTGGGGCCATTTGCAATCTCGAGTAGATTTTGAGCGTTGGGTTGCATCGATGAAGTTAAGACAATGAGGAATGGAAGGTCAGGCGTAGAGGCCGGCAACTGCCTGCTTCATGTCTTTCCTGGCATCTCTCAGACGCGGCTCGCGTTTTGGTTCTCCTGCCTCTGCCATCCGCTCCACCTTTCAACTCACCGTCGAAGCCCGAAGCTCTGTCTGTTGATCCCACCTAAGAACGTCAACAACCACGCCCCGTTTGGCTGGACACTTGTCGGCCGCACATGCTGGACGTCGTTCACGGTGTTGCCGCGTTCCATTCTCGTTCACAATAGCGAGGTCCCTGCGCGCGGGGTGACTGTATCTTTGGATGCTCGCGTCTACTTGATTCCAACCTAATGCAGTCACCCTGTCGTCGATCTGCCTGTGACCTGAGTCGATCCTTCTGCATACCGTCGCGCACCGTTCATGCCGCGCACCGTCCACTCGACCTCCCAGCCTCACTTGACACATTATGAGCTACTACCAGGATTATCTTAAACTGGTATTTGCATGCCCTCATGCTGCGTTGTCATTGCCTTCTCCTGCTCCTGGCCCCTGTGGATGGCCATCTTCCTGAGCTCGTGCCACGCCGCGCAACCTCCATCCCTTCTCGCGGTCCACAAACATCGTAATAGTGACATGCTCCCGTACTTGGCAGTCTTTGTGGCTTCCGCGCAGTGTTTGTCCATCAGGACCTAGCCGCGTCGTTTGTTCGTGTGTCACGAATGGCGCACGCGCAGCTCCGCATGAACCACATGTCACCACAACATCTCAGCGACGATGTGCTTCAACGTGAGTGATTGCCGGTCTGGTGTTCAAACACGCGTCTGTACTTGGCCCGGCCCTGTACGTGTCTGGCTTGTGGGCTGCGGCTGGACCACGCCGTTCCTCGTCTGTCTCTCTTCGACTCGTAACTATCTGTCTGCTCTTTTCATCTCATCGTCCACCTTCGTTTGCGGTGTGGCTGGGTGGTCATACTTTGCAATTGGATCAAACGTTTGCAGTTGGTATCACCGCGAGCTGGACGTGTATGTCGTCTCTGTCTGTTCACGCGTCCGTTATTCCAAAAACGTCAATAAACCTCACTTCTGGCTAAATTGAGTCTTCTCGCGGGTGTAAACTCATCTCATGCGATACCAGTTGTTCCGCGATTTTGAACCTCTTCGCTCATCACAAGACTCCCTGTTCAAATCGGTCACACCGGCGGTACTGTCGTGAACGCCGTGCTGCTGACAGTCAGGCCGTAAGACCTGTTGCTGGCCGACAGCACCCACCGGCGGACGTTGAGCTACGGAGACAGGAGCTCAGAGATCGACGCGAGACCCACACCAGAGATTCTGCGTGGTGTGCCAGATGGGATTCGGCGAGCTTCGGGGGGGGGGGGGGGGCGTCGTTCTATCGTCCGCGCCGCACCAAGGTCTGCGCTCTCTGGCGCGTTCTCGTGACTCTTGACCTCAGCACAAGATCTCAAGCTTCACGGCATCGATGTAAGCATCTGCAATTTGGGAGCAAGTACCCGCGAGACCATGCGTATCGTACGATGGAAAACGACCAGTGCAAGGGTACAACGAGGAGGGATGGCAGCTGCAGGTTAGGGAGGTAGCGAAAGGTCGGGTAACGCGACGCACGGCTGGCAGCCATTGCGTCAGCCTCAGAAGCATGAGCTGATTCCACCAGCGCAATGCCACGGAAACGACGAGCTGAAGTTGAGGGCGAACGGGCATGTGGATCAAAGCGGAAGAAGAACGAGGATTAGGTCTGAAGGGGGATATGCCAGGTACACGTGTCGCATTCCCTATTCAACGGCCGTGTATAACAATGCACGCACAGACACAAGGTCGTAAATCATTGTGTCGAGAGAATATAGTGGTGTTACTTGCGGTCTTGACTGAATGTCGAGGATTGGATCGTATCGAAGACAAGGAAGCGACGAAAGATTTCGTATAAACAGGGAAAGGAAGGTCATGATCAAGCACAGCCGCCGGCAACCGCCTTCTCCGCATCTTGGCATCGGACGTTCGCGTATGTGGCATTAGCACTTATTTAAGGAGAGCGGGTGAGTCTGAGCTCGAGGACATCACGACGTCTGCGTGTGATAATATCTAACCATCGTATGCTCACCGACACGAAGTTCCACGCTCATTCTCTAACGCTGGGCGAGATGACATTATCTCACACTGCGAATCAGAACATTGCAGACTTGAACCTTGCGGTGCCTATGGGTATTTGCTACTCTGAGACTATCATCAGTCATTAGTTTGGATTTTGCCTACGAGGTTGACATGAGTTCGGATCTATCGAGAACACGGCTGAGGCGAAACGTTGGAGCTACGCAATCTAAAATACTGCACCACGCCAACAGGCATGCCAGTCTTCACCCCAATTCAAGCCACGATCACCCACCGTGACGACAATGCGACGTTGTCCCAAGATAGTCCAGGGGTATGGAGCAAACTGCAGATGTTCCTGGTAATCGGCTGGCACCCACAAAAGGAGTTCTCCCGACGGTCCAAGAAGCCATCCATCTTCGAGCTTGGCATTCGCAAGTCTGATAACTGGGTCGTGCTCAGCACGCAATGCCAGGGAGCATGCATCTTCAACATCCCAGAGCCGTATGACTCCATCATCAGCCGCCCCCAACACAAGCAACTGACCATCTGACGCAAACGCTGGGGATGGCACATAGTCGAATGTGGATTTATACCTTTGGATCATGCTGACGGCGTCGTGTGTTAAATCCCAGAGATACACCTCCTGCCTCTCCGACATCGTAGCAACATACCGTTCGCAAGAGGACCAGACGACTTTGACCGTGTGAAAGTACAGCTCAGGTGCGTGAACGCTATGGAGCTTCTCTCCTGTGCTCACGTCAACAATATAAATGAAACCGTCTCTTTCTTCGTCAAAAGCAAGCAGCCGGTCGGCACCTGGCGAGAAGGCTACGGATCGTAGACCTTCCAGGTGAAACTGATGCACTAACTGACCTGTCTCCAGGTTCCAGAAATACATCTGCTCCCGAGTATCGCTCGCAGCAAGGCCCTGTCCGTTGGACGAGAATGTAACCGATTTCACTAAGCCCTCACATCTCATCGGTGGAAATTCCATAATGCTCCCTTTTGCGACGTCCCAAGCCACGACGGTCCCGTCGGATGATCCTGATGCAAGGCATTTTCCATCTGGTGAGAAAGCTACGGCAAAGACATGGCCTTGGCCTCTTAAAGGCTTCCCATTAGCACCCGTGTGAACATGCCACAGCTGGACCGTCTTGTCATTCGTTCCCGAGGCTATTATTCGTCCGTCGGGCGAAATTGCAACAAACCGCACTCTTCTCTCGTGGCCAATGAGCGGGCGCAACTTGGCCCCGCCAGTTCTCACATCATGAACGTGTACTGAACCATCACGTCGGCCGCTCACAATGAAGCTGTTGTCGGGCGAAATCGCCAAAGCGGTCACGTCACTTTCTTGCACATGTTGAAATGTGTCATTAATGGAACCCACATCCCAAATCCGGATGGTGCGATCCAGGGATCCAGACACAAGGTACTTGCCATCCGACGAGAATGAGATGGCAGAAACAGAATCCGTATGACCACCAAGAACGGTGAATGTTGGGTCTGCATCGATACGCCGGAGGTCCCAGAGGTGCATACCATTGTATTCTTCGCCAGATGCAACGAAGCATGTCTCCTCTGGTGATATGCGGATTTCCTGAATCATGTCCGATGGGGTCGGTAAAGTCACAGCTCTACCGGCTCTAGTGACACTCATTAAACGGGAGTTATCGTCCTGGGCTATTGAGAGCTCTGAACTATCCAGAGACATTGAAGTTTCATTGATGTCATCCTCAGGAAAAGGCAGAAGTTGAACTTCGGGCCCAGGTGCACCGGCATGCCACCGCTGTTCGAAGTTCCAGGACCGCAGCTTAAGGACCGTTCCGTCAGGCGAGAACAAGAGCGAAACTGCATGCCTACTGTAACCTGGTGCAAACACAATTTGGCCCGTCTCCAAGTCCCAAAGACTAGTAGATTCCCAGGAATTCGACGCGACTAGCTTTCCATCTGGTGAGAATGCGAGGAAATCGATCCCTGTGAAGTGGGGCTGGGGTCGCTGCAAATGGAGCCGCCCGGTAGCAACATTCCAGACTGACACGACACCATTTCTTAGACCAGATGCGAGACGCTGACCATCCGGCGCAAAAGTTACAGAATCAACGGCACTGTCACCGCTCTTCATCGGCGAAACGACCTCTTCTCCCGTCCGTGTGTCCCAGATGTGCACAGTGCCATTTCCCAGGCCAGAAGCTAGTAGGTCACCAGAGGGCGAATAAGCGACCGAATGCACACTGCTTTCGTGGCCGGTCAGAGTCATGACAAGGCGACTGGCGTGGTGGTCAGTCCCAAATGTTTCGACGAAGATCACACCGGCGCAGAGCGGTGCGAAGTCGAGAAAGACGAGAGAATCCCTTGAAGCAAACGGTACTGCAGAAATATAAATGTGTGGTGCACTTCGCGCGATGGCTGCATGCGATGATACGACGAACGAGTTTGCGTCACGAAGAAACTGAGCGACCTCCTGTGATTTGACCTGCGATGCGATCATGAGCTGCCTTGCGCACAACGGAAAGACGAGCTCACCGCTGAGCCTGCAATGCGAAGAAGACCCGAGGCAATGCCCACATTTCCTGTGATGCTGAGTATCTCCAACCAGAATAGAAGTTTGCGCCTAAAGATCCCGCCAACCATATCATCGAAGGCGGAGCGCGTAGAGGCAGCATCGATGTGGTGAGCCCAATGCAAACACGCGTATATGAGCGAGAGGGAGATTGATTCTGGCTGAAATTTCGTATTGGGCTTGTACGAGGAACGGCTGCGCGATATGTTGAATCGGAGGTCAGACCAGCACATTCTTCGCAAACAGCCGTCTGCAAGCAGGTCATGACCGAGAGAGGGAGCAAGCCGAATGTGATCCGAGGCTCTTTCCAGCATGTAGTCCCCGAACGACGCATGGAGAGCTCGCACACCAGGTTCTATATCGTCCTCTGGGAGATAAACTAGCGAGTGGAGGCGCTCGAGTGACCCTCTAAGAGTATCTGGACTTGACGCAGTAAGGTCTGCCAGAGCCTGAACTGAGAGTGGCGCGCGTGCCGTCAAAACACACGCTAGAAGCATTCTCATGCGTTCGAGCTCCTCGGTATCAACCTGGTCGGATTGCGATGCCTCGGTGATCACCAATTCGTACATCCGGTCCAATGGGTTCATCGCAACCGCACTGTGAGTGATAGCGGTGGTTGCCTTCCGAAGTCGTTCGCGCCGCCCAGCGTCATTGCCTCGATTAAGGACATACTTCAGAACCGTAGAAGCAAAGATGAACAGTCCGCCAGAGAGTGTGACGAGCGCATCAACATCGTTAACAGAGCACCAGGTTGCTGTTTTGGACGCCTGCACGAGCTTCGTGCCGATGTACAGCCGAATGTCTGCAGTGACTTGGCCTGGGTCTACCATGTGCAGACGAAGGATTGAGCTGAGAACAGGGTCGCTGATGGGAGTGGTGCGGATGTGCATCTCTGGCCGAGACGTCAAGAGAAACTTGACCGGCAGCTTGCATTTAAAGTCGGCGATCGAATTTATCAGCTCGCCCAACAGGGAGTGATTGTTGCACTCGTCTAGAGCATCGATGACAAACACGATGTGGCCTGTGTACGTGGCCCGCGCCAGTTCCGCAAGCGGCCGCTCGATCAAGTGCTCGATCTGACTCCGTACCGACCAGTGAGCAACATCGGGTGTCTCTGAGATCTGCCTCGCCAGGCAGGTTGTGAACCAGGGATGCTGACGAGCGAGCAAAGTCGCAAGAGTAGGAATGATGCGCTTGACGTCTGTCCGTTCGACCGATCCAGCCGAGCGCGAACAGAAAAAGCTACCTCCCAGAAACACAGATTCGTCGAGCCAGAGCATGCGACAGAGCGTGAGTGCTATCGAGGTCTTTCCAGTGCCGGCCATTCCTGCGATCCAGACTATGTGTGGACTGGTGTGCGATTTGAGGAGTGCAAGGACGTCGTTGAGAAGTTTCACCCTCGTTCCCTGCATGCAGCCAGCTTCTCTATATTGTGCTTCAGATGCTGCCGCAGGGACATGATGTTGTTTGAGCGCTGCAGAGATTGAGCCCAAATTGGTGCTTTCGGGTGCGTTCTCACCTTTCTCAACTTTCGCGATGTCTGAATCCACGGTTTGAGGAGCTACGTAGTGGATGTTGTGGTTGTTGTTAATTATTGTCCCATCCGCCAAGTTGAAGTTGGTGTTGTTATTGTTATTGACGTACTATGTGTAGGAGGTGTTAGATCCTAGCCGCACAAATGACCGACCTCAGTTACCAATGGTGACCAAACACTGTCTTTTTGAAAGTCGCAGGACATCGCAGATACAATGCTGTGGAGCGTGCCGGAAAGTATCAATGGTGCTACACGTTGGAGCAGGTCAGGAGGCAAGCCCGAGGCACGGCACTGCCCGAACGCGAGCGCACCTCGAGTTGCCGGCCTGCGTCAAATACAAACAACCCAAATGCGTGAGGCTAAAATGAAATATGCTACATCGAAAGGAAAAATGCGGAGATGTAAAGAACACCGGAAGGTCGTGCAAGTGTCTCCAAAAAATTGTGCACTGGTTGCAACCGCTGCTTGACCTCGGCCGTTTCTGCCAAACTGTGCGAGATGACCGCACGGTCGCAGTAAATGGAAGCATGAACCGCGTGCTACCTGCTCTGCCATTGCCGAGACGGAACCGCCGAGCCTCTCTGCTTTTTGGAATTGAGCGAGGCTAATCACGCGAGCTTGCAGGCAACGGAGCGGTGTCGATAGACAACAGCATGCAGTTCGGCAACATTCCGCCACACTTGCGTTACCACAGGCTCAATAAGCGCGGTTCCTCACAGCTTCCATCTCTTGCGCACTGACCTCAGGCATTATTTTATAAGCCTTTTCTCCGGGAATACGATTCCCCATCGTCTTATCGGAGACCGTGGTGGTTCCCCCTTTCTTCTGAAGCATTCTCGAGGTCTTGTCTTATTTGATCATCAGCGATAGCGAAGCGAAACGAAGCATCAGCCTCAGAGAAGTGTTCTCTTGCGTAGTCGGCACGGCCCTACGAGGTGGGAATATCAGCCGAGGCCCAGTGCGCCCAGGCGATCGCGAGACTCCACCCATCCTCTCTCGCACTCGTCTGCCCCAAACCCAGCGTCCACTTAGTAGTCACAAACCAGAAGTATAGACCTATCTACCGACACTTTGTATCTACGAAAGTTGGTGCGCCACACACTATGCTGTGGTGACCGCGCTATGACGCTACGACGGGACTTGCAGCGCTCCGTAACTCCTCATAGCTGGCTCTGTCATGTATCCACAGCTCTGGACAGCATGTGGGAGCTGGAGCCTTAACTCTGAGAAAGGTAAATGATCACATTAAATTTTTATCTTGAGACGCGTTCTGCTGGTCGCATGGCACTCCGTCCCGCCTGAATTGATTGAAGTAGGAGCAACTACTTTGGCTCGATCAAAGCGGCTGGCATTTCAAAGCATGCACCGTGCAGGTACTTGAATATGATAGAGGATTAGTCAAAGACGATCACGTGCCCTTCTGCCGGAGGTAAAAACGAAGCGTCGTTGGCGCGGTGGCTTCCACCATGGGCACACACTCGGAAACAGCCGATGGGGTGTTATTGTCGTTTTCAAAAAGGTTGAGACAGCCGAGTTCGGCTCAACTCAGATCTCGGCTCAAACCGGTGCCGCTGAACCGGGTTGACCGCGCGCCGCTCGATTCCTCGCGTTCACACGGCGCTGGACCAGCGAAACCTCGCGCGCAGCTGCGCAGAATGCCGTTCCGCAAGATCTGCGATGGAACGAAGCATACTGCAATGCTCCTGGCTGACCGTGGGCGTGACACGGTCGCCGAGATCTTGGACGTTGCCCAAATGTCACGCGCTACTTTCTACCGCATGCGTGAACGATGGAATCGTACTGGATCTATTGCCCGAAGGCGTGTGCTACGTGCTGGAAGACCGCGAAAGCTGAGCCACACATTGGTCAACGAAACCGTAAGATGGGTCGAGCGCAGCTCGACACTGTATCTTCGTCAACTGCGGCGCAGGCTCTACTTCCGTTCAGGCATGGAAATATCCATCTCAACTGTACATCGCACTCTCAAGCGACGTGGTATAACACTCAAGAAAGTAGAGAAGGTGGCTTCAGAGCGTGATCCGCTCAAGGTTGCCGACTACATTCGGCGCATCTCCCGCTACACTCAAGAACAACTCGTCTTTGTTGACGAGTGCTCGAAGGACGATCGCACATGTTTCCGACAGTATGGCCGTGGTCCATCCGGGCAGACTGTCACTGTCCGCGGACCTTTTATTCGAGGTGACCGCTACTCGCTCCTGCCAGCTCTCGACGTCAACGGCATCTTCGCATACAAGACCGTGAAGGGCTCCTTCACAAAGGCTCGATTCTATGACTTTATTCGTAATCACGTTGTGTGTAGACTTCGTTATGACGTGTGGGTAGTGCTGACTGTTCTGCAGCTCCCGCAATGCCGCCCATATCCTGGCCCACGCAGTGTTATTATAGCTGATAATGCTCGGATCCACCATGACCCTGTGATCAAGAACCTCTGTGATCTGGCAGGTGCGTGTCTCTATCTGGTGTATTTGAATTTGTGGCTCAGGATCCCTTCAGGCGTGAAGCTTGAGTATCTCCCGCCCTACTCACCACATCTCAATCCCATTGAGCTTTGCTTTGGAATCATCAAACGACACATCCGCAGCGTTGGTGAGGAGTTCAACACAGCCTCATCCGCGTACACTGCACTTGCCGACGCATGCGACATGATCACATCAGAGATCGCTCGCAACTGCTTCGAACATGATGGATACACACGTGTGATTTGATTGTTAGCAATGTCATACAATACAGATGTGGATGTGAATCAGTTGGAGAGAAGAGTGAGCGACAGCAAGCGAGGGGACAGTAAGCGAGAACTCAACCACGACTCTCACGCCATAACTTCATTGCAAGAAGCAAACAGGCCTCCTCTCCAAGCCTCATCTCGGCTTCAGCACGAGCCCAGGTCAGGAAGCGGTCAAGAACAAGGTCTAGCGCAGCAGGGCTGTTGAAGTGCTGCTGCACAAGCATGTGATACACACCACCCGGAACATTGTAAAGCTGGACAAAGTCCTCCATGGTGAGATTGGGAGGGTGGTTGTTAGGACCGGCAGGCGGTGCAGGAGCAGGTGCGGGAGGAGGGCGAGGAGCAGGAGGCGGGGCAGGAGCAGGGGGAGGAGCAAGCTGTGGTGGAGGGGCCGGAGCTGGAACAGGTGCAGGACCCGCAATACCTCGAGCGTCAAGAACACGGTCATGCGGGAAGAGATGCTCCACAACAAAGCGTTGCTCGGGTGCAGCCCTGGCCTTTGCCTGTGCACGGTGGCGACGGGCAACAGGGTCGAACTTCTTCATGTTAGGCGGGATCTCGAGTGTGGCTGCATCGTTCTCGTCGTTCTGCAACAATGAGCAGTGTGAAAATGAGAGAATCGAATGGAGTACACACGATGCACTGAGCCCAGACAGTGAGCTCATCAAAACCAAGCTCCAAGTGAGTACGATCGGCAAGAACGAGGCAGTGATCGTAGGGACAGGTTCTGTCATCGCATTTTCGACTCTCTTTGAGTTCAGCAATGGTCTCGTTCACGGCCTGGTCCTCTGCGGACTCAACCTGAGAAAAACCTGAGCAACAGCAGTAGCAGTAATGGGAAACACACACCTCCTGGCGCTTCTGCTTCTTCTTTGCCGGCTGAGAATCACCATCTGAACCCTCATCATCATCAGCAGCAACATAGAAGCCCTATATGAGAATGTGATGAGCTGCTGCAGCTCAAGCAGCAGGTACCGAACCTCTTGTGCGTCAATGAACAGCTTGAAGTGTACATTGTTGGCCTCGGCTTTCCTCTTCCTGACTGCTTCTTTGATCTTGCCCCACTCTGCCTGCGTGAACACCGTCTTATTGGCTTGGAGATAAGGGCAGGTGTACTTGAGCTCGACGCGGTGACGCTTGCCAGCAATGCCGCAAGCATCGAGTGCATCATCACAGAACACGTCGTAAGTGGTTGAGCAAAGGCTGAAGTTGACTGTTTTCTTGGTCACTGTCAGGCGCTGGGCCCTTGCACTGCGTTTGCGTGAGAACTGAAGGTACACGCGAGGGCCTTCGCCGTTATTGAAGCGTTTAGATGGAGATGGTCGAGCGGGCGACGACAGCGACAGCGAAGGTGAAGGCGATGGCGATGGCGTTCTATTGCCAGGCATCGGTGTCTCGCGATTGTCAGAGTCCGAATCAGACATTGCGCAGTGTCTACGAGGTAATGACAAGAAGATAGCACGGGGAATCGAGTGGCGCGCGGTCAACCCGGTTCAGCGGCACCGGTTTGAGCCGAGATCTGAGTTGAGCCGAACTCGGCTGTCTCAACCTTTTTGAAAACGACAATAAGCAACACGTGCGCGAGTCAGCGCGAGTCAGAGGCAAGAGTAGTTCATTGCAGGCGATGGCAGGTGCAGGACGGGTGGCCAGCCAGCATATTGCCAAATGCGGTCGCTGCCGACGCCGGATTAGGCTGAAGTGCCGGCATGCAACCATGGCCACCTGCCACAGTGCACACTTGAAGCCAGAAAGGCAGTGGAGCGGTGTTACGTTCTGCAGTCAAGCGATGCACCTACTTTGGTCCGTCCCAATGTTATACACATGACGGTAGCAATGCGGCTGTGACTTGATTGGGGGTAGGTCACGTGCATGCTTCGACTCGTGGGGATTTGATTGCAGATTATCTAGCGCATCTGCTGGTCCTCCTTGCACAGTTAAGAGGAGTGAGCGTTTAGTCGGAATTGACACGCACTGACGCCTGGCTCCTGATGTACCAAGCTCACGTCCTCGGTCAACAAGACCTTCTTTTTATTCTCAGACCCGGTGCAGTACTCTTGGAGATGTTATGTACCCCACCGTGAGAAGGACGGATAAGACGCGGCTTGTCGAGTCTGCGATCCGCGAGACGTGTGCTAATGATATCGCATGTCCTGCACCTTTCGAGCCCGGCACGTGACTTGAATTTTGGTGGAATACTGTGCCAACTTTTCACTTGTGCCTCCGAGAGTGTGATCAATATAAAGATACCCATTCAGTGTTCCACTCGTTCCCACGGAGGTGGATTATTTTCGCACAAACTGAGAGAAGATCCTTGCATATCCTCTCGCTGTTTCCAAGCATGGAATGGCAAGTAAAAATTCGCAGGGTCTTGGTTTGTAGGTTCTCAGAAGTCCCGCACATGGAATACACCAGGGAATCAACCGGCAATTACATTATTCCTAGACGGAAAGGCCGTACACTCCGTTGTGATGACGGTATCGAAGGTACAGATACTCGTGTCGATCTGACATTCAGGTAAATTAAAAACATAAGTAGCGATTGAAGGGCTCGCAGCGTGTACAATCGGTGGCACTGGAGACGTGAACGGGATGGCGACGGCAGGATGCACAGAGCTATGAGATACAATGGTCATCATCCTGGCTCGAGAGACGACGTGCACATCAACGTACGACACATTCACGCATATCTGAGCTCTGATAAATCTCTATCGATTGAGAAGTTGGCTCGATCTCCCTAGTTGACTGAGCACAGTTGAACCCGCGTTCGGCTGCTTTGTACGTAAAGGCACTGGGAAGACGGACTTGGTTCAGATGTGATTATGATATACATAAAACAATGAGATAACCGATATACAAGAACGACGGGGAACGGGCCGAGTTGGAATCAGGACCTGGCGGTGTCGCGAGCCAAGCGATGTCGGGGCCAATCCATACGATCGTGTGACACTATGCATCATGAAGGATTTCGAAATATTTCAAGAAATGGAAGCATGGATCGTTGAGGAGATATTGCGCTCGTGTACATGTCTGTGTATGTGCGGCTTGCTAAAGTTGGTGCTGCACAGGCCTATGCTGACCATCCAAACCTTCAGCCATTGTGATTACAGCAAGGAGATATCCAGCCGAGTTCATTTTGGCGCGAGCACGAGAAGCATGACACCAACTCCGAGAACGATGAGTGCGACTAACGTGACTGGCCATGGCAACTTTGTGAGGCCTTGACCTCCCATCGCTGCTGACTGAGAGATTGCAAACCAGCTACCCTTTGCAATGTGTCCTCCAAGCACCGCAGAATGGTAAGCGGCGGCAGCTGAGCCTTCTGCGCGTCAGATGGAAAGTTTTAAGCTCTCGCAGAATGAGCAAACCTTTGATCACTCCGTGCGCGGCAAAGCCAATGGCTCGCAAGAAGTATATCGGGGCTTGCGAAATAAGCACGAACAAGGGGAGGACAACAAAGAGAATGATGAGAATGATCCAGAACATGTTGGTGTGATCGGTAAAGACGCGAAACCAGACCGCCGGAATTCAGCGAACGACGTCACCGAATCTCGTGGTGGCGAGTTTACAGAAACCTCGCATTTTTTGTATATCAGCCAGACAGAATATTTTTGTTTTATTTTATTATCATTATAATTTCAATAAATATAGATACAACCACGATTATACCGCGTTGTTGTCGCCAATCTCAGCAACTATGTCTGCAACGAACTACAGACATCGATGAATCAAAGCAAACTTTCTAGCTCATCTCATGATGAGGTTCTTTGTGAATCCGATCGATTTCAAAACCTGTCTGATTGTAGCGCTAGGGGGTGAGGGGTC